>Ga0256833_1001553_pt1 | contig 16775 bp, 9 predicted proteins | sample 356284metaG_FD_190535 | JGI IMG/M metagenome (GOLD analysis project Ga0256833, IMG submission 190535) | Hydrothermal vent microbial communities from Mid Atlantic Ridge, Atlantic Ocean - 356-284 | ecosystem: Environmental > Aquatic > Marine > Hydrothermal vents | place: Atlantic Ocean: Mid...
CTTTTATTGATATTGTTAGTTTGTCCGCAGTAGAATTTATTAGCGTTTTTGCTGTAGAGGATATAGACGTAGAACTGCATGACAAAAAAGCCCAGCGTGCAAGCTGGGCATTAAAATTGGCTCCCCGCTTGCAACCCTCTTCATAACCGTTCTCCATTCGCCCGTCAAGCCGTAAGCCTTCGTAATTCCACGAGTTATCCCTGCCTGCCGAAGCCTCGGCGCAGGCAGGTTTTTAAAGAGCGGCAGATCCCCGAGGGGGCGGAAACGGCGCTGATTCGGATTTCCGGCCCTCGATCCAGAACCATATACATCACAATGGGTTAGAACTCAGCCCTCCCCGGCCCTCTCTTCCATATATCGACATGGTAAGAACAAGACAAGCGCAATTCCATCACTCTCCTGCCGTGCAAATAGAACATCTAATGTGCAACTTGCTGATTTTCAGTTTCACCTGAGGCCCAATTCCCACCAGGAAAACCTGTTGCATTCTCTCGGTATTTGTTTATAGTTACCAATCTCATGCATAAGCTGCCTCGGAATAGTATGGCGACGGTACGGTTGGATAAGCGCGGTATATATGCCGAAAAACCTCTTCGGTCAAAATGTTCACCTCTTCTTCGGAATAAGAATCAACCGGAAGACCTGTCGTGTCACTCCATAAAAAATCTCGTATCGTAATACGTACGGCATCTCGGGTTGACTCTTTTTCCCGCCAATGGTCAATTTTCAGCTTTTCAGCTTTTAGGGTTCGCAACAGTTCAGTCGCCACTTTTTTAACCCGCTTGATGTCGGCAGCACTCAGCTCAGGTTTTTTCAAGAGATCGAATATTGCCAATGACTCTTCATCGAGTCCTTCACGGATTGCACGGCTTTCTTCTTCATCCAGCTCTTGAATAAATCTTATAAGGGCCTCAAAGGTTTGCTCAATGGTCAAGCGGTCCTTTTCCCTATTGTATTCTGCCACTATCTCTTCGTAATGACGTTGAAAATCCATACGCAGAGGATTTTGTTCCAGTAACCGCTGAAGCCTCTTTTCTATGGCTTGCTTCAGCCCCTGAATAACAGTTCGCCTGTCTGGACGCCGCTCAAATTCTTTTCGCAATCGGTTAAAATCTATCGCACTGATATCATACGGCGCCTGCTCTTCGGCAACCATATCAGGCTGTGTCACGATGGCTTCATCAACTACCTTGTGGAGTTCTCGAATAATATCTGTAATGTCTGCCCGCTCTCTATCCTCTTGTAAACTCTTGTAGACAATGTTGACCGCGTCATATTCTTTTCGGAACGCATTTATTCCTTTGACGTTGATACAGGCTTTGAATTTCTTGAAGACCTCCCTGCACATCACTTCAAAGCGTTTTCGCGTTTCATCGCTCTCATTTGCTGCTTCTTTCGCAGCCACAATGGCGGCATTACGCTCAAAGCCAGTCATTGTGATAATGTCATCCAGGGAGGCTTTGCGGTCGGTAAGGAAGGCCCGAACCAGCGAAATGGCTTCCATCAATTCCGCGAGTAACTCTTCCTCGGGTTTTGCTGGCTCACATTCACTGGGCTTGCCACCGTGCCCACCATCTGCATGACCCGCAAACGTAGCTAAGGCTTTCCGCAGATTCTTGAGGATGCCGCAGTAATCAACGATAAGCCCGTTGTTTTTACCTTCATTCACGCGATTCGCGCGCGCGATGGCCTGCATGAGAGTATGGGCTTTCAGCGGCTTGTCGAGATAAAGGGTTGAAAGACTGGGGACATCGAAGCCCGTAAGCCACATCGCACACACAATGGCAACACGGAAGGGGTGTTCCTCCTCCTTGAAAGCATCGTCGAGAGCCATACGTTGCATATTGCGGAATTGCGGCTTCTCCCGCATGGCGGGAGGCAGATCCATACCTTCTTTGATGAGCCTACGGTGCGGTATGATATCCAGTCCCCATTTTTGAAACTTTTCCACTTCACCTTGCTCTTCGCTGATGACAACGGCCATGCGTGTTTCACGCATCCACTCGATCTGTCGGCGGCGATAGACTTCTTCTTGCTCATCATAAGTTGACTTTAATTCCGTCTCTATCTCCACAATCCGCTCCTGCCAATACTTACTAATGAGGTTGTACATCCGTACACAGGTGATTTTGTCAATACACACCAACATGGCCTTCCCGGTCTCCCATGCATTCGAATAATGCCGCACAAAATCCCGGGCAATCTGATCCAGACGTTTCTCCGCCGTAATGATGTGGTAGTCTCGTTTCAGTTCCCGCTCAAGGCGCTGCTCCACATCTACATCGTCTATCTCGATTTCCTCCAGCTTCGCGGCGATCCGTTCGTTCAGATCACCCACCGCCACGCCGAGCTTATCGCCCCGTGCGTCGTAATAGAGCGGTACAGTGGCGTGATCTTCGACTGCCCGCTGGAAATCATAGGTTGAGACGTAATCGCCAAACACCCGCCGTGTAATCTCATCATCCTTGAAGAGTGGCGTACCCGTGAAACCGATATAACTGGCATGAGGCAAAGCGTTGCGCATGTTCAATGCCAGAGTTCCATACTGCGTGCGGTGCGCTTCGTCGGTCACAACAATGATGTCGTCGCGTTGAGTGTAGCTTTCATTGGGGGCGACATCTTGATTGAACTTCTGAATCAGCGAAAACACATACGCTTTCTGTTGAGCGAGTAACCTTTTCAGGTGATCCCCGCTGCTTGCACGGCACGGGTCGCGGTCGTTGTCAACCAGCCCACAGCCTGCGAATGTCTTATATATCTGTGTGTCCAAGTCCTCGCGGTCGGTTAGAATCAAGAACGTAAAGTTCCCACCAAGCTTGCGGTGAACTTTGCGGGTGAAGAACACCATCGAATAACTTTTGCCAGCTCCCTGCGTATGCCAGAACACACCGAGCTTGCCACGGCGGTTCTTGCGGTCTTTAACCGCTTCCACAGCCCGATTGACACCGAGGAATTGATGGTTTCGGGCCAGGATCTTGTGCAGTTCTCCCGAGGACTCGTCAAACACGATGAAATTTTCAAAGATATCCATGAAGTTGTGTTTTGAGCAGACGCCCTTAAGAAGCGTCTCCATATCCACAACGCCCGGTTCTTCCTCGGACAGGCGCTTCCATTCGTGAAAGTGCTCCCACTTACTCGTAATGGAACCAATGCGTGCCTTGACGCCGTTGGCTACCATGATAATGGCGTTGTGATGGAAGAGGTGTGGGATCGTGTCTTTGTAGTCGGAGAGATTCTTCTCGTACGCGATACGTAGATTCTTGTGGATATTCTTGCACTCAATGAAAAGTAGGGGCAGTCCGTTTACAAAGCCCACGATGTCCGCCCGACGGCGATAAAGGTCGCCGCGCACCCACAGTTCCCGCACACAAAGGAAGTGATTGTTTTCTGGATTGTCAAAGTCGAAAACCCGCAGACGCTCCCTGACCCGTTCCCCCTTTTCGTTGCGGAAGGTCACGCGAACGCCATCCCTGAGCAGCGTGTACTTTTCACGGTTGGTAGCCAGAAGTGTTTGCGCTGCTGTTACTGCGGTAATCTGTCGAACAGCATCATCATAAGCACTCTGGGGGAGGTCCGGATTCAGTTCCACGAGTTTTGCGCGCAGATACCGCGTGAGGACCACTTCCCGGTCCGATCCCCGGCCAAGCAGGCTATCCGGCCCGAAGTCCTCGTTGTTGTAGGCATACACCGATTCCCAGCCGAGTTGCTTTTCAAGGTATTCGGCCGTGGTCTGTTGGACCAAGTGGTCTTCGGTGTACGATTTCCGGTTCATCCGTTACTCGTCCTCTTCTTCCGCGTGTTCTGTATTATGCTCAGCGACAATCCTTTCAGCTTCCCGCTCGTAAGTTTCTGCCAAACTCCTTAATGTCGCAGCAAAGCGTGGATAGCCGGCATTTTCTACATCCTCGGCCATCTGGCTGTATTTTTCAGCAAGATCTCGTTCTGGCTTGCCCGTCGGATCGACGGTGTGGGCACCACGGGAGTTGAACGCCTCTGTCCTAAAGCCTTTTCTCATATTACTCGCATCTATACCGTTAAGAGCCTCGGCAACACTCTTGTCTATCCACAAACCTCCTGGATCAGGGGGGCAATAGAATAGGACTTGCCCTATATGCATGAGGGCCACTTCAAGATGGCCAGTTTCATCGCAAATCTTCTTTACAGATTCCAGCCACTGTTTGAATTGTTCCTGCGAAAACGAACCATCTTCCTGTATCCCTGGTGGAGTCCGCCATTCGTAAAGGAGCTTCCATGCATGATTAGCGAGGGATTTTTCCTGCTCGGTAGGTTCTTTTTCGGGTTCACTTTCCTTTTTCGAGCGATAAATAAGTCGTATTACTTCGCAGAAGAATTCCGGATCGGTAGCAAGTCGTTTTTCCAGTAGCTTCGGTGATGCACCGCTATGTCGATCCAATAGGGGCAGATATGCCCATTCAATCCGGAAAAGATCATCAGGATTGAAGCCCGGATCACCTTGCAAAGCCTTGATGATTTCCACGATGTGGTAGGTGTCTACAGCATACAGCGGCTCTTCGGAAGATACCGCATCAAGAAGCGCTCTCACGATCCGTGATTTATCCATGGATTGTTTATTACGGAGCATCCTATGTATACAACTGAGAGCAGCACGAGGTCTTCCATGCTCAATCAACTTATCTATTGCTATTTCAAGGTTATCGTTTGCCTGATACGGATTTACAGTAACCTTGCCCCAATACTCCCTTTCAGACTCACCCAACCATTGGGTCGCCCTTGTCCACGCTTCTTCTTTAAAGGGCAAGTAGCTTAAAAACTGACCGATTTGTCTGGCTGTCCAATCCGATTTGTCTAATGCATCAGCCCACGACCACCCGTGGTGGTATTGTCGACTCCAAACATAGCCGCCAGCAAATTGGTCCAGTTTCATCTCTTCCGTTTCCAGCAGGGACGGTAATACGAACACATCAACATCTTTTTCTTCTTTGATGGCACCAAGTGAATGACCGACCCGAGAAGGCGATTCAACAGATTTAGCAAATTGAATTATTGCATCCATCCCTCCATAGCCCAAGATGTCCCTTATTGCCTCCTGACGGCGTTCTTCAAGCTTTCGTCGCTGTTCTTCCCAGTTCCCATTTTCTTCATAGAGATCAAATTCTCGGTCGCTAAATAACCTGCGATGAAGATTCAATGGATTGGAGGGAGCAAGTTTTGCAGCCACAGCTTCAATTTTAGAAACGGTATCACTATCCAAAGCCCATTTTGCATCAAAAAACCGTCTGTGCTTTTGGGCAAAGTCAATCAATTCGGTCCAGATTGCCAGGCGTTTTTCTTCAGGCTTGCTGCACATAACATCCGAGGACAGGTGCTTCAGCAGTTCGTTGAAAGAAGGACGCGGCAAACTGTCGAGATGACGAACAAGCTCATTAAGCTTGTCGATATCATCGTTTGCCATAGATACAGCCAATTCAGCATAGAATGAAACTTGTTCCCAATATTCTTCCTTTTGAGTTACGCCCTCTTCCCAGTCATCAGGAATGACTTTACGCCACGTAGGTTTATGAGTTCCCATGGACGCCTGTTGCTGGTTCGGCAGTAAGTTGAGCAAAAGCTTCCAGGCGACTTTCGGAAACTCTGTTTGAAGCGTTTGAACTGCAACCCTTCGTTTATCGACAGACGCCATAGTTTGAGGAAGCCACGGAAGCAGGATTGTTGTAAGAGAATTGATAGGCCTGTTGGACCAATTGCCACCAGGATCACGTACTGCAAGTTCTCCCAAGATCACGCATACGCGGACCAGGAACTCTTCCTCCCAAGCCAGCGTTTCGATCGCCCACAAAAGTCCTGTAAGATAATTCTCTCCAAATATTCCAGCTTCTTCCTGGGCAAAAAGCTCGTCAAAAGGACACGGATTTCGCCGCAGAGCACTTTCAACCATCTCCAGGAACTGGTCGGGAGCTGCCTCTGCAAGTGTAGGGAGTAGATAATTCAGGCTTCCCCACAGTATCCAGTCAGCCTGGTTCAGTACCCCCCGCACCACTAAGCTCGAAATATTTTGGGGTTTGTGTTGGGTACAGTAAGTTAAGTTACCAGAACTATTCCCAAGAATAGCCAGCGTTTCAGAAAAGCCTTTCCGAAGCTCGGGGGAATGCTTCAATGTTTTTCCATAAATGGTTGCAGCATAGCGTTCATCGGGGGGTAGATCGAACTTAGGATCTTTCTCGCTTAACACAGCAATAGCGCATTCCTTGAATCTGTCCAGATGCTCATCAAAAATCCTTCCTCCCAAGGCCTGCCACAAAGCCCGTCTCTTTACAACACGCCATTTTCCGTTCTTCAGAGTGATCGGAGCCCCTGGCAAATGTAGTATCTCTCTGATTGCGGCAATCCAATCTTCATAATTTTTGCCAACGACCTGGGTGATAAGATCGCGGTCGGTTTCGTTACTTTCATCCCATGAACCGATTAGGTTAACAATCGCCAACTCTCCGGCGTAGGGAAGCTGATTCCAATCCGACGCGGCAGTTGCGGACAATTCAGCGGGCATTTCCAAATGGGGCCGGCGCTTGAAAGCATTCCGTAATTCTTCGGGAAGATCCTCAAGTGAGATCGTGCCTGCGTTCTTGTTAGTGGACTGAACTAAATCAACGATCTGAGTCCACAACGAATGGGGATCTTCTTGTGAACATTGACCAATCAAAGAGTGCAGCAGAGACAAAGTAACCCCTGCTTTGATATCCAGGTCATATCCGAGTAAGTGAAAATGCTTCAAGAATTCCCAAAGGTTGTCATCCGAAACATCTTGATCACTGTTAGCCTTTTTTAGGTTCGCCTTGAATGCTTTGAGTTTTTTCCGTTTTCCATCACTGCTAAATTTGGCCAAGGCTACTTTCTGCAGAAATTCCTCGGCACTTTCGGAGTGTCGCGCCCACTCCAGTATGGGGCGCACATCATTGATATCTGTTGCACTCAATGGCCCAGTTATGAGCACGATAATATCCTTGCCCTTGGCAAATAGTTGGGCATTGTTGAAATCGTTCCATGCGGCGTGAATAACTTCACCGAAGACCGTGTCGTTCTCGGTGATACTGATGGAATGTTTGATTTGGCCGAGGATCTTTAGTTCTTGCCCGTTCTTTTCGGCAAAGACGATAAGGTCGTCGGTTTCATATCCGGCGAACCTGCCTTGCAATTTTATTTTCCGGATAGGCCAATTAGGCAAACATGGAGCAAATCCTCCGGTAAGCATGAGAAGAGCGAAAGAGGCCTGTACGTGTGCCTCGAAGTGCTCACCGCCCCCGCCGGTAGAAAATGGACTGCTGATATGCTTCCCCTCACAACTCATACCGCAATTTCCACGTTCATGAAGTATGGAAGAATGCAGTGGTGCCCCCTTGCAAAAACACTCTGGGGCAGGCCTGAACCCAGTTCCACAAGTTTCGCGATCAGATACCACATGAGGGCCACTTCCCGGTCGTAGGTCCGGCTAAGCAGGCTACCTGACCCGAAACCTCCGTTGCTATAGGCATACACCGACTCCCAACCGAGTTGCTTTTCAAGGTACTCGGCCTTGGTCTGTTGAACCAGGGCATCTTGGGTATAGCCGTTCATAGCGAAAGCATCCACTCCATCAGGCCTGTGCGTTAGAAGGGGTCATCTGGGTTCTCCGGAATATGCTTCTTGAGCCCCTCTGCGCTGACAGTCTCCAGAAACTCTTTCGCACCGCCAGGAAGAACAATCAGCATATCGTCCTGTTTGACATCCAACAAGTTAGCAATCTCGTTGCGTCGCTCTTCTGTAGAATCAGCGGGACAGTTACATACAATGAGCAGACGTCGGTTTGCATCCGCCCGCAGGGCCTGCGAAAGCATCTTGTTGATATGTAAGTCGCTAAATCCATACCCCACAGCAACGATCAACCGCGCTGCTAATGAATAGCGGCGAAACTCATAAGCATAGAATAGATACGGGTCTGCCGCTTCTAGTTTAAAATCTCTCCCAAAGATTATTTCCATCTGTTCGGCGTCAATGCTTTCGACCTGCTCTACCGAATACAATTCCTTCGTTTGTGCATCGCGTTTCCAATTGATCGAACCATGTAGTTTGTACAGGACGATCTGTGGCATAGGGTTCGGGCCGGGTTCGTCGAATCGCTCCCAATCCCAGACATGCCTGGGGCCATAGCCTCCAAAACCTGTTTCAATTCCCACGTCGTTTTCGGCAAGGCGTTCTATGCACAGATCATAGTTGAGGGAGAACACCGGCAGGGGGAAGTTCAGTTCTTTTTGCAGTGTGATAAGCCCACGGTAGTAATCGCCCTTCGAGGCATCATCTGGGCACATCCACCGCTTGAGCGCCTTGAGGATGAGCCTGCGAAATCCCTTCACTTTGGCAAAATCCGCTCCGGCCAATGAAGTAAATCGCGAGTTCCAAGTGGCTATGAATGGATATAGGGGGTGTTCCTCGTTTCTCTCCAGTTCGTACAGCGTATTGACTAGCGTTTCGATGTTGTAGTTGACTTCCTGGCTATCAAACTGACCGCGTATGCCGGCCGCATAGTAGATTGCACTCTTGACGTGGTGATAAAGTTGGCGGTATGGTTTCCACTCCTCTTCCTCGTTAACGAGTCTCTCGATTCGCCCGATCATTTCAGCGGCGGTTGGTATTCCAGCTTCGGCACTCGCTCCAGCCCCCAAAAGAAAAACAATGTCTTTAGAACGGCTACTCATGGTTTCATCCTCAAAGGAACCAGGGCCGGATATCCCTCACAGCAGGTAGGGGAAGGTCCTGCTCGTGAAATCTACGCACCATATCAGCGATCAGGTGGCAATAAAACACTGAAACCGGGGCGCTCTTCGCGTTGAAGCCCCGCCAATTAGCCCCGGACAAGTTTACTAGATCTTGCAAGAGCTTTTCGTGAGGGATGCTGTGTCCCTCGGAAATCCTCAGTATTTGTAAGTGCGTCGGCCCTGGAAATGCCTTGTTTACCGTTGTCTTATCAGGGAAAATACCTTCGAACCAAATCAAGTACTCACCTGGTCCCAATTTTACTCGCGTGGCTTCGAAGGGAACCAGACTATTAACGTTCCGATTGACGCCGAAGAAACGTGACCGTTGGTTAACTTTGATAACAGCAAATTGGCAATCGGAAGAACCTGCCGCATTTTGAACCGTTGCCCGAATGGCGTCGATTTCCTCGTGTTTCAGTTTGAATGAAGTATGGATAACAACACGTGCAAACTCGGTTGATCCCTCTACCAAGAGCTCGCGCAGGTTATTTCTTAGTGTATTTAAGTAGTCCTCTTGTGTGTTGCCCTCACCAAGTACTTGAATCTTCTGGAAAAGGCCGCTACTGTCAGTCATCACAGAAAAAGCAAAATACTTCTCGACTTGAGTTGCTCCATCAACTCGCGAGAGCTTGTGAGACTGACTGATCCCGATGATTAGCGTCCGCTCGCCATCCGAAGGTCGTACTTTCCATGGGTAGCCCCCGGCCTTGCAGAAAATCTGCAATGCCAGATTGGCTATGGCCCACCTAAGCGCCCCCTCATCCTGTAGGACGCGCAACGTGCAGACCTGCGTGGGTATCTCGGCACAAGAAAATAGCGCCTTGTGGACTAGATACGCCTCATCGTTTGCGGGCAGCACTAGCACTGGAAGTGTGGTCGGGTGACTTTTTCTAACTTCCTTGACGCGTTCCAGTGCCTCCTTCATCGTAGATTGTTCAAGATCGGAGAGTATGATCGGGTTTGCATCAATGTCGATATCACACTTGAACAAAGCTCGAAATCCGGGGAACGAATAGCGTCCATATTGACTCATGCCGCGTAACCCGCGTGCAAGCAACCGGGCCGCCTCGCGATCCTGCTCCCTGAAGATAAAGAGCAGGTGCGGTGGAGATTCCAAAGGTTTGAGGGGGCCAAATTCACGTAGTCCCATGAACTGGCTGCGAGACTCCTTGTTTCCGGCAAACACATAGGTCTTCGTCCTCAAACGATCAGCCGGGAGGGCGACAAACTCGTCTGCAAGCGTTATGGTTTCATTCGTACCTGGCATTCGAATTGCCGAGAAGACTTCCTTGTTCTCGCGGAGGAAGGCGGATATCTTCGAGTAGCGGTCTAAATAATAGTCGAGGTTACGCTTAAGGGATCTGTCTAAACTCAAGCTCAGTTGCTGTACTTTACGGGAGAACGGTACACCGGGTTTCAATCGGAAGTGGAAATCAACCAGATATCCGAACTGCCCTGTAGAACGTAAATAGTATGGCTGTACTTCCAGTTGCTCATTACCTTCTTTATGCCTACGCTGGATAAATGATATTTCTTTGATGAAACTGTTGTCTGGCACATAGAACTGATCTGGCTGGAGAAGTTTACATGCAGCATTGACCAATGCTTGGTGTAGGACATGACAAGTGAGATAGGGGTTGATGTGCATGTCCGCCTCGAATCGCTCAAACCCATCCTCAGGTTCGAGAGAAATCCAGTAAAAAGGCCAATCTTCTTCAGCACCAGGTGTAGGTGGAAGTCGATATAATGTGATTTCAGGCTTCGGGCGTTCTTCCTGGCCAGATTCCCGGAGTTTGCGGTATACTGTGAATTTCGGCAAAGGTTCATTCACCGCCAGAAAATTGAGATGGATCCGATAATCCCCGCTATTCAAACGCCTTACTGGCTGAGACTGGGAATCAAACCGTCGGCGAGGCGAGAGACTCATACCGCAATCTCCCCGTTCATGAGGCGTGGAAGAAGAAGGTCGCGGGCTTTGGCAAGTCTTTCGTTTTGCATGATCAGATTGTCCTGTTGTTCAAGAATGCTTCGTGCTATCTCTCCGAATTGCTCCTGAAGCGAGCGAGGCGGAAATGCAGAAACGAAGTCTGTAATTTGCTTTGGTTTCAGATGAAGGACGTTTGTACCTGTTGCGTGCTCGCGAACTTCCTGTGAAAAATTGGAATAGCGAAGGAAATAATAGAACCAGAATCTGTCCACAGTTTCACTTGGGATAATCTTCAGTATATCCATAGAAAAGACGGCTTCTTCACCGATTGCTGAAGGAATACGGGCCGGATGGGCAACGAGGTGCCGTTCTCGGGTCATGTCTGTCACAGCAATAACTATATCCCCCGGAACCACAATCTGATCGTTTCTATAAGACCCGGAAAAGCGCTTCAGGCCATCAAGTCGAAATCCGCCGTGTCTCGCGACACACTTGAGGTTGACGAACGGCTTGCCGCCGGATTCGACAAGATCGCTGCTCTTATATGACTTTCCGCGAATAAGTGTAGATTTCTCTCCGACTTTGCAAATCTCCCACCCCTCGGGCACGCCGTCGATAATTTTGACATGCTCGTGGCCGGGGAAGCGGAAGTGGACGAACCACTCCTTGTACAAGAGCCGCGCCGCCTGCTCCAGCAACTGAATCCGCCGCCGGTTGTTCTCGATCAGGTCGTCGAATGTGGAAAGGATAGAAGCGATTGCTTTCCACGTACGTCTTGATGGTACCTGAAGCCTGATTTTGGAAAACGTGCTTTTGTTGATAATGGGTGTAGCAGCTCCACCACCGACACCAACTCCACGTATCAATCCTATGTTATGTACAATCAAGTAATATACAAATTTAGGATCGATGCCCTCGTAAGGTACGATTGTGTTGATTTGCTGATTCGTAAGGCACTCACTTGCAGAGATCCCACACTTCCCTATGGTGTTGCCAATACAGGTCACCATCACAGCATCAGCTGGGATAAACTGCTTGGGATGCTTCTGTTTTGCTTCGTCGGTAACATATCTTTCAGTAGACCTACAGTAATATGTTTTCCATTCCAAATCAGACGGAGTAACAAATTGATATTCACCGCCGAAAAAAGCGGGGTTCTTGGTGCTAGGCGTCTTCCCGGTGACAATGTGTCCTAGGTCAGAGATCAACACCTCTCGAGATTCTTCTATACCTTTGCGGCCTTTTTCAACCTTTTCCGCCAAACTTCTCACTTCGCATCCCCCTCCCTCAGCGCCTGCTTTCCTTTCTCGGTCAACCGGTATTTCTGCAGCCGGCTGTTGGGTTTCTCGGGGATGGTGTATTCGATCAATCCTCTCTCGAGTAAATCCTTGATGCTGCGCTTAAATGCGCCTGTTTTGGTTTCAAGTCCAAGAACAGCCATGAGTTCAGCAGCCGAAAGTGGGGTATCGGAAAGCGCCATTAGGATCGCTTTCGACTGGGCCCCCGACTGGGCCCTTGACTGGGCCCCCACTTGGGCCCGGTCCTTAACCGCAATCTTCTCGGCCAGCGGAAAGACGAAGCGCACCCGCAGGCCCAGCTCGACAATAGAGGGTTCGGGAAAGCCGCTTTCCCTGGTTTCGCGGAAGATTCGCGGCACGCCGCTTCCCCATTGCTCGATCAGGTTCAACTCCCGGAATACCCTGGCTATCACCGGATTACGGATCTTGGAGACGCCCTGCTTCATGTCCTCCACCGTGATCCCCGGCGGCAGGATACCCGGGTTTTCAACCTCTATTCGGTCGTCGAAGAAGGCCACGCGAACGGGGCTGCCCCGCTGTGACCAGTCGGCGTGCACCAGGGCATTGATCACCGCCTCGCGAAGGGGTTCAAGCGGGATGCTCCAGACGTCCCGCCGCCGCACCTCGGAGAAATCCGCTCCGCGCATGGCGTGTTTCTTCAAGAACAGCATGATGCTGTCCACGGCCTGAGGAAGAGGCTCGTCAATGTCGATGTGGTCGAATATCCGGGCCTTGTCCGTTCCGATGAAGCGGCCGCACTGGACCCAGCAGTCAGGGAAATGAAAGGTGCGGTCGCGGCCGAAAAGCAGCATGCCTCCCTTGGACGGCACGGTCTTCCCCTGGTCGCGCACAAGCAATTTGAGGGTGATCAACGCCTGCTCGTTCAGCTCACGTACCCCGGCAAATGCACGCCGGGCTGCATCGAGGTCAAGGTCGTCGATGGAGAGGTCCGGCATGGGCATCTCGTCAAACGAGATACCTTCGACAGAGCGCCGCAGTTCGGCTATGAGTTCCCTGTCCGCCTGCCGGTTGGTGGAACCCAGGCGGACGTATACTCCCTTTTCTGATCCTTCTGACTTCAGCCAGTGCGGGCGCAGGCCGCTCAAGAACACCTCGACCAGCAACAGCGTCTTGCCCTCGATGGTCGTTATTTCCACATTAGGCACCACTCGGGGCATGATGGCATCGGCAATCATGTTGCAAAGGCGCTCCTCCGCCTCCAACGGATCGGCGATCCCGACCGCTTTCCGGGTCTTATTGTCCACACCGATAAGGAGGATTCCGCCCGCAGTATTGGCAAAAGCGACAACGGTCTTGAGGATGTTCCGGGGAGAGGAGATATCCCGCTTGAACTCAAGGGTCTTGCCTTCGCGCTGATTGAGCAGCTTGGAGACGGTCATATCCCCAACTCCTCGAAATTCTTCTTGATCTTTTCGGCCAGTTGAATGGCCTCGGCGTTGAGGTCTTCCAGTTCGACGTGGATCTCTCGAAGGGCTTCTTCAAAATCGAAATCTTCGTCCTCTTCTTCAGGGGCGACCCCCACATAACGGCCGGGCGTCAGGCTCAAGTCGTTGGCCCTAATCTCGGCAATGTCGACCAACTTGACCAACCCCTCGACATCACGGAGTTTCACTTCGGGGAAGCGTTCCATGAGCCAGTGGGCCTGTCGCCAGAAATAGCGGACCTGCTTGAGTTGCGTAACGGCGACTTGCCGGGCTTCGTCGGTAGCCTTGCGAGCGCGGGTAATGTCCCGCCTCGGCCAGGCCTCGTTTGAGTTGGCGTCGTATTCGTTCTCGCAGGCTTCGATCACACGACAGGCCAACTTATACAGTAGATCCGCTTGCTTTATGAGATCCCGGCTCGCGTCGGCCAGGGAGGCGAGGCGGTCCACGGCCTTTTTGAGTGCGCCGTTGGTGGCTTTCTGCTTCTTCCAGGCCGCCTGTTCCCCAGCAACTTCTTTTCGGAAGGCTTCAACATCTGCGAGGAACGTGTCGCGTGTCGTGTTCAGTTCGGCCAAAGTATCAGTGCGTGCGTTTCCTTCGGGCAGGTTGTCCAGGAAAGGCTGAAGTGTATCGCGTAACGCCTTTATAGCAGCGCAAAACGCCGGTAAGGGTTCCGTTCCATGTCCGTTGTCATCTGTGTTCTTGAAACAACCCGAAGCTTCTTCCAGCATGCGGGCGCAGTAGTCACGCACAAGATTCAGGAAGCGGTCCTTCTGACCTCGGTAAAGCCATACTATGGCGAGGATGTTCTGTTGCTGCTCAGGGCTGAAGTCATAAATCTTGCGGGTGACCTTCCTGAAGATGTTCCGAGCGTCGATCATCAAAACTTTGTCTCGGTGCTCTTTGGGCTTGGCCCGGTTGAGGAACCACAACTCACACGGGACGGTGCGCGTGTAAAAAAAGTTCGAGCGAATGGCGATCATAATATCCACTGCACCAGTCTCGATGAGCTTTTGGCGGACCTTGGCCTCGCCGCCCCCGGCGCTGGATGCTTGGGATGACATGACGAATCCGGCGCGGCCCTTTTCGTTCAGGTAGCTGTAGAAATAGCTGATCCATACATAGTTGCCGTTGGTGACCTTACCTTTCTTGTTCACCCCCGGCAGACCGAAAGGCAGGCGCGGATCGTTTTTTACCTTGTCGGCGTCGATCTCATCCACGTTGAAAGGGGGATTAGCCATCACGAAGTCGGCCTTGCCAAGCAATTCGTGGGGGTCTTCGTAGTAGGTGATGGCTTTCTGGATATCACCCTCGAGGCCATGGACGGCCAGATTCATTTTGGCAAGCCGGATGGTGGTCGCGTTCTTCTCCAGACCGAAGAATGTGAGTTTGTCCGCCGGATTTTGATGAAGCCGTTCCACGAAGCGGGCGCTCTGCACGAACATCCCGCCCGAACCACAAGCAGGGTCCAATACTATGCCACGTTCTGGTTCGATAACGTTGGCAATCAGGGAGACCAGCGAGACTGGTGTAAAGAATTCACCGCCGTCGTGTGCCTTCTGGTCTGCAAACTGGGTAAGGAAGTATTCGTAAATGCGGCCGAAGACGTCGCCGGAAACCTTTTTCAGTTCATCGGGATTTAGGGTGCGCAGGAGTTGTCCGAGGACATCGTTGTCCAGTTCCTGGTATTCGCTCTTGGGCAGGACTCCACGCAGGTTTTCATAATCTGCCTCGATGGACTCCATGGCTTCAATGATAGCCTTGGCGCGGTCCTCGCTGTCTGGAAGCGAAACCAGGTAGTCGAATTGGGCTTTGGGCTGCAGATAGATGGCGCTTTTCTGGGAGAAGTCCTCTTTAGTGAACGGCCGCGTCTTACCTCCGCGCTTTGGCAGATTGGCTTCGATCTCGTCTTTCACGGCAAGATAGCGGCTATAGGCATGACGCAGAAAGATAAGCCCCATCACAGGCAGAAAGTACTCGTTGCTGGCGTAGTTGGAGTTCGCCCGCAACGTGTCCGCTGCGTTCCAGAGCCGTTTTTCAATGGCTTCGATATGTTCAAGCTGGGCCATGCTCTTCCCCGTTTCGCGTCACTTTCTTGATTTTTTTGGATCACCGGCCGTTTTTTCGCCCTGCTGACCACCTCTCCGAACCCACTCATCCACCTCTGATAACTTGAACCTGAGCAAGCGCCCCGCACGATGGGCCGGGAAGCCCTTTTTGTCAACCCAGCGATAGACTGATTCTCTTCTGACGCCAAGGTGTTTTGCGACCTCTTCCACGTCAACCCAACGTTCTTCGGCACTCATAACAATACGCTCCTCCTGTGCTGCAGCGATCAGGCATCCAGAGTCAATAAAAATCATATAAAGTATACGAAACACTGCGGGTCAATCAAGTGGAAACTTGCCTTGACCCCAGCTATCGACAATCCCCACTGATGGGTCGTGGGCAAGAGTGTGTTCTTCCATAGGCCCCAGGCTTCTCCTCCCTGAACACAAATCAGGCAAAAAAATCGCACTGAGGGCCGACAGATTCGAGAGGTTTCCGGTAAAGATGGACTGTGGAAGATATACGACAAGGCGGATCAAGAGGTGCGAGAGAGGATTCAGGCGTGACCGAGGCTGTTAAGCAGAGTCACATGACAAACGGAGAATCGGAGAATTTTGGGCCGATATCGAAGGGTTCGGTGCCTTTCAGAACCGAAGCAGGCAGGATGTACATGGAAACGGAGAGGCGGGACATGAAAGCGGAGAACCGGCAGCCTCCGTAACTTCCTGAAAGTACGGGGCTTACAAAGAGAAAGCCCCGCGGATTCGCGGGGCGCTAACCAGTAAAACAACCCGTTATGAAAAGGGTTGCGTTTGATCATGGCTCCCCGGGACGGACTTGAACCGCCAACCTAGTGGTTAACAGCCACCCGCTCTGCCGATTGAGCTACCGGGGAACAAAATTTTCAAAACTCCTAAATAAAGTATCCTATTCCGGTAGAACCGCCAATCCCGCTACGAGCGGGATTAACAGCCACCCGCTCTGCCGATTGAGCTACCGGGGAACAAAATTTTCAAAACTCCTAAATAAAGTATCCTATTCCGGTAGAACCGCCAATCCCGCTACGAGCGGGATTAACAGCCACCCGCTCTGCCGATTGAGCTACCGGGGAACAAAATTTTCACAAACTCCTAAACAAAGTAACCTATTCCGGTAGAACCGCCAATCCCGCTACGGGCGGGATTAACAGCCACCCGCTCTGCCGATTGAGCTACCGGGGAACAAAATTTTCACAAACTCCTAAACAAAGTAACCTATTCCGGTAGAACCGCCAATCCCGCTACAAGCGGGA
>Ga0256833_1001554_pt1 | contig 16772 bp, 14 predicted proteins | sample 356284metaG_FD_190535 | JGI IMG/M metagenome (GOLD analysis project Ga0256833, IMG submission 190535) | Hydrothermal vent microbial communities from Mid Atlantic Ridge, Atlantic Ocean - 356-284 | ecosystem: Environmental > Aquatic > Marine > Hydrothermal vents | place: Atlantic Ocean: Mid...
TTGCCGCCATGTAACCGGACAAGACTCCCATGCCAATAGTTAAGGTTGCGAAAGCTAAAGGAGCTAGAAGAGTTATAAGTAAAAATGATTTTTTCCTTACCCTAATCAGATATTCTCGTTTTATTATCAACCAAAGTTTATTCATCTTTATTTCTTTTTAAATATTCTTTAATACCTTAAATACTTATCTCCTATCTCTATTTTTCAGTCACCAATCTTATAAATATATCATTCAAAGTGGGTAAAATTTCATTAAAGGATTTGACTTCTACTTTATTTTCCAACAATAATCTCAATAAATCATTGGATGTTTGCTCTTTGTTCAATTTAAATACAAATGAACTACCATCTTTATCTTTTACTTCAAGACTTTTTAATAAGTCATCCTGTATATCTCCTGTAAATTCAACCTTATATTTATTATCTTTAAATTGCTCTTTGATACTTTCAACTTTACCATCCAATATTACTTTACCTTCGTTTACCAAAACTATATCTTCACATATTTCTTCCACCTGCTCCATCCTATGAGTTGAAAAAATAATTGTAACACCATTTTCACTTAATTTTATAATCTCCTTCCTTATCAATTCAGTATTGACAGGATCTAAACCGGTAAAAGGTTCATCCAATATAATCAATTTAGGATTGTGTACTACTGTGACTATAAACTGAACTTTTTGCTGCATTCCTTTGGACAATTCTTCTATCTTTTTGTTCCACCAATCCTGCATTTCAAATTTTGTCATCCACTCTATTATTGCTTTTTTAGCATTTTTGTATGACATCCCTCTCAATTGAGCAAGATACAACAACTGTTCTCCTACTTTCATCTTTTTATACAAGCCCCTTTCTTCCGGCATATAACCGATTTGGGTTGGATGAAATTCATTTAGTTTTTCACCATTCAAATAGACGACTCCCTCATCAGCTTTGAGGATACTGGTTATTATGCGTATCAAGGTTGTTTTCCCTGCACCATTCGGACCGAGCAATCCAAATATACTTCCTTTTCTTACTTCAAATGAAGCACCATTTACAGCGGTTTTGTCATGAAATCGCTTTACAATATTATCTATTTTAAGTACTGGCATATATTGTTATTTTATCTGTGAATACAGTTTGCTAAATATGGTTTCGGTTAAAAATAGTGGTAGGATCATTTTTTTGATTTTTCCGTTGATTTTATACCAAAAGTAATTGATTCTTCTTAATTGAATAATATTTTTCGACAAATCATACAAATGATTGGATAAAATAAAGAACCGACGCTATTATTTTTTTTGCATGACTTTAGTCAATCCTTGCAAAAATGCCCTTAAAAATTGGTTTTGACATTCCCTATATTGTCTCTGTTTGGGGTTACGAAATATAGCCGTAATCTCATGCTTGCTCACCTTGAAATCCACAGCTTTAAATATATCAATTATGTCTTCTACCTTTAGATTAAGTGCTATTTTTATTTTTCTGAAAATGATATTGTTGTTTAATTTATCCTCATTTATCAAATCAACTCCATCCTTTTTGCCCCGTTTTAAAACAATAAATCCATTTAAGAATGCAGCAAGATCCTTATCTTCAATAAACTTAAATTCCGGATCTTCTTCTTTCTTCAACCAAGATATTATTTGTGATACATTAACATTGACATTGGCAAGAGCAAAAATATCTATCATTTCTAAATCTTTGAAATCAAATGTATATCGTACACGTCTTAAAATAGAATTGTTTGTTAACATTTATAATCTTTATGCGCAAAAATAAGAAAAAAACAAGGATTTTCAACATAATTGCAATATCTTCGTTTAATAATGTCAGTAATAATACTAAGTTGAAAACAATATGGCCGATATAAATCATTTTATTTAACGGCAATTTTGCTTTCAAATTGATATTAAGTACGCCTTGTATCAAATCATGAATTTTGATACTAATACTGATTAAAATAATTTATACTTATGTCAAAACTAATTTATTCTGTTTTACTAATCGCTACTTTAACCGGTGTATGGGCACAAGAACCGGTCAGTATAGATCCAGATGTACTTGACCTTGAAGGCAAATTTATCACAGCTATGCAGAGTGTAGCATTGGAAGATTATGATGAAGCCTTGAAAAAATTTAAAGGTATTAAAAACAAAGTAAAAAATGACGGAATTATAGATTTTGAAATTGCAAAAATATATCTTGTAAAAAACGAAAAAAACGATGCAGAAAGGTATGTAAAAAAAGCGATAGACAAAGATGACACAAAATCTATATATAAGTATTTTTTACTTGACTTATTAAAAGAAGAAGGAAAATATGAGGAAGCAGCTCAACTGATGGAAAGCATGCTCAATTCACAAAATTTTGAAAGGTTGAATTATTTCAAGACCTCAGATTTATACCAGCGTGCTAACAAAACAAAAAAAGCCTTGGCTATAATTGATCTTCTTGAGAAAAAAACCGGTTATAGTCAGGAAGTTGAAATGCATAGAGTAAATATCCTGCTCAGAACAAAGAAATACAAACAGGCATTGAACACGTTGGATAAATTGGAAAAAAAGCTAGGAAAAAATATAAATATTTATCTAAAAAAAGCAATGACTTACAGATTGATGAATAATAGCAAAAAGGCTATCCAAAACTACAAAATCATTTTGAAATTAGACCCTCAAAATGCAGTTGCTCTTTCTTATTTGCATTCATACGAAAAATTCACGCAAAAAGAAGAGGATTATGTAAAAAGTCTTTTTCCTATAATGAGAAACCCAAATGTCTTGCTTGATAAAAAAATAAAAATGCTTATTCCTTTTGTAAATAAAGCAAACAAAGGGAGCGAACTAACAAAAGAATTAAAAAGTGCATCTTCAATCCTTTTAGAGCAATATCCCGACGATGCTAAATCAAATGCCTTGATGGCTGATATCCTATACAATAGCGGAGATATTGAAGCTAGTGAATCATATTATATCGCTTCATTGGAAAGCAGTAAAAATAACTTTGAAATATGGAAACAATTAATGGCTATTTATTCTTATCTACGAAAATGGGATAAATTAGCTGATTTAAGCGAAGATGCGATAGATTATTATCCCAATCAGGTAATGGGCTATTACAATGCAGGAAAAGCAAATATCAATCTCGGAAAAACCCAAAAAGGTCTTGAATACCTAGACGAAGCTTTGATGTATACAGGAAATAAGACCAAATTCAAATATGAGATAGTATTATTACAGGCTCATAGCTATATTGTAATTGATAAACTAAAAAAAGCTAAAAAATTATTGAATAATTTAGATAGTGATTTTAAGGAAAAGCATCCTTATTATTGGGAAATAAAAGGCGATTTAGAAATGAAAAAAGGAGCAATTCCAATGGCTAAAAAATATTGGAATACATCTCTTGAACTTGGGAATAATACTAAGAGGCTAATTAACAAACTAAAAACTAATTAGTGCGGTAAATGGAAGAAATACCAACAGTATATCTATATTCTGACGGAGGTGCAGACCCCAATCCCGGCAAAGGAGGATTTGGAGTTATACTCAACTACAAAGGACATATAAAGGAATTTGCAAGAGGATTCACACTTACTACAAATAACAGAATGGAATTGATGGCTATTATTTTCGGGCTAAAACAATTGAAAAAAAAATCAAAAGTAATAGTTTATTCTGATTCAAAATATATCGTTGATGCCATCAATAAAGGTTGGGCAAAAAAATGGCGACAGAATAATTGGTTTCGAAATAAAAAAGAGAAAGCTATAAATGTTGACCTCTGGCAGCAATTATTGGATCTCATGTCCTTTCACGATGTTGAATTCAACTGGGTAAAGGGGCATAATGGTCATCCTGAAAATGAAAGGTGTGATGCATTGGCAACAATGGCTCTAAACAGCGATCAATTAGCAGAAGACCCGGGATATGTCACTAAAGAAAATGCACCTAAAACAAAAATAGAAAAGGAAGGAGATATCTGCAGAAAATGCAATACTCCTGTTGTTAAAAGAATGAGCAAAAACAAAAAAATAAATAAACAAAAAAGCTATTATTACAAGTATTATCTAATTTGTCCCAATTGTGGAACAATATATTATACAGAAGACGCAAAGCAGGAAATTAATAAAAATAATACTAACACGTTGTTTGGATAAAATAAAAAAGAATATAAACATGAGTATAGAAGAAAAACTGATTAAAAGAAGTGAATCTAAATGTGAACTTTGTGGTGCGAATAATAATCTAAGCGTATACAAAGTACCTCCTGTGGGTGAGATTGTAGCAGATAGATGTATCTACCTATGTAATACATGCAATACGCAAATAGAAAATCCGGATACTATGGATAGTAATCATTGGAGATGCCTTAATGATAGTATGTGGAGTGAAGAACCTGTTGTGCAAGTGATGTCTTGGAGAATGCTTACAAGACTACGAGGAGAGGGATGGCCGCAAGATCTATTGGATATGCTATATCTTGAAGACGAGGTGATGTCTTGGGCAAAAGCAACAGGAGAAGGTGAAGAAGCCCCTCTAGTAGAAAAGCATGTTGATAGTACGGGAGTAGAATTATTATCAGGAGATTCTGTGGTTCTTATCAAAGATTTGAATGTAAAAGGTGCTGGATTTACTGCAAAGAGAGGCACCCATGTACGTAGGATTTCCCTTGTTTCGGACAATCCTGACCAAATATCAGGAAAGATCAATGGACAACAGATAATAATACTTACCAAGTTTGTTAAAAAATCATAGTATAATTAGTGTCTGTCCACAAAGTCATTAAAATTTAAAAATAATCTTTTTGCGATATAATGTAACTATACAGGTAAAATCATTTTGGCTGTAAAACGCTCTTTTCGCATTAAAATTTACCAATATTTTTTGAAATAGCGCCGCTATTCCTTCAAAATATATGATTCTTTTAATACAAAAATAGACATTTTTCATCTCAAAAGCACTCTATCTGTATAGTTACTTACTTTATTCAAATTACTGATGCTAAGGCATCACTAATCCTCAGAAAGGCAAAACTCTCATCAAAAATCTTTATTTTTCAAAAATCAAGCACTTTATATACAGGCACTAATTACCTAACCAACTTAAAAACGCCTTCGACTCCAATATGATTGGAGCTATCATCGAATATTTCTCCTAATTTAAGGCAGCGAAGTTGCTTGGAATAAAACATGTGATCTAATGGATTTCTTACCGCAAAAGATACTGATCTTCTTGCGTTATTCAGTTTTGTGTCATACAAAAATGTCCTAACTCTCTTTGCCCAATATACTTGATTAAACTCTCCAACAATCATTATTGGCATTTTTTCTTTTTTCTTTATATAATCCGTCAGGTCTTCCAACTGATAATGATTTCCTGCATTTTCTCCTGCCATTGAGTAAGGTAATACATAGGTAAAAAGAATATTGACCAAATTATCTTCGAATTGAATGATTGCATCCAATTGTGGATGACCGGATAAATAGAATGTATCTTTTTTCTCAAACTTATATTTAGAAAATACCAGTTTTGCATCCGGATCAAATTGATTGATTGATAATGTATATGGATATCTTTGTTTAAGAGTTTTGTTCAGAAACTTGTTCCACGCGGGACTCAATTCTTGACAAGATACGATATCCGGATCAGAGTCTTCTATTTTCTTTAAAAAATTTTCTTTTGACTCTTCAACATCCAAAATATTAAAGTGCATTATATGTAATGATGATGAATTTATGTCTTTCCCGTGAAACATAAGATTTTCATTTGATGAATCCTTGAGAAAAAGAGTTAAAATAGCAGCGCTAAACATCATGAAATACACCAGATTTGATTTCTTAATTATCATAAAAAAAATCGAAAAGATAATCAAAGAAAAAATTATCCAAATTGTATTCTCACTCAAAGACACCACAAAGGGAATATCAGGCTGAAAAAATATCAATATTATTACTACTGATATCGACCCCATAAGAATACGCTGTATTGAAGTTGAGATATTCATTTAATTAATATAAATTTTATGTTTCCGGTCAATAAAGCACAATTTGTTTACCATTAAACCCATATCACCGGCATTTTGCACAAAATTATAAAATCATTTTATATAATCTGCTAAAACAATTGTTTTCTTTCCTTCAATTACATTTGAATTGGTGTCAATTATTTTGTAGTACAATAGGTATATGCCGATTGAAGTCTTTGAGGAATCTTTGAATCCATCCCATACAATTATCCCTTTTTTTCCCAAAGTTTCATTATTAATCAATTGTGTGACCAATCTGCCCCTAGAATCAAAAATATAAAAATTAGCATAATTTTCAGCTTTGTCAAAGTTGTACTCAATCACCAATTCATCGTCAATTCCATCATTATTGGGCGAAAAAACATTGTTCTTTAATACCACATTTTGCACATTTGCAGAAGGCAAATCCGCAAAAGCACTATTCTTATAACCTGGTGTGGCTCCACCTGCAAATGTTGAACTAGAGGTCCAATTGAATCGATCGTTAGTATTGAGCTGTGGATTTATTCTTTCCAAACTGAGGCCCTCATCATCTGTTATAAAGGAAGAATGCATTTTATCCGAATAGTCAAACGAATCTATCATTATCTCAGTATTAGCCCTTGTAATGTACAAACTGACATTACCTTCATCATCATCAAAAGGAGGCAACTTGTTTTGAATGATATGTGCACTATCAGGGACAAAATAATTATTTATCACACTATTTGTATCGCTTGATATACAAATAATTTCCCCTTTCTTTATTATTACATCAGGTAGTATCTCTTCTGCTTTATTCTCTTTATACAAGTTGGATATCTTCAATCCTTTCAAGTTTAAAAATTTATTGGAAATATTAATAAGTTCAACAAAATCATTCGCGCCTTTATTGGGATTAAACAAAAGCTCATTTATTACCAAATCTCCAAAATCCGGGCTTTCAAGTAAGAAAAAATATGCACTTACTGATTCTGTGATTTCATTTCCTCGCAAATCTTTCAATCCTCTAACTGATATCTTATATTTTACTCCACTTTCAAATTCTTTTTCAAAATTCAATAAAACCTGATTCGCTTTATCCGGGCTAAATATGATATCTGACGGTTTGGCATCTGATTGATCTATTGTATAGTTTGCCTTATTCAATACCGATTCCTCATCCAATTCTTCATCAAATGTCAAAAACACTTTTGTTTTATCCAATAATTTTGTATCTATTAATTTAGGTGCTTCTGTATCATTTTCTAGAGTTTTGATATAAATATCATCAAAAATAAATTTGTCTTTTCTTGTTTTGCTGTAGTGCAAATCAAGAAGGAAATAAGCTGTATCAAACAAGAATTTATCATTGTACACCTCAAAATCTTCTTTATAATATTGACTATTACTCTGTATTTGAAATAACCAAAATCCCGAAGATTTTTTAGATATTTTCAGCTTAGTCTCAAAAGGAGTTGAGAACAAACCTATTTCACCTTCAGCTATCAGATTTTCCACACCCTTATCAAGTTCAAAAAATTTTAGATTATCATCATTTCCATTTTCTCCTATCTCAACAAAATACCCACTTGATTTTTCTATATTTGGAATATCAAGCATGAGAAATATTCTCAATTTATTTGAATTTGATGGATTAAAATCAAGATTAACCATCATACCCCATTCCATACTATCAGCGGCATTGTATATAGTAAATAATCTTGAATTGCCTGCATCAGGTGCATCTAACTGCAATTGATATTTATCATTTACGATAAAATCTTGGGTATCCCCATACCATCGTGGATTTGAAACAAAGTCACCATCATTGAAGTCATCTTCCAGTTGGGCATCAGCTGCCACCACTATAACAAATAGGATAAAAAGTACCGCAAAAACCCTTTTCATGAAAAGTTTATTTTAAACTAAAACAAAAAGAATTAGATTAAAGAATTAATATTGAGCCAAATGTACAAAATATTTTAAATATTCCTAGCGTTTTGGTTTTCTTTTATGATTATTTCTTTTCTTTTGATATTTACGATTGTCTCTTGAATCTTTTGGAATCTTAGTATCTTTTATTTTGTCCAACAACAAATCCATTGAATAGCCTTCAGGAAAAACAAGTTTACCTTTAGTCATTTTTTCCAAATCATGCTTGATGGTTTTATCATTTACATAGACATCTGCACTCCATATTTTATAAGCCATCTTCATATAAGCTCCTATTACTGCAACAAATTGCTCTTTTTTTACTCCTTCTTCCATTTCGATAGCCTTGTCCATAAGAGAGTGTATGAAGTGACCATAATGGCGGTAATGTTTTTCAGCAGTAGGATACTCCAATTTGCCCGGTTTAAAATCCTTAGGTTTAGGTTCGGGGATAATACCACTAGGAGGTACAGCTTTAAGATTGAAATCAGCGATTTTATAGACGTGCATCCAAATTTTCTCTTTGTATTCAGGAGATTTTTTATTACCTATCTTCATTTTTTTCATTAGCTCAACTATTTCTTCAACAAAGGCTTGTTGCTCTTTTTGGTCTTCGATAGTCTGTGCGTGTTTGATAAGATTCTGAATATGCCTTCCGTATTCTGAAATAATCAATTTTTCTTTTTCCGAATTGTATTTAATATTTAAAGTTCTTTCCATTTTATAATGTTTTCTTCAAAATTCTTATTAGAATTTTATTTAGGGTGTTATTCTACTGTTACTGATTTTGCTAAATTTCTTGGTTGATCTACGTTACATTTTCTCATTACTGCGATATGATAAGCTAATAATTGTAGCGGAATCACAGACAAAATAGGAGAAAGTGGATCTGCGATATACGGTATTTCGATAGTGTAATCCGACAATTTTTTTATCTTTGTATCTCCTTCAGTTACTATTGATATTACGATACCTTTTCTCGCTTTAATCTCCTGAATATTGCTTACTATTTTTGAATATGCACTTTTATTTGTCGCTATAACCACAACAGGCATATTTTCATCTATCAATGCAATAGGACCGTGCTTCATCTCTGCAGCAGGATATCCTTCTGCATGTATATAAGATATTTCTTTCAATTTTAGTGCTCCTTCCAGTGCAACGGGGAAGTTATATCCCCTGCCGAGATACAATGCATTTGTCGAATCCTTAATTTCAGAAGCTACATATTTTATCTTTTCATTATCATTCAACACTTTTGTTATCTTATCCGGAAGTGCTTCAAGTTCACTCAATAATTGCATAACATAACTTTGAGGAATAGTTCCTTTTTCAATTGCCAAATGCAATGCCATCAAAGACAAGACGGTCAGCTGACTCGTAAATGCCTTTGTAGACGCGACACCTATTTCAGGCCCCGCATGAGTATATGAGCCGGTATCTGTCATGCGTGATATCCTCGAGCCGACTACATTGACGATACCATAAGTTGATGCCTGTTTCGATTTTGCTAATTGTAGTGCAGCGATAGTATCAGCTGTCTCTCCCGACTGAGAAATTGCAATAACAACGTCTTCACTACCCAAAATAGGATTTCTATATCTAAACTCGGAAGAGTATTCCACTTCTACCGGAATTCTTGCTAAATCTTCAAATAAATACTCTCCTATCATAGCTGCGTGCCAAGATGTACCACTACTTACAAAAATAATTCTTTTTGCCTTGGAAATTCTATTCATTTGCTTCGTTAAGCCTCCTACTTTTAGCCATCCTTCAACAGGATTAATACGCCCTCTCATACTCTCCAGCACAGTAATGGGCTGTTGAAAAATTTCTTTGAGCATGAAATGTTCAAATTCACCTTTTTCTATTACCTGAATCGTAAGATCCAATTCTTGAATCTCAGGTGTAATTATATTGTTATCTATATCTTTGATAGAATAAGTGCCATTGGCATCGATAATTGCCATTTGCTCATCTTCTAAATATATTACTTTATTTGTATACTTAATTATCGGGAATGCATCAGAAGCCAAAAAAAGCTCATCATCTCCTATACCTACAACCAAAGGGCTGGATTTTTTTGCCCCGATCAATAAATCTGGCTCGTCAATACTATATACCACAATTGCATAAGCTCCAATGACTTTTTGCAAAGCCAGCCTTACTGCATCTTCAAAAGAAGTACTCCTTTTGGCATACTCTTCAATAAGGTGAACGAGAACTTCAGTATCTGTATCACTTTTGAATTGGTGTCCCAATTCTATTAGAGCAGTTTTTAACGTTTGATAATTTTCGATTATTCCATTATGAACCAATACAATCTTTCCATCTCCTGAAAGATGAGGATGTGCATTAATATCATTTGGTTCACCGTGAGTAGCCCATCTTGTATGACCAATACCTACAGTACCTGAAGTCTCTTCCGTTATATAAGATTCCAGGGCACTAACCTTTCCTTTTTTCTTATGAACAGCAATATCCTTATCAAGAATGGCAATACCTGCGCTATCATATCCCCTGTATTCCAATCTTTTCAACCCTTCCAATAAGATGGGGAATGCATTTTCTTTTCCTGTATATGCTACAATGCCACACATAGTTAATCAATGTTTGAATAAGTGATTTTTAATTTAGATTTAATATCGGATCTATTCACTCCTCTCAAGACAGCAAAACCGGGATCATTGATTCTAAATTCAGGATAGATAAATAGTTTTGTACTATAGATATCATCTCTCAACAGCTTCTTAAGATGCATGGTAAGATTTATAATGTACTTATTAAGCTCCTTGCCTTGTTCCTTGCTCTTTGTCTTATAACCAAAATAAATATTTTTATCTATATTTCTAGAATTTTCCGGAAAAACGTAGTCTTCTATATAATTTATATCTCCATCTTCAGTTAAATATTTTGTCACTAACCTATTTGGTGTTTTTACCTTTATACCGCTATCTTCTATCGTATATAAAATCAATTCCGCTTTGTTGATGTTCTTACCTTTAAGAAAATCCAAATATGGAATATCCAACTCTACTTTCAATCCATCCGTACCTTGTACAAATAATAGGCTATCACCTTTATCAAAATCATCCAAAAACTCAATAACTTTGCTTGATGAATAATCCTTTTTGAAGTGGCTAACTATTTTATCATAATTAAAAGTCTTTTTCTTCAAAGTATCATTTATGGTATAATAAACATCAATTCTAGTTTTATATTTATTATCTTTTGTCCTTTTCTTCACGCCAACTATCGAGCTGTTATTTGTTGTGGATTCAATATACAGTCCTTTCAATATATTCTCTTTGAACAAAGTATCATTTTTAAGATAATTGGTGTCACTAAGGAATTTTGACCCCCAAGTTTTATCAAGTAATATTCTAACTTGATCTTTATACGTTACCGTGTCGTTTTTGGGCTCTATGACCACAACAGAATCCGTCATAGGAAGTATTTGTTTCTCTCCAATCTTAACATCGTTTAATTGAAATGTTTCATTAGAAAAAATCGAATCTTTGTCAATGCTTTCAGCCAGTTCATAAACCGCGATATTATGAATAGATGCATTGTCTCCATATATCAAAGCGGTATCCACCACCATTGTCAACACTATTGAATCAATGTCAGTAATATTTTTTTCAGGTAAAGATCCTGCTAAACTAAAATTGCAGTACAAACTGGACTGTGAATAACCAAAATTGTTATCGTAAAATTCACCTAATAAATACGAACTCAAAAGGTTTGGATATACTTTAAAAGAATCATTCAATACAGTTCGAGCTTTTAGCGTCGAAGTATCAGTAAATTCTACTAGAATCTCATCATTTTTAAGAATATCTCCACCGATTACGGAAGATTTGATACAAGCACTTTGTGATAGTACTGCAATAAACAATAAAATATAAATAATTTTATTCATTTCTTTGTTAAATTTTTTTGTGTTTTAGTATAACGTATTTTTTTCAAAGAAGTGACCAAACACCACAATGTAATTTTTAATTTGCTAAAAAAGCTAATTTTATTGATTAAAAAGCCGCATATACTTAACGAGTAGTTTAAAGAATTGTCACTAAACTCTATCCTTCAATTATAGTTTTATAAAAATTCATATCTCCTGTATATTTTTCATCTTCACTATTATGGATGTAATATGGGACATTATTTTTCTCCAAAAATTCAATACTTTTTTCCAATCCCTCCTCAAATGGAAGTATGACTCCATCCGAATTTAACATTGCACCTAGGTCTAAATCAATCTCACCGTTTTCGTCATAATAATTGCTCAAATCACTTGTTGTCATGTCATTGATTAAAACTTTATCTTTAAAATTAGTAGATAATACATTTCCCCCTTGATTTACAAAAGGAGTATATATTATTTTAGAATGTTGATAAACCGGATCATCACTATACACTTTCCTCAAAAATAATGGAATCAAACTACTCATCCAACCACTAGCATGAATTATATCCGGAGGCCATCCAAATTTCTTAACAGTTTCCATTCCACCTTTGCAGAAAAATATCATCCTGTTATCATTATCCCCAAATGGGTTTCCTTCTTCATCCTTAAATATACTTTTTCTCTTAAAGAATTCTTCATTGTCTAAAAAATATACTTGGATTCTTGATTCAGGAAGAGAAGCTACTTTAATAATTAAAGGAAAATCATCGTCATCAATAATTATATTCATTCCTGACAACCTTACCACTTCATGAAGCTTATGTCTTCTTTCATTGATTGTCCCAAATTTGGGCATCAATATCCGCATCTCAAATGACTTCTTATTAGCATTTAAAATAAAATTCCTCATAAATGTTCCCATCTCTGACAGGCTTGTATAAGGATCCATTTCTTGGGATATATATAGTACACGAGTTTTTAACATAAATCAAAATTTACATTGCATTTCTTTAAAACAATTTGCAAATATACGAAAATAGAGTGTATTTACTCTGATATAACGCGATTAACTTATAAAATTGTTGAAAATAGCAGGAAATTATTTCAATTCTGCCAAAATCTTTTCGCAAAATTTATTTCGATGATACTTTGTTATACCGTTTTCTAATATAGCCTTCCTATGAAATTTCGTTGGATAACCCTTGTTATTTTTCCATTGATAGCATGGATATTCTTTATCCAATTTTCTCATATATTCATCCCGGTATGTCTTCGCCAAGATGGAAGCAGCAGCGATACTCAAATATTTCCCATCTCCTTTTACTATAGTGTGATGCTCAATTTTTTTGTATTGTTTAAATTTATTTCCATCAACTAATATCCTGGAAAATTTTTTGGAAAGCCCATCCAATGCCAAATGCATGGCTTTAATGGAAGCGTTCAATATATTTATTTTTTCAATTTCAGCTACATCAACTAGAGAAACAGAAAAATCAATTGCATTTTCTTCAATAAACACTCTTAAAATATCTCTTTTTTTTTCACTCAATTTTTTAGAATCATCAATTTCAGGTATTATTAATGATTTTGGCCATATGACGGATGAAGCAAATACAGGCCCGGCTAAAGGGCCTCTACCAGCTTCATCACATCCGGCTTCAATTCCATTCTTATTATAAAAAGGAAGGAGCATATAATATTAACCCAATAATGTTTTATGGGCAGCATTCAATGTCTCTCTTACTTTCTCCGTAGTCTCAGCTTGACAATAAACTCTTAATACAGGTTCAGTACCTGAAGGTCTCACCATTACCCAAGTATCTTCATCGATAAAAAATCTCCAGCCGTCAATTGTGTCTACTCTTTGAATTGGTCTACCTCCGATTTCTTTGATCTCCCCGTTTTCACATTTCTTTACTACAGCCTGTTTTGTCTCTTCATCAAGATGGAGATCATCTCTATTAAATTTGAATTGGCCTACTTTTTCGTAAATTACCTGAATAAGTTCTTTTAATGATTTTCCTGTTTTGGCCATCAACTCCATGACTAACAAACCCATCCATGCCCCATCTCTCTCAGGTATATGTCCTTTTACAGAGATACCGCCAGATTCTTCTCCACCTACCATTACGTCTTCATGAATCATTATCTCTGCTATATACTTAAAGCCTATCTTTGTGACTTCATATTCCAAGCCATACATTTTTGCGAGTTTTTCCACTTTGTTTGAGACAGAAAAAGATACAGCAACCTTACCTTTTTCTTTTTTGAATTCATACATATAGTACAGTAGTAACAACAAAATATGATGAGAATCGACAAACTCTCCATCTTCATCGTACAAGCCAATCCTATCTGCATCTCCATCATTGGCAAGACCAAGATTTATCTCAGGATTATTTTTGACCAACGCTGACAATTCTTTCAGATTTCTGTGAATAGGCTCAGGTGCTTGACCATTGAATGAAGGATTATACTCACAATGCAATAAATGGGCTTTTGGAAAAAGTCGCTTTATCACATTTTGACCGGCACCATACATAGCATCAAATGCTAATACCACACCATTTTTGATAGAATCCATATCAAAATATGCAAGTACATGGTCAATATACATCTGTTCAAGATCTACTAATTTAATCCTTGAATTTTCTACATGATCTTTAAATACAGTTTTATTTACAGGGACAAAATCAGGAATCATATTCTCTATTTCAGTTACCTCTTTTTGGATCGTGGGACCACCAAAATTTGATTTTAATTTATAACCATTGTATGATGGAGGATTGTGGCTTGCTGTTATCACTATACCCAAATCAGCCTTCAGTTTTACAACTCCTAATGAGACCATAGGTGTAGAAGCAAAGTTTTCATCAATCAATACTTCAATGCCATTATCAGCAAAAATGCTAGCAGCATATTCACTAAACATCTTACCGGCAAATCTACAATCATATCCTATAACTACCCGCTTATATCCTTTGCCCAACATCCATTGAGATGCAGCTGCCGATACTCGCATTACATTATCAACAGTATATTCTTTGGCTATAATTGCACGCCATCCGTCAGTACCAAATTTTATATTTATCATAATTATTATTTTTTTTGCAAATATACCAAATGATAAAGAGGAAGTTGCACCAAACTATCAATTTTTAATAAAAAAACATCAGTTTATACAAATTCTATTGTTCTATACTATACCTTAATAGAATTTTGCTTTTTTGTTGCGCCACCTCCGCAATAATATGGTGTCTACAACAAAACAAATAATTTTGATTAAAGTATTTTGACAAACATTACGTTTTTTTAATATATATAATTACCTTTGTAATGAATTTATAAAAACACAAATGACTTTTGTTACATTAACTACAGATTTTGGCAAAAACAATTATAATATTGCATCTCTAAAGGGAGCGATACTTTCAACACATTCGGAAAGCCAATTAATAGATATATCAAATGAAATTAATAATTTTGATATAATTGAGGCTGCATTCATGTTGTACAATTCATATAAATTCTATCCAAAAAATACTGTACACATCATGTCAGTCAATAGTTATTATTCCAAAAGGGTTCGTCTCCTACTTTTAAAAAAAGAAGATTATTATTTTATCGCACCGGATAACGGAATTATTTCTCTACTCTTTGATGAATTGGAAATGAATGATATCAGATATGTAGAATATGGTAAAACAACAGGGGATCTTTATACTACAATAGCTGAATTAGTAGCTCAATGCCAACAAGAAGAAAATTTTGAAAATATAGGACAAAGAGTATTGTCAATAAACAAAAGAATAACACTAAAACCAGTAGTTTCTGCAAATACAATCAGAGTAACCGTAATGTTCATAGACAAATTTGGCAACGCAATACTCAATGTGACAAAAGATTTATTTACATCAACAGTCGGTGACAAACCTTTTAAACTATATTACAGCCCTAAAGACTATATCGATCAAATCCAAAACAAATATAGCGATGTGCCCTTTGGTGATGAACTGCTCATCTTCAATTCTGCCGAACATTTGGAAATAGCAGTTAATATGGGAAATGCAAATACAGACCTCGGCATTATGAAAGATGCAACATTACAAATTGTGTATTATTCTTGAGAGAGGTCATAGCAGTAGTTATAAAACTTTTTTTTAATAAAATGTAGGTGCAAATAATGCAGTTTGAATTACAAACCTATTATGATGGCTTATAATATTCACAAAAAGCAAGAATTATACGTTAGATATAGTGACACCCGGTGATTGTCCACCGGCAGAAATAAAGCTTATGGTAAATGGTCAAAATATCAATGTCACTTGGTGGGATGATGCTACTGACAAGGAACGTACTGTCCCCTCAGCAGGAAATTATGCTCTTACGGTAGTAGATAATGAGACCGGATGTCCTTATGAAGAAGAGTTTTCAGTATCAAATGATATATTTCAAGATACTGATGGAGATGGAGTATGCGATGACAAGGATTGTAATCCTACTGATGCAAGCAAGACCTATGCGAAGGGAGATCCGTGTGATGATGGTAATCCTTGTACAATAAATGACAAATATGACAATGAGTGCAATTGTACGGGGGAAATTCCCCAATACGGACTTGTCATAGAGTTAACCGGAGATAACAATATATGTTATAGTCAGGAAACCACCACATTGAGTGTTGAGGCGAGCGGTGGCACAGAACCGTATGATGTACTATGGAGTACCGGAGAGACAAGTTCAAGCATCATAATAAAAGAAATAAGCCAAGGAGGCGGAGAAGAATATTCTGTTACAGTCACCGATGCTACAGGTTGTAATCAGGAAGAATCAATAGAACTGATACGCCAAAGCTCGGATGATACTGATGGAGATGGGTATTGCGACGATGTAGATTGTGCCCCTTATAGTGCTGAGATAGGTGGACCGGGTAGTCCTTGTGACGATGGTGATCCCGGTACTA
>Ga0256833_1001555_pt1 | contig 16768 bp, 19 predicted proteins | sample 356284metaG_FD_190535 | JGI IMG/M metagenome (GOLD analysis project Ga0256833, IMG submission 190535) | Hydrothermal vent microbial communities from Mid Atlantic Ridge, Atlantic Ocean - 356-284 | ecosystem: Environmental > Aquatic > Marine > Hydrothermal vents | place: Atlantic Ocean: Mid...
CAAAGCAGTTTGTGGGTGGTAAGCTTGGTATTGATGCAACAGGCAATGAAGTAGAAAAAAGAGTAAAAGATATTAGTGATGAAGAGTTGCTTCAAAAAATGCAAGAGCTTGATAGCAATATTTTGGCACTTAAAACATACTATAAAGATAGTGCAAATCCAATAACAGTTATTGCAGTTAAAAAGAGTGAATCGATGCAGTTTATATTTAAAAAGTTAGAGTCATTGAGTGAGTATATTTCTATTTTAGTGGCAGTAGATAGCCAAAATAATGACTTAAATAACCCATATATGCTAATTTGGCGTGTGGTTAATAATATTGATAGCAATAGAGATGTTATTTTAGAGCCTTTTATTGCAGTAGATGGAACAAATAAAAATCATTTAGATGGATTTGAGAGAGAATGGCCAAAAGATGCAAACTGCACAAAAGAAGTGCTTGGTAGATTGCAAGAGTTAAAAGTGATTGATATTGATGATGAGTTTATAAGAGATTTTGGGCTTTTGGATTTTGATTTGTATGAGAGCTAGGATGTTAAATATGGAGTTTTATGATTAAAGTTAATAATATTGAGTTAATAGAAGATTTATATGATGGCGTTACAATAAATAACAAAACAATTTTAAAAGGCCTTGATAGCTTTGAAAATAACTTATTAGCATTATTGGAGAATTTAAGAGGTAAAAAACTACTTTGGATTAAGTTAGATATTAAAGACTCTTCTTTAATACCTATCTTGACACAATTAGGGTTTGTTTTTTATAGCTGTAATCAAAAAGATATTACTCTTGTTAAAAAATTAATTAAAAGTGCAATAATACCTGTGGCAAAAAATCATACAATTGGTGTTGGTGCTGTTGTAATAAATGAGAATAAGCTTTTAGTTATTAAAGATTGTATAAGAGATGTTTATCGACTACCAGGAGGCTATATAGATAATGAAGAATCAATCTCCGTAGCTGCAAAAAGGGAGGTGCTAGAAGAGACAGGAGTGAAAATAGATATAGAGTCAATAATAAGTTTAGCTCACTCTTATCCATCTGCATTTGATGAGTCAAATTTTTATATAGTTGCTGTTGCTAAGGCTTTATCTTTTGGCATTAATATTAGTGATACAGATGAAATTACTGAAGCAAAATGGATAGATATAGAGGAGTTTTTTAATACAGAAAACATAATAGAATACAATAAGGAAGTTGTTAAAATTGCATTAGAAAAAAAGGGGTTAAGAATAGTTGATAAAAGATATTTTAATTCAAGTAGAGTCCAAGAGTTTTTTACTATTTGAGAAGTAAAGTTAAACTAAAATTATCTTTTTAGATATATTTTCAATTTCTGTTATGCCCATTATTTATTGAATAAACTATATAGCTAAAAACTTTTTAATTAAATCTGAGGCAATAACTTTATAGCTAATTTGTGGATGAGTTTTGAAATCATCACTTATTTTAACTCCACCAATTAGAGCTACTTTATGTTTAGACTCTCTGGCTATTTTTAGTAACTTGGCCCCTTTTGTTTTTGCATCTGATTTAGTCTTTGTATCTCTGTATGCACCTAAGCCTATATAGTCTAAATTAAGGCTATTTGCCTCTAATATCTCTTCGAGATTGTGAGTTGATATGCCTAAAATTTTATTTGGATGTTTTGTTTTAATTGTATCTACTGTTATCTCTTTAGAGTTGGAGATTTTTAGCAAATCATCTTGACCTAAGTGTATTCCATCTGCAAAATCTAATAGTTCTATATAGTCATTTATTATAACTTTTCCATTAAAGTATTTGGTTATAGTATTTAGGTTGTTTTTAATATCAACTAAAGAGCTACTCTTTGCTCTATATTGTGCAATAGGAGAGTTTAGGGTATTTAAAAATAGACAAAATTCTTTTAAATCTATACTATTTTTATCTATTAAGTTTTTATCAATTAGTGAATAGATTGAAGCTATTATCTATCCTTTAAAAAGAGTTTTAGTAATTTAGATACACTATCTTTCATCTCGTTTCTATTAACAATCATATCTATTAAGCCATGCTCTAGTAAAAACTCTGCTCTTTGAAAACCTTCTGGTAAATCTGCTCCAATTGTCTGTTTGATTACTCTAGCTCCTGCAAAACCTATTAAACTGTTTGGTTCAGCAATAATTACATCACCCAACATTGCAAAAGAGGCACTTACTCCTCCCATAGTTGGGTCTGTTAATATAGATATATATGGTAGCTTCTCATTTGATAGCCTCTTTAGCGCAGCTGATGTTTTTGCCATTTGCATTAGAGAGTATGTGCTCTCTTGCATCCTAGCACCACCACTTGCACTAATTATTATTAATCCACATCTCTTCTCTATTGCTCTCTCTACTGCTCTAGCAATTTTTTCGCCCTCTACTGAGCCTAGACTTCCACCCATAAATGCAAAGTTAAATACAACAAGCTCTGTTGGAATATCGTTAATTTTACAACTACCACTAATTGCTGACGATACTCTTCCTGTTTTTGTTTTTCCCTCTTCTATTCTCTTTTTATAACTCTTTTTATCTACAAATTTTAGTGGATCATTTGGTTCTAAATTTACATCCATCTCTTCAAAAGTCCCCTCATCTGCAAGAAGCTCTATTCTTCTGTTCGCATCTATTCTCATATGGTTACCACACTTAGGACAAACATTGTTTAAAGCATCAACCTCTTTGTAATACATTAATGCTTGACACTTAGGGCATTTAACCCAATGGCTAGGAGCTTCAGATGCCTCAGATTGTTTCTTAAAACCAAATAGATTTGCTAAATTCATTATGCTACCTTTATGTTACCTTTTTTTCTGCCAATTATAAGTGACTCTATTTTATCTAAAATAGCCTTATCTTTTGAAACTATAACATAATTTTTACTAATAGAAACTTGTAAATCTTCACACAATCCTAAACCAGCTGCAAAATCATAAATTCTTATATCTCCCATATATAAAACATAATCAACTCTATGTGCATATGCTAAAGACAAAGCTACAGCACCTGGGGCTCTATATTTTAAATTTGCATCTACTAACTTTACCCCCATCTCTATAAAACTGTATGAGCGCTCAAACACTCCTACTTTACTCTTTTTTAAAGGTTTCTCTACACTAAATACAGGGTTTTCTAAATTTCCAAATTTTACCTTTTTACCCTCTATTTTATAGAAAATATCACCATTTGCCAAGTTGCATACTACTGCAACTTTTAACTTTCCGTCTTTATCTACAAGTGCAACCGAACTACCATAATATGGAAAGTTTGAAAATGCATTAGAGCTCCCATCTATTGGGTCAATAATTATTGTGCACTCTCCATCTCCTACAACTCCTGACTCTTCTGATTCTATCTTTCCATATTTAGATAGGTATCTTATAAATATATCTTCTGCAAAGAGGTCTAGCCCTGTAGATACATCTCCACCTGCACCTACACTAAACTCTTTTTGCCACTCATCTTTAATGCCTTGTCTTATTGCAAAAAATATCTCTCGATTTGCTTGTATTGTATCTTTTAAAAATTGCTTTTTCATTTTAATATTAGCCTTTAAGCCTTTTTTTGTAGAATATTGTATCACAAAAAAAAGGCAAAGCTATAAAAGGTTTCATTTTAAAATATTTTAATGCAAAAGGCGAAGATATTATAGTCAAAGTGCTTAGTAGAGACAGAGTAGAGAAATATTACCGTTTTTACGGAGCAAGACACTCAATTCTTCAAGTTGGCTATTTGATAGATTTTGAAGTAGAAGAGAGTGGTAGTTTTTTGCCTAGAATTAGAAGTATATCACATATTGGATTTAAATGGTTGTATAATAGAGAAAAACTATTTATTTGGCATAGATTTATATCAATTTTCGAGCCACATTTAAGAGATGTAACTCAAATAGACCCAATATATTATGAGACTCTCTTAGAGTGTGTAAAAAAGTGGCACTTACAATCTCCAAAACGCTTGATTGTGGAATCTTACATAAAAATTTTAAAGCATGAGGGTAGATTACAGCCATTAGATAAATGTTTAATATGCAATCAAAGTATAGATAAAAATATTGCATTTGTAGGTAAATTTATTCCAGCTCATCCATCTTGTGTAAACCAACATCCAATAAGAAAAGAGTCTGTAGAGTATCTGTTAAACAGCTTTTCATCTATATGGTTAAATGATGAAGAGATAGAGAGATTATATTTAATTGCTCTAAAGGGCTTTTAGGTATAATTTTATAAATTCTTTGTAAGGTTTTATATGAAGTTTAAACTATACGATAGTGTAAAAAAAGAGAAGCTAGATTTTACCCCTATAAAAGAGGGAGAGGTGAGCATATATATATGTGGACCAACAGTTTACGATGATGCTCATCTAGGACACGCTAGAAGTGCTTTAAGCTTTGATTTGCTAAGAAGAACTTTAAAAGAGTTAAATTTTAAAGTTACCCTAGCAAAAAATTTTACTGATATTGATGATAAAATAATAAATAAATTAAAGAAAAGTAATCAAACTCTTCAAGAGCTAACAGAGTATTATATCAATAGATATCTTTGTGATATGGACTCTATTGGAGTGCAAAGAGCTGATATAGAGCCAAAAGCTACTGAGCATATAGAAGCTATGGAGAGTATGATTGATACTCTGTTAAAAAGTGGTTATGCTTACAAGTTGGATAATGGCGATATCTATTTTGACTCTACTAAAGATAGCAAGTATGGCTCTATCTCTAATATGGTTATAGATGAAGATGCAACGCAAAGTAGGTTAGAGAACATTGATGGAAAAAAAGACCCAAAAGATTTTGCTCTATGGAAATCTTGTAAGGGAGATGAAGATATCTGCTTTGATGGCTTAATGCCAAGTGGACGACCAGGATGGCATATTGAGTGTTCGGCTATGATTGCAAAACATTTTAATGGTGATGATAACTACTGTATTGATATTCACTGTGGGGGAGCAGATTTGCTATTTCCACATCACGAAAATGAAGCAGCACAAACTAGGTGTTCTCTTAACAAAGAAATAGCTAAATATTGGATGCATAATGGATTTGTTCAAATTGATGGTGAAAAGATGAGCAAATCTTTGGGTAATAGCTTTTTTTTAAAAGATGCACTTAAAATTTATGATGGTGAGTTGTTAAGATTTTATCTAATTACAATTCACTATAGAAACGATTTTAACTTTAATGAAGAGGATTTACATGCTTCTAAAAAGCGTCTTGATAAATTATATAGATTAAAAAAGAGGCTATATGGTGGTAAAGCCTCTAAGCCTAATTCCAATTTTAAAAATGAACTTTTAGAAGCTATGAGTGATGATTTAAATAGCTCTAAAGCATTTGCTATAGTAGATGAGATGATAAGCAATATTAATGAAACTTTGGATAAAGAGCCTAAAAACAGAGCTTTAAAACAAGAAGCTTTGGCTAATATTGAGTTTATTGGCTCTTTGCTTGGGGTAGGGTGCAAGGATGCTATAGAGTGGTTCCAGCAAGGCGTAAGCAAAGAGGATAAAGAGAAAATTGAAACTTTGATTGCAAAACGAGATAGTGCAAAAAATAAGAGAGACTTTGAGTTAGCTGATAGCATAAGAGATGAATTAAAATCTATGGGTATTACAATAATGGATACTGCAGATGGAACTAAATGGGAGAAGTTGTAATGAGTATATTAACTTATGAAAATTTAAAAAAGATAATGTTTAAGTTTGAGCCAGAGAGAGCTCATACAATTGCTGGGTTTGGATTAAAATTTATATCTATATGTCCTCCGTTAAAGAGATGTTTAATTAAAAGAAATTTTGTAGATAACAAGATACTTAGACAAAGGATATTTGGAGAGCTCTTCTACAATCCAGTAGGTCTTGCTGCTGGTTTTGACAAGGATGGAGAGTATATAAAAGCTATGCCACCTCTTGGCTTTGGATTTACAGAGATAGGAACTGTAACGCCAAAGCCTCAAAGTGGTAATCCAAAACCACGGTTGTTTAGGCTTATTAAAGATAACTCTATTCAAAATGCAATGGGCTTTAATAATAAAGGAAGCTACAATATGCTTCAAAATCTTAAAAAAGTTAAATTTTTTAGATTTCCAATAGGTATAAATATTGGTAAAAATAAGATAACTAGCCAAAGAGAGGCTATTGAAGATTACGAAAAGTTATTTAAGGCATTTAAAGATTATGGAACATATATTGTAATAAATATATCCTCTCCAAACACCCAAGGACTTAGAGATTTACAAAATGAAGCCTTTATAAAAGAGGTGTTTAGAGTTGGAAAATCTATAACTTCAAAACCAATACTACTTAAAATTGCTCCTGATATGGAAATAGATGAAGCAGTTAATCTATCTAAAATGGCTGTTAAAGCTGGTGCAAGTGGGATTATTGCTACAAACACTACTACAGACTACTCTTTAACGCCAAATGCAAAAGATTTTGGAGGAATAAGTGGAGAGCTTTTAAGAGAGAAATCTTTTAAACTATTTGATGCAATAGCAAGTGAACTTTTTGGAAAAACTGTATTAATTAGTGTAGGTGGTATAAGCGATGCAAACGAAGCATACAGAAGAATAAAAGCTGGAGCATCTTTGGTTCAAATATATACCTCTTTTATCTATAAAGGTCCCTCTCTTATTGGCAAAATTAATAGAGATTTAATCAAACTTATAAAAAAAGATGGGTATAGTTCTATTTATGAAGCAATAGGAGCTAATAGAAAAGCAGGAGCTTAAATGAGAATTTTAACAATATTTTTTTTAATTTTAGGAGAATTAATGGCAAACTCTTTACCAAAACACTACATTGAAGTTTTAGATAACAATCTAACCATTGTTGCAATACCACTGCATAACAATACAGGAGTTGTTACAACAGATATCTACTATAAAGTAGGTAGTGGCGATGAAATGATGGGTAAGAGTGGAATTGCTCATATGTTAGAGCATATGAACTTTAAATCTACAAAAAAACTTAAAGCTGGTGAATTTGATAAAATTGTAAAAGAAAGAGGTGGAATAAATAATGCCTCTACTGGTTTTGACTATACGCACTACTTTATAAAAAGCTCTACAAAATATATGGATAAATCTATGGAACTCTTTGCAGAGTTGATGCAAAATTTAAACTTAAAAGATGAAGAGTTTCAAAAAGAGAGAGATGTAGTAGCTGAAGAGAGACGCTGGAGAACAGATAATAACCCATTAGGATATCTATACTTTAGACTATTTAATGAACACTTTAGAAGCCACAGCTACCACTGGACACCTATTGGATTTATGTATGATATAAAACATTGGAATATTAATGATTTAAAAGAGTTTCATCAAAAGTTTTATAAACCAAGTAATGCAATTTTAATTGTTGCAGGGGATGTAGATAAAGATGAAGTATTTAAGAGTGCAAAAAAATATTTTGGCTCTATAGAGAATAAAAAGAGTGAATTTAACAGCTCTATTTTTGCTACATTCAAAGCGCATGAAGCACCTAGAGATGGAGCAAAAAGAGTAGAGATTCATAAAAGTGGTAATAGTGTAGATACAGTGGCAATAGCTTATGATATACCACCATTTAACCACAAAGACCAAATAGTTCTATCTGCTATTAGCGAAATTTTAAGTAGCGGAAAAAGTAGTAGATTATATAAAGATTTAGTTGAGAAAAAGCAGATGGCTACAACTGTATATGGCTACAATATGGAGATGAAAGATAACGGAGTTTTTATAATTTTAGCGATGGCAACCCCAAATGTAAAAGCACAAGAATTAGAAAAAGAGATACTTTTGCATATAGAAGATTTAAAAAATGGAAAAATAACCAAAGAGGAGTTAGATAAAATTAAACTTAATACTAAAGTTGATTTTTTAAGAGAGCTTGATAGCTCTTCATCTGTAGCATCTTTGTATGGAAGCTATTTGGCAAAAGGAGATTTAAAACCTCTTCTTGAATATGAAGATAATTTAGGTAAAATTACACTTAAAGATATTCAAGATATTGCAAAAAAATATTTTGATAACAATAAATCTACAACTATAACACTTAGGAGAAATTAATGAGTTCATATATTAGCGGTGCAACAACTGCACTTATTACGCCATTAAAAAATGGTAAATTAGATGAGGCAACATTTGCTAAACTTATTAAAAGACAAATAGATAACAAAATAGACGCTGTATGCCCTGTTGGAACAACTGGAGAGAGTGCAACTCTAACTCACAATGAGCATAAAAGATGCATAGAGATTGCAGTAGAGGTATGCAAGAATAGTAATACAAAAGTTTTAGCAGGAGCTGGAAGCAATGCAACTCATGAAGCTATTGATATTGCTAAACATGCTCAAAGTTGTGGTGTTGATGCTATTTTTAGTGTTAGTCCATACTATAACAAGCCAAGTCAAGAGGGTTTATATCAACATTATAGAGCAATAGCATCTGCTGTCGAAGTGCCATTTATGCTATATAATGTGCCAGGTAGAACAGGTGTAGATATATTGCCAGATACGGTAAAAAGGCTATTTAATGATGTTCCAAATATATTTGGAATAAAAGAAGCAACAGGCTCTATCGAGAGAACTGTAGAGCTTTTAGCCAAAGTGCCAGAACTTTTTGTATTTAGTGGCGATGATGCAATAGATTTTCCAATATTAGCAAGTGGTGGTAAAGGAATTACCTCTGTAACTGCAAACCTTTTGCCAGATATGAAAGCAAAGCTAACTCATTCAGCACTAAAAGGTGATTTAAAAAAATCCAAAGAGATAAATGATAAACTATATCCTATAAACAAGATTCTATTTTGCGAGAGTAACCCAATACCAATTAAAGCAGCAATGTATATAGCTGGATTAATCGATACATTAGAGTATAGATTACCACTTGTTGAGCCAAGCAAAGAGAATATGAAGAAAATCGAAGAAGTAATGAAAAATTACGAAATAGTAGGAGCTTAAATGAAGGGTAAAACTTTAGTAATAACTGGTGCAACAAAAGGAATAGGCAAAGCTACAGCAGAGAAATTTGCACAAAATGGTGTAAATGTAGCTTTTACATACAACTCAAATAAAGAAGCAGCAGATCAAATTGCAAAAGAGCTTGAAGATAGATACAATATTAAAGCAAAGGCGTATCCATTAGATATTTTAGATACAGACCAATTTAAACCACTATTTCAGGCAATAGATGAAGATTTTGACAGAGTAGATTTTTTTGTAAGTAACGCTATGATTTATGGAAGAAGTGTAGTCGGAGGATATGGTAAATTTATGAAGCTTCGCCCAAAAAAAGGCTTAACAAATATATATACAGCAACAGTTGGAGCTTTTGTAGCAGGAAGCCAAGAGGCAGCTAAAAGAATGGAAAAAGTTGGTGGTGGCTCTATTGTAACACTTAGCTCTACAGGAAATTTAATCTATATAGAAAATTATGCAGGACACGGCACAAATAAAGCCGCAGTTGAAGCAATGGCAAGATATGCAGCAGTTGAACTTGGTGAGATGGGAATTAGAGTAAATGCAGTAAGTGGAGGTCCAATTGAGACAGATGCTCTAAGAGCCTTTACAAACTACGAAGAGGTAAAAGCTGAGACTATAAAAAGAAGTGCCTTAGATAGAATGGGAACCCCAGAGGATTTAGCAGGTGCAATCTACTTCTTATGCACAAAAGATGCAAGTTGGATTACAGGACAAACTATCGTAGTAGATGGTGGAACAACTTTTAGATAATGTTAAAAGATGCACTAAATATTCCAAACATTTTAGCTTTTATAAGATTGTTTTTAGCGCCACTGATGTTTGTTTTGCTGGTAAACAGAGATTTGCCAATTTTTGAAGGCATACACTACTCGTGGCTAGACTTTTGGGCTGGTTTTATATTTGTAATGGCAAGTGCAACAGACTTTTTTGACGGTTACATAGCAAGAGAGTTTAATCAAATTACAACACTTGGCTCAATCTTAGACCCCCTAGCTGATAAAATGCTAACCTTAGCAGCATTTTTAGGATTAATGATGCTACACCGTGCTTCACCTTGGGCTATATATCTAATTCTTACAAGAGAGCTTTTTATTACGGGCTTAAGAGTAAATGCTGTAGCAAGTGGCATAGATATTAGTGCTAGTTGGATGGGTAAAGTAAAAACAGTATCTCAAATGTTTGCAATAGGCTTTTTGTTAATGGAGTGGCCAGGTGGCACACTACTTCTTTGGATTGCAGTTTTTTTAACACTATATTCTGGATATGAGTATATTCGAGATTTTTTTAAAAATTCCAAACAAGTTATATAATTTGATTTTATATTAAATTTATTACTATAATATACACTAATTTACACTTTTTTTTGATATAATATGCTCAATAAATGAATTAAATCCAAATTATATATTAGAGTTGGTTTATTAATATTTGTAAATAATCTGAGTTTTACCTAAAGGTTAATTGATGGCTATTTCTAAATACTGCTGAGCCAATGCTTTATAGAAGATGAGCAATTTCTAATGTATAATTTAGATTAATAGAAAATAAAGGATAATAATGAGTATATTTAGAGCTTCTATAATATTGATTACTCTTCTCTCAACACTATATGCACAAGATCAGTTTAAATTATATAAATTTAAATCAGGTATGGTCTATTATGATGTTAAAACTTCTAGTTTTGATAAAAAATTAAATTCTCATGTAGAGGGAATTGCAAGACTTATATTTGATAACTGGGGAGCTAAAGAGTTAAAAGAAGAGGATGTAAGCGAAGTTCAAGCTGGTGACTTTAACGATACAAGAAGTCGTCATACTCTATATTTTGTCGATAATGGAACAGTTTACAGTGTAGATTTTGATGAGAAGAAGATATATAAAAGTAGAGATAAAGATTTAGATTTAGCAATAGTTCAGAAAAAAGATCTCTCAGATGAGAGTGTAAAATCTTTAGAGAGGGTTGGGGCAAAAAAAGTAGGAACAGAGAAGATAGCAGGTTATGAGTGTGATTTATGGGAATATAATGATCAGCAGGTGTGTTTATATAAAGGAATACCTCTAAAGATTGTTATAAAAACTGCAGGTTTTCTAAGCGAAAGAAAAGCAGTCAAGGCTATATTTGATGAACCAATTCCACCTAAAGAGTTTAAACTTCCAGAATTTAGTATCGTAGAAGATGAAGCATACAGCAGTGATAAATCATCTATTGTTAGAACTGAAGATTATATATCATCTATATTAGAGTTAAAAAAAGAGATGCAAAAAAAAGGTATTAATTTAGAAGATAAAAATAGCTCAGTATCTCCAAATTTAGAGAAAGATATTATCAATGTTTTAGGTAAGAGATATCTACAGAAACAGAAAAAATATCTACCATCTCTAATTGAGGCAATGAAAAAGGCAAAAGAGTGTATATCTAAGGCAAAAAATAAAAAAGAAGCTCTCCATTGTATGAAACCAGTTGAAGATATTAATGATAAGTTAGGTGATAGAACACCATCTTTTGACTTTGATAATTTAAATGAAGAGAAAAAGAGTAAAGCAATTAAAGAGTTAGAAAAAGAGATAAAAAATACAGAAGTTACTGCAAAATGTGTTGGTAAATTTAATAAAACAACAGATGTTATTATCTGCACAGATGGAAAGCTGTTCCCTAGTGAATCATCTACAAATGGAAGTGGATTAACACCTGCTACTACACTAGATACAAATAGCACGGCAGATAGTAACGAGAGTGATAAAAAGTAGTCTATCTACTTTTTTATCTGGCTAATATTTTAGCAAATACAATGAGTTCAGGCTCAATAAAGTTGAGATTAATTAAGAAGTTTGATACTCAATAGGATCTTTTACTCCTGCTTCTTTAAATCCTTTTAATCTTAATCTACAACTATCACAAACACCACAGGCTTTATCTTCATTTTTATAGCAGCTCCAAGTGTGCTCTAATTTTACACCAAGTTCTAAAGATTTTTTAACAATATCAGCCTTGCTTAAATGAATTAGTGGAGTCTCTATTTTAATATCAAATCCATCATTCAATCCAAGATTTATAGATTTCTCTATAGATTTAATAAAACTCTCTCTACAATCTGGATATCCACTACTATCCTCTTCTACAACGCCAATATAGATAGCTTTTGCTAAATGCTTTTGTGCAACTGCGGCTGCAATAGATAGAAATATTCCATTTCTATATGGAACATAAGTTATAGGCACTCCAGGTTTTATACCTTCTGTTGGTATCTCTAAATTATCATCTATCAATGCAGTTGCTCCAATTTGTTTAAAAAAGTCTAAATCTATAATATAGCTCTCTTTCGCGCTTAAATCTTCTACAATTTTTTCATAAGCCACTAACTCTTTATTTTGAGTCTTTTGTCCATAATTAAAGTGAATTGCAATAATATCATAGCCACTATTTTTTGCTATTTTTGCAGATAATGCACTATCCATTCCACCAGAAATTATACATACAGCACAATTTTTGCTCATAAGTTACCTTTTTTGACTGTATTTTACACAAAATTAGATAAAATAGCTAGATGATTTTTATAGATAACCAAACAGAGAGTCTAATTAATATTGATATCTTAGAAAATATCTCAAATTATCTTAATATCGATAGAGATATAGAGTTAATTATTGTAGATAATATCAAGATAAAAGATATAAACAAAGAGCAAAGAGGTATAAATAGACCTACAGATGTTTTAAGTTTTCCAATTGTAGGAGATAAACCATTGCCTTTGGGCTCAATAGTTATATCTATAGATAAAGTTAAAGATGCATCAAGCACTTTAGGACACTCAATTGATTACGAGATTGCTCTTCTTTTTACGCATGGGCTTTTACATCTATTGGGTTTTGACCACGAAGAAGATGATGGGCAGATGAGAGAAAAAGAGAGGGAAATTATGTTAAAATTTAATTTACCAAAAACACTTATAGTAAGAGTAGAGGAGGGTAAGAGTTGCTAGTTTATATTATTTTTATTGTATCTTTAGCAGTGCTTATATATGGAGCAGATGTTATAATTAATCAAAGTGAAAAAATTGCTCTTAAATTTGGTATTTCAGAGTATATTATTGGAGCAACACTAATTGCTCTTGGAACATCTTTACCAGAGATGGCAGCTAGTGTTAGTGCAAGTTTTAATGGTAAGCCAGAGTTGGCAATATCAAATATTGTTGGTAGTAATATATTAAATATTACTCTTGTATTAGGAGTTGTCTTAATAATTGCCAAGGGTGTAAATCCAAGAAGAGATTTTTTTGAAAAAGATAGCTCTTGGGCTCTATTTCCTGTTTTAATTTTTATTGCTGCAATATTGGGCGGTGAAATTAGTAGATTTACAGGTGTTACATTTATAATACTAATGGGTGCATATATACTATTTTTGCTTAGATATGACAAAGATACACTAGAAATATCTGATATTGATAATGATATAAACACTACTGATTTTAATTGGTTTAAAACTATTTCGTTACTTATTATAGGCTTTTTAATGGTGGTTTATGGTGCAGACTATACAGTTGATAGTGCTAGTAAAATAGCAAAATCTTTTGGTGTTAGCGATTGGATAATAGGAGTTATTTTAATAGCTCTTGGAACATCTATGCCAGAGCTTATTGTCTCTATTACGGCAGCCATTAAAGGTAAAGCAGATATGGCTATTGGTAATATAATTGGCTCAAATATGGCAAATATAACTATTGCTTTAGGTGCTGCTGCTGTTACTAATCCAATAAAATTAGATTTTACTAAATACACCTATGATATCTCAGTAATGCTTATTGCAACTTTGATGTTGGTATTTATAACAGCTAATAAAATGTATTCTAAACCAGCTGGAATATCTTTGGTAGTTTTGTTATTGATATTTTTAGAGCATACAATAAAAAGTGTAGTAGCTTAGGTAGCCTATTTACTACACTTGCTACATACTCCATATATATTTAACTCTAAATTTTCAAAGTTAAAGTTATAATCACTTGAAATATCTTTTGAAATATGTTTTATCTCTTGATTTAACTCAATATCCTGAACATATCCACACTCTTTACAAACCAAATGAGCATGTCTATCTTTTACAATTTCATATTTTGATTTAAAGTTATTTAATGCAACTTCATTTAAAATATTTTTCTCTAAAAGAGCAGTAATATTTTTATAGACAGTTGCTAAAGACATTGTAGAGTGTTTTTTTTTAGCAACTTCATAAATCTCATCTATATTTGCATGACCTAAACTCTCTATAACATTAAGTATCTCTATCCTCTGAGGAGTAGCTTTTAAATGGTAGCTTTTTAAAAGTTCTAAAGTTCTATTTTGCATAATATTTAATAGAAGAGCCTATAGCTCTTCTGCATGTTTTGCAAGGTAATTAGCCACACCATCACTATCTGGCTTCATACCCTCTTCGCCTTTAACCCAACCAGCTGGGCAAACCTCTCCATGCTCATTTGTGAAAATCATAGCATCTACCATTCTTAACATCTCATCTACATTTCTACCAAGAGGAAGGTCATTAATTACTGCGTGTCTTATTGTTCCATCTTTATCAATTAAAAATGAACCTCTAAGAGCTACTGAATCATCTAATAATACATCATAATCTCTAGCAATTTGCTTTGTTAAATCTGCAACAAGTGGAAAGTTGATTCTACCAATTCCACCCTTTTCTACTGGAGTCTCTCTCCAAGCAAAGTGACTAAATTGTGAATCAACTGAGCAACCAATTACGCTAATACCTCTATCTGTAAACTCTTTTGTTCTGTGTGAAAATGCAATAATCTCACTTGGGCAAACAAAAGTAAAATCTAATGGATAGAAGAAAAGAACTGCTCCTTTTTCTCCAATATTTTTATATAGATTAAAATCTTCTACTATTTGTCCATCTGCCAAAACAGCCGTTGCTGTAAAATCTGGTGCTTTTTTTGTAACTAACATATTATATCTCCTAATTAATAATTTTTATTTGTAATAATATTTTATCATTTAAACCTTAAAGTAACTTTAGCATAATATCTAAATATATGTAATATAGATGCCATTTTACCAATTATATATAAATTTATAATTATCTTTAGATATTATACTATTCTTACGATAATTGGCTTTATGCCATAAATAATAGCATTAAAAGCTATCCATTTTTTATACATTACATCTTAATTGTAAACAGCTTGTAAAGATATTGTTTATTCATAATAGTTTTTTATTCCCTATAATTGTAAAAACTTATAAGGAGTAGTGTATGAAATATTTAGCAGTGTTACTAACAGTTTCAATAGCACTTTTTGCATATCCTATTGATAGCTATTTAGTGCAGTTAAAAAAAGAGGCTATTGCAAAGGATGCAAACTTTAAAGGGTTTGATGCAAATAGAGGTAAAGAGATTTTTACATCAAAGCATATTGGTAAAAGAGGTAAAAAGATATCGTGCGCAAGTTGCCACACAAACAATCTTTTAAACTATGGAGAGAATATCTTTACAGGAAAAAAGATTAAGCCTCTTTCACCAAAAGCAAATCCAAAGAGACTTACAGATATTAAAAAGGTTAAAAAGTGGCTTAGAAGAAACTTTAAAGATGTATATAAAAGAGAAGGCACGCCACAAGAGAAGGGTGATGTTTTATTATACATTTTAAATAACTAAAAAGAGATTTTGTGAGTTATATTTTTTAAGTTATTAGTTATTGTTTTAATAAATTTCATTTTGTATAATAATGATTTATAATATTTTCTAACTAATATCATTGATATGTTTTAACTATATAAACTTTTTTTAATAAAAAAGTTTAATTTAACACACAATTAACAATCTTAAACTATAATTTTCAAAAAAGGAGTAGTTTATGGCATATGATTTCAAAAAAGCAACATATTGTGGTGAGTGTGATTGTGGTTGTGTAGAGATCAAGCAAACAGATGATAGAGTCTATGTTAGAAGCACATTTAAAAAGGATGTAGTTGTTGAGTTTACTTTTGATGAGTGGGAAGTTTTTATAAAGGGTGTAAAGAGTGGAGAGTTTGATATAAAGCAAGATTAGATATGTCAAAGAGTGTTAAGTGTGCACATTGCAAAAGTATAAAAAAGAAAAAAAGTATGATAAAAGATAACAATTTATATTTTTGTTGCGCTGGTTGCAAAAGTGTTTATATACTTTTGCAACATAGCAACAAAAAACGAAGAGATACTCTTTTGAAAAAATTAAAGTTTTTCTATTCAAAAAATAGATTTTAAGCTACAATTTTGTTATTAAATTTATAAAATCAATAAAGATATTCAGATTAATAATAGGAATACTTTATTACTCCTAATTCAAGAAAAAATTATCAAAATATCTATACATTTAAAAAGAATATAAGCTTCCGTATAAACTATTTTAATATCGATAAAAAGAGATATGATAGTTTTTGTAGATTAATTTTTGAATATAAATAAATTTTGTAAAGAGATTGTAAAGATTTTTTATCTAAATAACTTACCAATATAGGCTACAATTTATAACCTGAGTTCGATGGAGTATCTTAGCCACAGAAGCCAAAGAATGCATAAGATTTTTTAAATCAAATTCGTAGGATTACCCGTAGGTAATTCAAGAATTTTATTTAAGAAAGATTGTGTATTATTTGACTTCCCTTTGGGCTTTACAAGGTTCCCCTTATGCGTCATTAAATTTTTTTGAATTAACTAGTTAGTCCTACAAAAATTTAATTTAACCTAAGAGAAACCTTGTAAAGCTGTGTCTATGATACTCCGTCGAACTCAGGTTATATAATCAACTAAAGGATTAAAG
>Ga0256833_1001556_pt1 | contig 16768 bp, 21 predicted proteins | sample 356284metaG_FD_190535 | JGI IMG/M metagenome (GOLD analysis project Ga0256833, IMG submission 190535) | Hydrothermal vent microbial communities from Mid Atlantic Ridge, Atlantic Ocean - 356-284 | ecosystem: Environmental > Aquatic > Marine > Hydrothermal vents | place: Atlantic Ocean: Mid...
GGGCCAATATGGTTAAGCGCCGCGCCCCGCTCCCCCCGCCGGGACGGCGGTGAGGAGGACCTTTGGGCCCGCACCCGGGCTAGGCGGGGGTGTGGAGCCCACCCTTGCCCGAGCCGCCCCCCGGGGCTAGCTGGCGGGGGGGGTAGCGTGGGCTTCTAGCGCCTAGCCACGCGCCAGGCGGGGGTCGGCCCTGCGCGGGCTCTTCACCGGCCCGCAGCCTTGGGGGCCTCCGCCCTTTCGAGCCACCTCATCCCCCCGGCTTCACGGCTATCAGGCAGGCGAAGCCCTCCCCGCCACGCGGCGGCCGGGGCTTCTCCGGCCTCGGGCGGCCCCAGGGTGGATAGGTTAGCGTTGCGAGCGCCGAGGCGGCCTTTAGGCCTGCCGCCTCCGCCATCGAGCGGACCTCGCGCAGGGTGTAGAAGCGGGCCGCCCTGTAGAGCGGGTGGCCCAGCCTGCCCCGGCTCCTGTAGAGCCTCCCCCAGGGCGTGTCCCTCGGCACTATGCACGCCACCAGCCTCCCCCCGGGCCTGAGCGCCCTCGACGCCTCGGCTAGGAGCATCTGGGGGTCGTCGGCGAAGCATAGGGTCACCGAGACCAGCACCGACCCCAGGGAGCCGCTGGCGAAGGGGAGCGCCTCCCCCCTACCCTGAACCCTCAGGGGCACGCGGCCAGCGGCCATGGACAGCATGCCCAGGCTCGGGTCCACGCCGGCCTCGCAGCCGGCGGCCGCGGCGAAGAAGCCCGTGCCGACCCCCACCTCGAGGCAGGGCCTAGGGGCGCCTCTCATGGCCTCCCTCACGAGCCTCTCCTCGTTCTCGGCGGTGACCCTGTGGCGCAGGTGCCACCCCTCGTACCTCCGGGCCAGCCTGTCGAAGAGGGGGGCCGACGCCAGGAGCCCGCACCCCCAGCTTTTAGGGGGGCGCCGCCTTATACTGGCAACATGCGGGGGGATGCCTAGGCAGGGACGACCCGAGCCGCCCCCGGCAGTGAGGATGGTCTGGAGCGATAGTACCCCCGCCACCGTGGGGTGCAGCGGCCGTGGAGGCCAGCCTACTGGACGCCCTGAGGAGAGCCATGGAGGAGTACGGCCTGCTGGGGTTCACGCTCGCCGCCTTCGTCTCGAACCTCATACCCGGCTTCCCGGCCTTCTACCTCACCATAGTCGTGTCGTACTCCATAGCGTCTGACTCCGACGTGGTTGGCCTGCTAAAGTTCGTCATAGCCGGGGGCGTCGCGGCCGGGCTCGGGAAGTTCGTCGAGTTCTACGTCTCCCGGCTCGTGGGCTCCCGCGTGAGGGCCGTGCGCGAGAAGAGTAGGAGCCTGGAGAGGCTGCTGGCCGGGTCCCGCCGCTCCAAGCTGGGCGTTGCGCTGCTGGTATTCCTCTTCGCGGCCCTGCCCCTGCCCGACGACGTCCTCTACATACCCCTGGGCGTCGCCGGCTTCAGCAGGGCCGCGTTCCTGGCCTCGGTCGTGCTGGGGAAGACCGTGCTAACAGCCCTCGTCGCCGCCCTGGGGGCCGCCGCTAAGTGGCTGGTGGGCGAGGGGGCCCTGACCCCGGCGAGGATAGCCGGGCTAGCCGTGGGCACGACTGTCGTGCTCCTACTGGTGTTCGCGGTCGACTGGGAGAGGATCATAGACGGCTACGCGAGCGGGGGCTGGCGCGGCGCCTGCAGGGCGCTGGTAGCCGAGCTGGCCGCCCTCCCGGCCAGGATTTCAAGGCGCCTCAACGCGGGTGGCGGGGGGCGGTGAGCGGGATAGCGGTCCCCGAGCCCGGGCGCGGCCGTGGGGAGAGATCAACCGGGCGAGCCCCCTACTCCCTCACCATCACCAGCCTCTCCCTGCTGACCAGCCTGACCGAGGCAGCCGCCCCCGCCAGGGTCACAGCCGCCATCACGCCCAGGTGGAGGAGTGCCCCCGCGAGGCGGCCGGAGGCATACGACTGTATCGCCAGGGCGGCGTGAGTGAAGGGTACGGCGAGCAGGGCGGCCCTGGGCGCTGGCGGGAGGCTCGTTATGTCGGTGAAGAGCGCGGCGAAGTATATGGCGGTGGCCACCCCCAGCATCGCCATCCCCCCAGCCTGGGCCGAGCGTATGGTCTCACTCCTCGACGCAACCGGCGCCACTAGCGACGCGGTCATGAGGACGAGGAGCCCCGAGACCGCGGCGTGGAGCGCCAGCAGCCCCGGCGCCGGCTCGAGGGCGCCGCCTGCCAGCCTGAAGAAGGCCAGCACCCCCGCGGTGTCGGCCAGGGAGGCGAGGAAGCCGAGGAGGCTCGACGCCGCCAGCTTGCCTAGGACCACATCCCTCACGCCGAGGGGGGTTGTCAGGAGGGCCTCGAGGGTCCTCCTCTCCCTCTCGCCTATAACGGCGTCTGTTATGTATACCACCGCGGGGTTCACGACGAATATCAGGGCGAACTCGAGGAACCGGGCCGTCTCGGCCTCCCTGGCCTCGCCCGGCGTTGCCGGGGCGCCGCTGGGCTTGTAGAGGTAGTTCCTAACCGAGAGGGGGCCCAGTATGACGCCTGGGTCAACCTCCACCCCCGCCCTCCGCGCGAGCTCCTCCACCCTCCACCTCGACACCTGCCCGGCCAGCCTGTCAACCGCCTGCATGGCGGCCTGGTAAGCGGCGTCCGCCGCCTGGCTGGCTATGAGCTTCGCCACCACTACGGTGGCCCTCCTATCTATGCTCGTGAGGTTAGAGTAGAACCCCCTCGGCAGGTAGATTATGGCGTCGCAGCAGCCGGGCGGCGGCCTCCCCTCGCCCACAACCACCTCCAGCCCTACACCCACGCCGGCAGCGGCCTGGCGCGCCCAGCCCGCTAGCGCCGCTGCCACCCCGCTGGCCCCCGGGTCCTCGTAGTACACCCCCAGCACAGCCCGCTGCTGGGAGTACAGGGCCCCGGTTAGGAGCGCCAGCCCCGGCATGCCGAGCAGCGGCATCAGCACCACTACTGCTAGGGTTCTACGATCGCGGGAGAGCTCGAGCACCTCCTTCCAGAAGACTATCCTAGCCAGGCCCATGACCTCCACCCACAGCCGCCACGAAGGCCTCCTCCAGGTTTCCAGCGTTGAACCTATCGAGAGCCTCCCCAACGGTGCAGGTGCAGAGAGTCCTGCCCCCGGAGATGAACGTGACCCTATCCGCAACCTCCTGGGCCTCGAGCAGGTTGTGGGTGGACAGGAGCACACCCGCCCCCTCGCCTGCCAGCCTGCGTATGAGACCCCTAACCCGGAGGGCCGAGAAGACGTCGAGGCCGCTGGTGGGCTCGTCCAGCACGGCCAGCCTCGGCCTGTGCATGACCGCCCTCGCCAGCAGCAGCCTCCTCGCCATGCCCTTACTGTAGGTGGACGCCCTACGAGCGAGCGCCTCCTCGGGGAGGCCCGATATCCTAGCGCCCTCCATGGCGAGCCTCCTAGCCCGGTCCCTGTCGCCCCCAGCGTATACTAGCGCGTAGAAGTAGAGGTTCTCCCAGCCAGTCAGGCGCCCGTAGGGCCTGGCGTCCTCCGGTAGGTAGCCCACCAGCCCCGCCACCCTCCGAGCCTCAGGTCCCTCGGGGTCAACGCCGAGCAGCCTCACGACCCCGGAGTCCCTCCTGGCGAGCCCCAGTATTACCCTCATCGTGGTAGTCTTGCCAGCCCCGTTCGGGCCCGCGAGAACGTGGACCTCGCCCGGCCTCACCTCCAGGCTCACGCCGGACAGCACGGGCCTCCCACGTATGGTCTTCACGACGCCGCGGGCGTCGAGCAGCGGGGCCCCGTCAGAATTCTTGTCCACACGAACCCCCGCTCCACACTGGCGGGCGAATCCCGGATAAACCCCACCCCCGCCACTCGAGGGTAGAGCGGGCGCGGCTCCCCCAGCGGCTCCCGGGTGGCGTGCCGTGGCTGGCAGGGCCAGCGAGTTCATAGCCGTGTACGGCGAGAGGGGCTACTACGTGCTCAGGGCGGTCCTCGACGCCACCCGGGAGCTGGTCGGCCGCGCCAGGCTTGGGGACTTCGACTACAAGACCGTCAAGCGCAAGCTCCGGGAGATGGGGCTGGACTACAACCCCAGCCTACTGCTGTCGAGGCTCGAGCGCGAGTACGGCCTAATCGAGACTACCTACAAGTCGGGAGGCCAGCACTGGTGGCGCATCCTAGACCTCTCGGAGATAGAGGACGCCCTGGCTGAGTACGAGGGCAGGCCCAGCGGGGCCGAGGCCTCGTCTAGCCCCCGAGCCAGGCTGCTGCGCCTACAGTTCTACGTGCTAGAGCCTCTCCGGCTGCTCGAGCGTGTGGAGAGGCTGTCTAGGAGGCGCGGCAGGGACGCCCTCCGGGCGCTCAGGGAGATAGTCTACAGGGACCTGCCCCCCATAGTGGAGTTCCTAGCCAAGGCGGAGGAGGAGGGGCTTACAGAGGAGCTAGCCGCGGAGGTCGAGGTGGCCGAGCGTATACTAGAGAAAGCTGAGGAGGCGGCCCGCGCCCTGGGGATACTAACGGCCGCCCCCGCCCTGAGGCTAGGCGGGGGGCTCGAGGAGCCTGCCCTTAGAGGCCGCCTCCGAGAGCCTGGCTAGCATGGCCTGGAACGCCCTGGCCAGGACGCCTGCGTTGTCGTAGCTAGACACTATACCCTCCAACTCCTCCCTCCCGGCCCCCCGGAGCTCCTTAGCCACCTCGACGGCCCTGCGGAGAGCCCTAGTAGCCTCGTCGACTATGGTGATGTCGGCCATCTGCGCCGTCCGCGAGAACGGGTTTAGGTCTATGGCGGCCACCCTCTTCCCGGCCCTCCGAAGCGCCTCCGTGCGGTCCCCATCCTCTATCGCCACAAGCACGAAGTCCGCCCTGAATATGCCCTCCTCGCATACTATGCCGCGTGGGCTCTCGAGGCCGGGTAGCCTGCGCTTCCTGCAGGCCGACCCTAGCACCCCCCCGACGCCATTCGCCTTCAGGTGGTCCTCGATGGCCCTCACCCTCTCCTCAGTCCGGTAGAAGAGGTTGACCTCCACCAGGGCCCCGGTGAGCCTGGCCAGCTCGCCCACCTCCCGCGGCGCCAGGGCGGCGAGGTTACCGTTCACGGATATGACAGGGTGCCTGGCCAGGAGTAGCCACGCAACCGCGGCTCGGATAGCCTCCTCCGCGAAGTCGTGCGTCCGCTCCCCTAGTATGTAGTCGAACGCCTCACCCCTACCGTGCGCTATCAGGCCCTGGGGCACCACTATACCCTTCCGGAACCCCTCCACGAGCCTCTCACGCACCACCAGAGAGTGGTAGCGTGGGTGGCTTCTGGGTATCTCGTGGCCAGCCACGCGCCGCACCCTTAACTCCAGGGCGGCGCGTAGAGGGGGTTAATCCACTCAACTACAGGCGCGCCCCCCTGCCAGGGCCTGTGGACCCTCACGTCGAAGCCGTCCCTAGACAGCTGGGTGTAGAGGTCCTGCACGCGGTCGGCCTCGACGAGGTACGCTGAGACGTTCTTCTTCCTATAGGCCACCAAAACCCCGGCCCCACCCGGCCTCGGCGGCCGCGCGCTTGGAACACTCGCCACGTAGCTCGACACCGCCTCGACGAAAGCCTCGAAGCTAGCGTCCCTGACAATGCGCCTCAGCGCGGCTGACGCCGCCTCCCTCTCCCTCGGCCCATAGCTTGAGAGGAGCGATCTCGTATGCGTCTCGCCCCGAGAAGCGGTGACAACCACGAGCCCCGGCGGCACCGGCAGCGACTCAACCAGGCCCTCGCCGGGAGCCCCGGGCTTGAGCCTCACCACTACTCCACCCAGGCCGCCCCAGATGGCCAGTACATCCCCGAGACCCGTCTTCTCCTCGACCTCCGCCCTATGGGCCTCCCTAGCGGCCGCCAGGAGGCCCCGGCCAAGCGCCGCCGCGGCGGCCAGCGCCCCCGCCAGGCTGACGGCAGCGCTGGTGGCGTAGCCCCTCATGGGCGGCAGCGGCTCCCACACCCTCACGCCCCCGGGCGCTCCGAGCAGCTCGAGGCTCCTCCCCAGGGGGCCCTCTGGCCTCTGGGCGTTGGGGTCGAAGCAGGCGCGCGCTGGCGGGTCCACTAGGAGGCCCGCCCCCAGGGAGCCCGTCTTGTAGGGGTCTCCGCCGACTATGTGGGGGATGAAGAATGCCGTTATGTGGTGCGGCACCGAGGAGCAGGGTGTCAGGCCTTCGGGGCCTTGGTTCACGCCTTCGCCACCCTCACGATGTCCAGGCTCGGGGAGTGGGGGGGACTCCTCTTGTGCTCGCTGGCCCTGTAGAGTTCTAGAACACGGTCCACGACCGGCTTGGGCACGCCGGTGGCATCGGGCACCTCCTCAGGCTTAAGGCCCAGGTCGAATATGCTGTAGAGGACCAGGTCAACGTTCTCATAGGTCGCGCCGAGCTCCTCCTCAGCCTTGTGCCCCGGCCAGAGGCCCGGGCTGCTGGGCTTGTACGCTATCCTCTCGGGCACCCCGAGCTCCGCGGCGAGCCTCCTAACCTGGCTCTTGTACAGCACGATTATGGGCTCCACATCCACCGCGCCGTCGCCGTACTTCGTGAAGTAGCCTATGAGCCACTCGCTCCTGTCAGTGGTGCCGAGGACTAGGAGGTTGAACTTGTTAGCATAGTAGTAGAGTATGCTCATTCTAACCCTAGCCTTTAGGTTGGCCATGGGGAGCTTGTCGGCCTCCGGGCTCTCGTAGATGGGCAGAGCCGACCTGTACACCTCGACTATGGGGGCTATGTCGACCTTGTGCACCCTTACGCCCCTACTCCTGGCCAGCTCCATAGCATCGTCCACGTCCGCCTCACTCGTAACCCCCGACTCTGGCAGCAGGAGCGCGAACACCCTCTCCGAGCCCACGGCCTCGACTGCCAGGCTGAATGACGTGGCCGAGTCCACGCCGCCGCTCAGCCCTATAACGTACCCGTTGGCCCCGCTCTTCTCCAGCACCTCGCGGAGGAACCCCCTCAGGGCCTCTCGAATCTTACCGTAGTCTAGCCTCAAGATGTCATCGAGCGTTACCCTAGGGGCCACCGCGGGCCACCTCTCTACCCATCAGCTCCAGCGAGGCGTCCATAAGCATTCTAGCCAGGTCCTCCTTTAATATGCCAGCGAACCGCATAGATTTACCTGTTCTGGTCAGGATAACCCCCGTATCGCGCAGGCTAGCAAACCCTGAACCGCCCACACCAACGATATTCCCCACTATGATGTCGGACCCGTACTTCTCCATTTTCTCCCTGGCCCTGGCCTCGAGCTCCTCAATGCTTCCGACGGTCTCCGCCGCGAAAGCCACTAGAACCCTCGGCCTCCTCGCCAGCGACGCTAGAACCTTGGGGGTCGGCTCGAGTTCTAGGGTCAGCCTGCCACCGCTCGGTATCTTGCTTGGGTGGAAGCTGGCTGGCCTGTAGTCTGCTGGCGCGGCAGCCGCTACTAGGAGGTCATACTCGGCCTCAGCGGTGAGCTCCCTGATCCTGCCCGCCATTTCCTCCGTCGTCACAGCCTCGACGGAGTCTACGACAGCCGGAACCTCGACCTCAACATGGCCGTGGAGCAGCGTTACCCTGGCGCCTCGGGCGTAGGCCTCGATCGCAGCCTCTACACCCATCCTGCCGCTGCTGGGGTTCGATATGAACCTCACCGGGTCTATCCACTCTCTCGTCGCGCCAGCTGTTACGAGAACCCTCATACCGTCCATGTCGCGCCCCCTGAGCGTTATCGCCGAGATCAGCCTCGCGACGAGGCGCGGGTCGTGGAACTTAGCGAGGCCCCCCGCCATCAGCGGGTGAACCACTATGTAGCCCTTCCTGGCCAGCGCCGCCGTGGCCTCCCGGTACTCGTGGGTGTCAGCCATGTTTCCGTGCATCGCCGGGAATAGGATCACCGGCTTCCCCATCCCCCTCATGGATACCGCCGTTAGGGTAACCGGGTTGTCGGTTATCCCCCACGCGATCTTGCTCGTAGATGAGAGGGTGGCCGGGGCCACCGCCATGGAGTCGCACGTCCTAGCCAGCTCTATGTGCTCGACCTCGCCAGTCAGCCCCACCAACGGCCTGGACCCGGTGGCCCAGTGGAACAGCGTGGGGGTAACGAGCCGGGCCGCCTCGCGGGTCAACACCACGCGTACCCTCGCCCCCCTCCTCATGAGCCACCGGGCCACGTCAACCGCCCGGTAGGCCGCGACGCTCCCGGTGACGCCGAGGACCACGCACTTACCGCTGAGCTGGCTCCCGTATTCTCCTACTATATCGAGTGATGGGTGTGTTCCCCCCAAGCGCGTCCCCCTGGCCTGAGGGTGTGGCCGAGATTTTATCGCCCCAGCCCCCGGGGACTATCAGAGGGGGCACCTAGTGTCCGGGCCGTCCCAGGGATGGTTCCGAGTCCGCCAGGCCAGGGAGGAGGATATACCTCAAGTGATGGAGGTCAACTATAAGAGCCTCCCCGAGAACTACTGGTACGGCTTCTTCAAGTTCATACTCGACAACTGGCCGAAGGCGTTCCTCGTCGCGGAGGCTGAAGGGCGCGTCATCGGCTATGCCATGAGCCGCGTGGAGAGCGTCTCCGACCCCGTGCTAAGGGGGCTGGAGAATGAGCTTGAAGGCGGGGCGCCCGAGGCTCGGCCCGCGGGCGGCGGCATACGGGATCGGCTCCGGGGGCTGTTCAGCAGGCGCGCCAGCCCCGGGCGGGTGGGCCACCTTGTCTCTATTGCGGTTCTGGAGGAGTATAGGGGCCGAGGTGTGGGCTCGGCGCTGCTCTCCGAGACCATTAGGTCCTTGAGGGACCACTATGGGGTCGAATCCATATACCTTGAGGTGCGTGTCTCCAACGAGCGGGCGATTAGGCTGTACGAGAAGTTCGGCTTCCGCAAGGTTAGGATAATAAAGAAGTACTACATGGACGGCGAGGATGCCTACGTTATGGTTCTCCGCTTTGGCCAGTCGGACGCTACCAGTTGATCCCCAGGGAGCCCTTGTACTCCCTGTATATCCCCTCTACTTCGGAGACCCACTTCTGGAGGCCTTCAGGGCTGTCGGGGTAGCTGAGGTAGTGCTCCCTGACCCTCTTCATGTACCTGGCAACTATGGCGAGCTTCGGCAGGAGGCTCGGCCTCCCCAGGGTCTTCAGTACCGTGGCTACCTTATCTAGGAGGCTTAGGTTGGCGTGGAGCTCCCCTGTGACGCTAGTCTCATAGGCGTCCTCAGCCTTCATTATCCCATGCTTTATCCCATACTCTATGTCGTCATCGCTTAGGTTCTGTAGGAATATCCTGAACACATCTAGAGCCGCCTGCTTGGCGCCTAGAGTTCTCATGTAGCCTGTGTTAACGCTCCAGAGGCCCTTAGCCGAGAAGTCTCCTGCCTCGTGTGCCTCTAGTATTGCCTTACGGGCCATGAAGGCGGCGTACATGGCGTAGCCCATCCCGCCGCCGTGGACCGGGTTAACTGTGTAGCCATTGTCGCCGATGCCTATGAAGCCGTGCCATGCGAGGGTGTTGGCTGGCCTCCTGGTCGGTACTAGTGACCCGCTAGCGTTGAGCACCCTGGTAACGCGTACCTCGGGCCTCCTCGCCAGCACCTCACGATAGATCACGTTCGGCCTGGGGTACCCCCTGCCCCCCTGAACCCCTAGGCCTATGTTAGCCCTCGTTATACCCTCTGGGAAGAACCACCAGTAGCCCCCGGGGGCTATCTTCTGGTTGAGGTAGATCCTCAGGTACTCGGGCCTCTCGATCTCATAGTCCAGCTCAACTATCTCCCTGTAAGCTATATTCGCGTCCACAGGCTTCAGCGGCTCGTTAGCCGGCCAGTCGCGCGGCAGCTTCCTGCGAAGGACACCACTGTTGCCCGTGGCGTCCACCACTACGTTAGCCCTGAATATGAGGTGCTTACCGGTCTTCCGGTCGACGGCCCTAACCCCCGCGACTTTCCCGTTCTCAATTATCGGAGCTATGGCCTGCGTGTTCAGCTTTACCTCGACCCCTCCCTGCTCCGCCTCTCGTATGTAGCGGGTTCCAAGCTTGTTCCTATCTATCACGTAGCCCTCTCCGCGTACTGTGAGCACGTGCTTCTCGCTCGGGCTGATTATGTCTATGCCTTCGACTCTCTGCTTTACCTCCTCACCACGCGGCTCTGGGAGCCCTGTCTCCTCGAAGTGATGCTTTCCTATGGCGTCTCCACAGGGCTTGCCCCAGACGCCATCCCAGTCAACCATATCTATACCGAGAACCCGGAGGCTCGAGCCGCTGAGGAGCCTGGCGAGCGACGAGCCCGCAGGCCCTAGGCCGACTATCACCACATCATAGCTGCCAGCCTGCTCGGCCACACTCCACACCCGCCCGGCGGGGCCCGCGTGCGGGCAGAGTCTTATTAGCCCTAGACAGTGTCTCCTAGCCTACAGGGGTGGCGATGGTGAGCTTCTTCAGGAGGAGGCGGAGCATCTTCGATATCTTCGACGATATACTACGCGAGTTCGAGGAGGAGTTCGAGCGCCTGGAGAGGGAAATCGAGGAGCTAGCGCGCGCATCCGGGGGGAGGCGCATAGGCCCCTACTACTACGGTGTCCGCATAACCATAGGCCCTGACGGGATACCTCGCATAGAGGAGTTCGGCAACATCAAGCGGGGCCCCGGCGGGAAGCCCAAGATCAGCGATACGGTAGAACCCCTGATAGACGTGATAGAGCATGACGATGAAGTCCTAATCGTAGCCGAACTTCCAGGGGTCGACAAGGACAAGATAAAGATCAAGGTCAAAGACAACAAGGTGATCATAAGAGCCGATAACGGGAAGAAGTACTACAAGGAAATCGAGCTACCAGCCGAGGTTGACCCACAGAGCGCGAAGGCCAGCTACAGGAATGGCGTGCTGGAGGTCAAGCTGAAGAAGAAACAGCCAAAGGAGTCCGACGAGGGCGTTGAGGTAAAGGTGGAGTAGCCTCACCTGCCCGACGCAGCGCTCCATAGCATGCTTTTTTCGTGGAGCCTCCTACACTCTTCATCTATCGGCTCCTCCGCTACGTCGTCCCCTACAACCCTGCTTGTGCCCTCGAAATCGCATATGACTAGTGTAAACCTCTCTAACCCCTCAATAGCCCTCTCCAGCCACCTCCTATTCTCCAGACACGCCTGGTCCTCTTCCCGGCCAGAGCATGCAACCTCCAGCACTTCCAGGAACCTGTGAAGCACACCTTCAACGGTCGAAATGAAACCCATACTCGCGGGCCCTGGCACCATCTCGTAGCCCTTCTCGGGTATCAGTATCGCTGCCGTCGCGGATTTCACTAGAAGGTACCTCAGCTGCTTCTCACCGTGCACTTTCACGATGATCTTCTTTGGCTCGGACGCCTCAGCAACGCGGACGTCGCTATAGTGGTAGCCGCAGTTGGAGCATCTTCCCTCGCCTAGGACTATCTTGCCAAAATACGGAACCTCATAGAGGTACTCTCGGATTACTAGGCTCCTCTTCCCACACGCTGGGCACACCACGGTCTCCTCAACTAGCAGCACGGGCTCTCTCCTGCTCTGCTCGAGGAGCCTCCTAGCTATCTCTTCGTCCCTCGGCGTCTCAGTCATACCCACCACCCAGGCTCTCGAGCCTCCCCCTAAGCTCCCTAAGCTTACTTAGGGTGCACTCCGCCACGCACCTGTCCGCCTCATGCCTAGGTAGCCCGCCGCACTTCTCGTAGAGGCACGCAGCCCGTAGCTTCCTCAGGTTAATGTAGAATACCACTATTTTACCCCTGTTCCACCTCTCCACGAGTCCTGCTAGGCCCAGCTGCCGGATGCCCTCCTCAACCCTCCTAACATCCTCCAGCGACGAGTCAACCACTATCCCCAGAAGCCCGTGGCTCAGCGCTTCCGCCAGCCTCCTAGCTGCCTCTAGCCGCTCCGACAGGGCGTGTCGCACCCCCGCACCTGAATAGCCAAGCTTAAAATAAGGAGACAACGCTGGGTTAGCCGACGGAGGGGGTGGCGCTAAGTGGCCGCGCAGGCCTCTGCATCTCGCGTGCCGCCAGTCGTCGATCTGGTATCGTTTGGCAATATAGGCGAGTTTACCAAGTTCATAGACGATGAGATATCGAACCTCCGGAGCCAGCTGGGCGAGTTCCTCCGCAGGCTCGAGGCCGCCAAGGCGAGGGCGGACATTATGACTAAGATTGAGAGCTTCCTCGCGGAGCTTGCCCGTGGCCAGGGTGGCGAGCTCCAGGGTAGGCAGCTCCAGCTAGGCCCGGTCAGCGTCGTCGTCAACCCCACACCTAAGCAGGAGCTTGACGCCCTAGTTGCGGCTGCTAGGAGCCTTCAGGAGAGGATCGTCGTGCTCGAGCGTATAAAGAAGAGTATTGAGCCCCTCCAGAGGATGCCGGCAGTAGACGTTAAGATAGAGGTTCTAATGGAGAATAGGATCCCCACTAAGGTGTTCCTGCACATCTAGAGCCTCTACACCCACTAACACTAGCGCCACAGGCCCGCTGGGCCCGAGAGAGGCGCCCCCGGCGCTTAATCGGGTTTTGTGGCGATTTCATCGACTCCTGGGCGCCTCTAGAGGTTGGGTTGCACCACCATCCCCGGGTTCGGGTCTCCCCGGCGCCTCGGTATACTGGGCCCCGCTCATCCCACGGTGTGGTCGCTGGTAATACCAGTCCTCACCGGCGCCTCTCAGCTGGCTACTCCTCCTCGGGCTTGCCCTCCACCTCCCCACCCTCGTATACTAGCTTGCCCCACTGCCTTAGATACAAGGACATAACCATATAGTTTCTCTTAGCAGCGTCGGGTTCCATGCAAGAGGTTGACATCCGCCTCCCATCGTCGGCCACTGCCACTATGCGCTTCCAGCCTGGTGGCCTTTCGCAATCCTCTAGGCTCACCTCGCGTAGCATACCATTCATCGCCAGCCCCTCGATCTCTATGATGTTAGCAGTTATGGGCACGCCCATCACCGTGACGGCTCTTACAGTGGTCAGGGTTTTAAGTTCCAGTCTGTGGGCCGCTTGCTAGGTGCTGGCTTTGAGCAGTAGGGATAAGAAGGGTAAGCGTAGGAGGATGACGCTACCCAAGAAGAAGGAGGATATCGAGAAGATAGTGGAGGAGGTTAGCGAAACCCACGCTCACGAGCACGAGCACCACCACCATCACCACCACGGCGGCGAGATAGATGAGATCCTACAGGTCTACGAGATCTTCATAGACTCTCTGCGCGCCAACGTGAACTCGCTCGAGGCCCAGCTGAAGAGCCAGCGCGCCGAGCTATCGCGCCTCTACAGGGTTCTCGCGAAGATCGTGGAGGCTTGCTTCTCCGGGAGCGAGGAGGACAAGGCTAGGGCCCTATCTGAGGCTGCCAATATTCTCGCCGCGGCCGAGTAGGACTAGAGAGCCCGGATGCTCGGCTGACCCCAGGATCACGGCCTCGCCAGCCCGGAGCCCCTCAACCCTCATCCTACCCCCCACGTACATGTGAAGCGCTAGGTTGTACTCGTATGACACTATAAACAAGCCCTCCACCGTCCTGACGCAAGGCGGGTATAGTAGAGCCCCCGGCTGGCCTGGCTCCACGCTAGTCTCTATATGGGCCCGGCCGCGTGGGGGCCTCAGGTGACGCCACTCTCGGAGTGGCGGGCAGTGAGACGCGGGCCTACTGGGCGCGCCGATCCAGGAAACGCTGATCCCGCCCACCCCAGCCCTTCTCCACGATAGGTCGGTCGGGGGGGCGATCCTAACCCCTCCAACAACCCTCCGGGGAGGCCCCGGGGGCTCTCCTCTGAGGCTCGAGAACTCCTCTAGCATTCGCTCCGAAGCACGGTCGCCATACACGACTAGGTCGACGTCGCTCACGCCAGCCCTATGCATCCCCAGAGCTAGGGTCCCCGTGAGCCCCAGGTGAGGGCGCACCCTGGGGCCCAGCATGCCTACGACCTCGGCTAACGCGTATTCGAGCGCGTCGCCAGCCTGTGCCACCGCGCGCTCTAGCGCCCTCCTAGGCTCGGCGATGCATAATATGCTATCAAACCGTAGAAGAGGCTGGGGGGCACCGTAGAGTGGGTCATTTATTGCCTCGACGCCGCCCCTCCTGGCGGCTACCCTAAGAGAGGAGGCGCTGTAAGCGTCCAGTATTCTGCACATGCGCCCGGCAGCCCCGAGCGCCCACGGCGCCTTTCTATCACTGCACGCGACATACTTGGGCATAACCATTACCCACCCTGGGGGAGCCGGGAGCCCTAGCACCTGGTGAACCCGGATCATCCTGTCAACTATCATGGAGCCATGCGGCGGGTGTGATGAACCCCCTAACGTCGGGGGATAGGAACATCTCGCCGTCTTCAACCCAAACCTCACCCTCCACCCTATATAGCCCGGGCGGCAGCTCCTGGTACCGTGTTCTCCACGTCTCGAGTACCATCGTGCGGCCGCTTGGAGTTTCTGCCCTATACCTAGCTGGCACCAGGTAGGACTCGCCTATATCTACGATCTCGACGTGGCCCTTGTATAGTCCTAGCGGCACCCGGCGTTTACTGCACGGCTTCCCCTCGGTCGCCCGGAGCAGGCGTAGTGTAACCCTCAGGCTGCCGCTGCATAGCTCCACTAGCTTGAGCCGATATAAGACCCCAAGCTCCCCGCCTACACCTCTGCCCCTGCGGGGCGAGCCGCAGGGTTCCCAGCCCAGCCTCTCATGCGCCTCTGCTATGGACTCGTACGCCTCCGGGCCGTAGAGTAGTATGTCCACATCGCTATACTCACCCTCGAGGCCCACCGCCCAGCTCCCAGTTAGCCCCGCCCACTCGTAGTCTACAGCGTCGATCAGAAGCCTCACTCTCGCAGGCAGTGACCGCCACGCCTGGCGCAGCGCCCTCTCCGGGTCAACCACCCTGATGACCTGGGACGCGCTAACCGTGTAGACGGGCCTTGGCATGCAGGGCGTCCACTCCGCGCTGAGGGGGATTACCCCCCCGGTACCCCTCGTGGGGCGCCCGAGCCTCCTTCCCCCCAACCTGTACGGCTCTATTACCACCCCACCCTCTGGGTGCTCGTATCCCTTGACCATGCCGAGTAGAACCGTGCCGCCAGCGGCCACCTCGACTATGCATCCATCAACGCAGCTCCCAACATCCAGCCTCACACTCCCTACCCCTCTATCCAGCGGTCCAGGCGGGTGCCCGCAGCGCTCCTGACAGGGATCCTTGATGGGATCAAGTGGCTGCCGTCGCATGAGCGGGAGTTGAACCACTCCCTCCCGGTCAAGCCCTCCCTGCACGTGGCATACTCGAGGCCGCAGCGCCTGGCCTCCCTCACCACTGGGCGTAGAAGCTCCTCGCGGAGGGCCCTTGGCAGGTACAGGTATCCGCCGACCCTCACGCCCCTGCTCTTGTAGAGCCGGTATATCCTCTCTCCGACGCCGTCAACCTCTATCCCCCTCATCCTCGCCAGGTTATCCGGCCTCGCCTTGTAGGTTGAGGTGACCACGAAGCGCGCACCTGCCCCGGCGAGCACGCATACGAGCTCTGCCAGCTCACGCGGGTCATCGTTAATGTAGGGTATTACTGGGTCTACCCGCGCGCCCACGGGGACCCCAGACTCGACCAGCCTTCTAACGGCCTCGATCCTATCGCGGGGCTCTGGGGCCTCCGGCTCGACTATCCTCGACCAGGACGCGTCTATCATTGTTATAGTGGGTGTCACCGCCGCGTTGCCGCTTGCCAGGAGCTCAGCGTCCCTGGCTACTAGGCTACTTTTTGTCGTAACCAGAACCCTGCGGCCCAGGGGGATGAGCACCTCTAGTACCCGCCTGGTTAGCCGTATCCTCTCCTCCTCCGGCGGGTAGGGGTCACTACTCGTGCCTATGTTTATTATGGCGGTTGGCGGGATTCGCCTGAGGTCTCGGAGAATGTTGGCTACCAGGTTCTTCTTGGGCGTGCTACGCCTCACCCCGATGTATGCTGTAGCGTAGCAGTAGAGGCATCCTATGCTACACCCAGTGTAGGGGTTTAGGCTATACTTGAATGGGCACGTGCATAGGGGACTGGACCATGGGTCGAATGGCCTCACAACCCTGAGCCCCCTGCCCGAGCGCTGGGGAACTGTTTGGCTGCCCATCCCCTCACCCTTCACTCCCTCAACCCTTACTCTATGTTGGCGTGCCTCTTCCTCATGGCCTCCTCGCTTATGCCAAGCTCCCGCATGAGCTCATAGACTACCCCATCAAGAAACACTAGCGCCGTGTCCTCGAAGAGGGTGCCGAGGGGGGCTAGGGGCTCGTGGATGCCGAGTATCTGCCTGGCGAAGTAGTCGTCCATCCTGACCCTCTTAGTCCTCCCTGGTATGCGAACCACTATGTCGGCTAGGCAGCCGAGAGGGCTGTCGGGGTAGCTAGTTATCGCCACCACGACCGCGCCGACGGCCTTGGCAGCGTCGGCGGCGGTCACTATGAGCTTCGTCCTCCCAGAACCCGAGATGGCTATTACCACGTCACCCTCCTCAACGCTAGGAACTATAGTGTCGCCCAGGACGTACACGTTAAAGCCCATGTGCATGAGCCTCATAGCGAAAGCTCTCCCGACAAGCCCGCTCCTCCCCGCCCCCATGACGAGGATTTTCCTCCTACCCCCACTTCTATACACGTCGACTAGCGTCTCAACGAACCTCCTAACCTGGCCCTCGTCTATCTCGCTCGCAGCCTTCACTATAAACGAGGCTATCTCCCTCATCGCCATAAGACTTGGAGACCCCTCCTCGGCGCTCAAGGCTAACCCCCCAGCTCCGCCCGCTGATCCCACCCTAAAAGCCGCCAGCCCGGGGGCCCCGCTAAACTAAAGATA
>Ga0256833_1001557_pt1 | contig 16755 bp, 17 predicted proteins | sample 356284metaG_FD_190535 | JGI IMG/M metagenome (GOLD analysis project Ga0256833, IMG submission 190535) | Hydrothermal vent microbial communities from Mid Atlantic Ridge, Atlantic Ocean - 356-284 | ecosystem: Environmental > Aquatic > Marine > Hydrothermal vents | place: Atlantic Ocean: Mid...
GCGGAAGAAACGCGTTGGGTGTGGGACCGGTTCGGGCCACGGATGTACCTCTTGCCGCGGGAACAAGGGACAGCGCTCCCGTTCCGGTGGCGGCGTTCCTCCCTGGTTCGAGGGCGGCCAGATGCCCCTGCAGCGTCGCCTGCCAAAACGGGGCTTTGTGAACATCTTCAGGAAGGAATACGCGGTCGTCCATCTCGACAGGCTGAACGCCTTTCCCGCCGGAAGCGAAGTGGGGATTGAAGACCTCCAGCGCGAAGGAATCATCCGGAAGGTGAAGAATGGGGTGAAAATCCTCGGGGATGGAGAGATCAAGATTCCTCTCACGGTATCTGCCCACAAATTTACCAAGTCTGCCGCGGAAAAGATCGAGCAGGCCGGCGGAAAAGTTAAGGAGATATAGTGGCCGTCAGTTTCGGAAACGTCGGGAAGGTTCCAGAGCTCAAGCGTCGGATTCTCATGACCCTCGCCTTGCTGGCGATCTACCGGATCGGGATTCATATTCCCACCCCGGGGATCAACACGGAAGCCCTGATGGCCCTCTTCGCGCAGGCGAAGGGGACTTTGTTTGGGCTTTTCGACATGTTCGCCGGCGGGGGGTTCAGAAGATTGTCCATCTTCGCCCTGGGAATCATGCCTTACATCAGCGCGGCGATTATCCTGGAACTTCTCGAGGTCTCCGTGCCCTATCTTGAACGGCTTGCCAAGGAGGGGGAGGCCGGCCGGAAGAAGATCGTCCAGTATACCCGTTACGGCACCATCCTCCTCAGCATCATTCAGGCCGCCGGCATCAGTATTGGTCTCGAGCGGATGCGGGGTGTGGGCGGTGAAATGATCGTCATGCATCCCGGGTGGTCCTTCCGCCTCATGACGATCCTGACGCTGACGGCGGGAACCGCCTTCGTCATGTGGCTGGGCGAACAGATTACGGAAAAGGGTATCGGGAACGGGATATCCCTCATCATCATGGCGGGAATTGTCGCGGGAATGCCCACAGCCATTATTAACACGGTTCGCCTCGTTAAGACGGGAGAGCTGGGAATCTTTACCGTCATCCTCCTGTTGGCTTTGATGGTGCTCGTCGTGGCTATCATCGTCTACGTTGAAACGGCGCAGCGGCGGATTCCCGTCCAATACGCCAAGCGCGTGGTGGGCCGGCGCATGTACGGGGGACAGAGCACCTTTCTGCCCCTCAAGATCAACACCTCCGGTGTTATCCCGCCCATCTTTGCCTCATCCATCATCATGTTTCCGGCGACCATCGCCAACTTCATCCAGCATCCCATCATGAAGAAGATCTCGGCCATGCTGAACCCTACGGGGTGGCTCTACATCGTTCTCTACGTGGTTCTCATCTTCTTCTTCTGCTACTTCTACACGGCCATCGTCTTCAACCCAGTAGACGTGGCGGACAACATGAAGAAGTTCGGCGGGTATATCCCGGGGATACGCCCCGGCAAGTGGACGGCTGACTATATCGACAAGGTCCTTACGCGTATTACCCTCGGCGGGGCGGTCTACGTGTCGGCCATCTGCGTGTTACCCACCTTTCTGATAACGAAATTCGGGGTGCCCTTCTATTTCGGGGGCACGGCCCTCTTGATTGTTATCCAGGTTGCCATCGACACGATCCAGCAGATGGAGACCCACCTGTTGACCCGGCACTACGATGGGCTCCTCACGAAAAAGAGCTCGCGTCGGAAGTAGGACAAGGAAGGGGAGAGAAATGAAACTGATTCTACTGGGCCCCCCAGGGGCCGGCAAGGGAACGCAGGCGGTCAGGCTTGTGAAGCATTTCGGGATTCCGCAGATCTCCACGGGAGATATCCTTCGAAAGGCGGTGAAGGGCGGGACGGAACTGGGAACCCTGGCGAAGACCTACATGGACAAGGGTGACTTGGTGCCCGACGAGGTGGTAATCGGTATCATCCGGGAGAGGCTCCAGGAGCCCGATTGCGGAAAGGGGTACATCCTCGATGGGTTTCCCCGCACCATTGCCCAGGCCGAGGCCCTGGACGAAATGCTTGACAAGATGGACGCCAAGATCGATCATGTCGTCAACATCGCGGTGGCGGACGAAGAGATCATCAAGCGTCTTACGGGCCGGAGGACCTGCCCCAACTGTGGCGCTGGTTATCACGTCTACTTCGATCCCCCGAAGGAAGAAGGGATATGCGACAAGTGCGGCGGGAAGCTCATCCAGCGGGATGACGACAAGGAAGAGACGATACGCGCTCGCCTGGACGTTTACCGCCGCCAGACGGAACCGCTCATAGCGTATTACGAGAACAAAGGGTTGCTCCGGACGGTTCCTGGGGAAGGGAACATGGAGGAGATCTTTGACGCCATTCTGAAGGCGGTGGGCGGGAACCCATAGAAAGAGAGAAACGGATGGTTAAAGAAGGCGTCATCAGGGTAGAGGGAAAGGTGGTCGAGACACTGCCGAACGCCATGTTCCGTGTCGAACTGGACAATGGTCACAAGATCCTTGCCCACATTTCCGGGAAGATGCGGATGCATTTCATCAAGATCCTTCCCGGGGACCGTGTAACCGTGGAGATGTCGCCCTACGACTTGACCAAGGGACGCATAACTTACAGAGGAAAGTAAGAGAGGTGATGGAAGATGAAAGTTCGAGCTTCCGTGAAGAAAATTTGCGACAAATGCAAGATTATCAAGAGAAAAGGGGTTGTCCGTGTCATTTGTGAAAACCCCAAGCATAAGCAACGACAGGGGTAAAAGACCCGCAAGCGGCTTTAGGAGGAAACATTGGCGCGAATTGTTGGTGTAGACTTACCAAAAAACAAGAGGGTTGAGATCGGGTTGACCTATATCTACGGGATTGGGCGGACCTCTGCCCAGAAGATCCTGAACGCGACCAACATCGATTGGAACAAGCGCGTGCACGAGCTCACCCCGGACGAGGTTCGAAAGATCAACCAGGAGATCGAACGCAACTACAAGGTTGAAGGGGATCTCCGGCGGGAGGTCACAACGAACATCAAGATGTTGATGGACATCGGGTGTTACCGCGGGCTTCGCCATCGCCGGGGACTGCCGGTTCGCGGGCAGCGCACGCACACGAACGCGAGGACAAGAAAGGGTCCGAGAAGGACCATTAAGGGAAAGAAAAAACGGTAATTCAGTCTTTTCAGGGAGGTTTTTGTGGCTAAACCAAAAGGTGGCCGGGGAAAAAAGAAGGTAAAAAAGAATATCCCCCATGGCGTGGCACATATCCAGGCAACGTTCAACAACACGATTATCACCATCACGGACCCTCAGGGGAACACCATCGCGTGGTCGAGCGCGGGAGGGCAAGGTTTCAAGGGGTCCCGGAAGAGCACGCCGTTCGCCGCGCAGATAGCGGCGGAAGATTGCGGCAAGAAGGCCATGGAACACGGAGTGAGAACCTTGGATGTCTTGGTCAAAGGTCCTGGTTCCGGTCGTGAGGCGGCCCTTCGTGCCCTGCAGGCCGTAGGGTTCAGGATACAGATGATACGGGACGTGACGCCGATCCCACACAACGGATGCCGGCCCCCGAAACGGCGGCGCGTTTAATTATACATGGTCAGATTTAGGAGGTAAAATTGGCTCGATACACGGAATCGTCATGCAGGCTTTGCAGGCGGGAGAACGCGAAGCTATTCCTCAAGGGGGATAGATGTTACACGGACAAGTGCGCCTTTGAAAGGCGTCCTTACCCTCCCGGGCAGCACGGCAGGGGGAGGAAGAAGTTTTCCGATTACGCTATTCAGCTACGGGAGAAACAGAAGACGCGGCGTATCTACGGAGTCCTGGAGAACCAGTTCCGCCGGTATTTCCAGATCGCCGACCGGAAAAAGGGTATCACGGGCGAGAATCTGCTGTTCCTTTTGGAGAAACGCCTGGACAACGTTGTCTTCTTGATGGGTTTCGCTGTCTCCCGCAACCAAGCCCGGCAGCTGGTCAACCATGGACACGTGCGGGTCAACGGCCGGAAGGTGGATGTGGCCAACTACCAGGTAAAAGTGGGAGACAAGATCCAGATAAAGGAAAAGAGCAGAAAGAACACCGGTATCCAGGAGGCGCTGGAACTTTCCTCCAAACGGGGCGGACTGCCACAGTGGCTGGAGGTCAACCCGGATGCTATGGAAGGCGTCATCAAGGCGGAACCCACGCGTGAAGATGTTCGCGTCTCTGTCAACGAACAGTTGATAGTCGAACTTTATTCAAAATAACGACGAAAAGTAATCTGTTACGAATGGGGGATTTTACCCATGGATATGCAAGACCTGAAAACGCAACTGATACGTCCGAGGGGGATTGAGAAAGACAGGTCTGAATCGACGCCGACCTTCGGAAGGTTCGTCGCGGAACCTTTCGAAAGCGGTTACGGACTGACCATCGGGAACGCCCTGCGGCGGGTCCTGCTCTCTTCCATCGTGGGCGCCGCGATCACGAACGTGCGCATCGAGGGCGTGACCCACGAGTTCTCGTCCCTGAAAGGGGTCGTGGAGGACGTTTCGGATATCATCCTGAACCTGAAGCAGGTGGTGGTCAGCATGGACACCGACGAGACGAAGGTCATTCATTTGGACAAGAAGGGCCCGGGCGTCGTAACGGCGGGGGACATCGAACTGCCTCACAACGTTGAAATCCTCAACAAGGACCTGGTGATCGCCACCCTGGAGAAGGGCGGGCATCTCAGGATGGACCTTTACGTTCAAAAAGGCCGGGGGTATGTGTCACAAGACCAGAATCGTAACCCTGACCTGGGCGTGGATGTCATCCCCATCGACGCCATTTTCTCCCCCATCAAGAAGGTCAACTATCTGGTGACCAATGCCAGGGTGGGGCAGAAGACCGACTACGACAAGCTGACCCTGGAGATATGGACCAACGGTGCCATCACCCCTGAAGACGCGTTGACCCAGGCAGCGCGGGTCTTGATTGACCAGTTTTCAATCTTCGCCGGCACAGCCGGCACTGATACCGCCGGAGAAGAGGATGGCGAGAAGGCAAGGCAGGACGAGTTGAATGAAAACCTCTACCGGAGCGTGGACGAACTGGAACTTTCCGTGCGTTCCACGAACTGCCTGAAGAACGCGAACATCCGGCTTATCGGAGAGCTGGTGCAGATTCCCGAGAACGAGATCCTGAAGACCCCCAATTTCGGCAAGAAATCCCTGGAAGAGATTCAGAAGGTTCTCGCGGACATGGGATTGCATTTGGGAATGAAACTGGAAGGTTTCGATCCATCCAAAGCGAACAAACAGACTGAAGAATAAGGGAAAGAACCATGAGGCATTTGAAGGCATACAGGAAACTGAACAGAACAAGCAGCCATCGCTCGCTCATGTTGAGGAACCTCGTGACATCGCTTTTTGAACACGAACGCGTCGAGACGACCCTAATGAAGGCCAAGGAGGCCCGAAGAATCGCCGAGAAGATGATCACCCTCGGAAAGCGGGGAACCCTCCACGCGCGCAGGCAGGCCGCCTCTGTGTTGATGAAGAAATCCGTTGTGAAGAAACTCTTTGATGAAATCGCCCCCAAATACGCCGAGAGGAACGGGGGATACACCCGGATCCTCCGTGTGGGATACCGGAAGGGCGACGGCGCGCCGCTTGCCTTCCTGGAGCTCGTCGAAGAAGAGATTGCGGTAAAGAAGAAGAAAAAGAAAAAAGAGACCAAGAAGACTGCCGCGAAAGCGGCGCCCAGGAAAAAGGCTCCCGCCGAAGAGAAAAAGGAAGAGGCCAAAAAGGCCGCCGCGGAAGAGCCAGCCGGGGAAACCAAGGAAGAGGCAGGAGATAAAACAGCGGAAACGGCTTCTGAGAAAGCGTCTGAAACCCCTGAAGAGATAGAAGCGGAAGAGTCTGAAACGGAGGCGAAGGCAGAAGGATAAAACTTCCTTGAATATCGCGTTAGACGCGGGGCTGGCAACGAAAGTTGCCGCCCCTTTTTCGTGCGGGGCCCTTGCGCGGCAGGAAATTTAAGCATAGTTGTTTCGAAAATGGGAACGCAAACAGGCTCGACCAAAAAGGCGACGGGGATTGTTCCAAAACGTGGTTGATTGTCAAACATTGACGGATGGGACGTTAGCGAGGGGGGTTATTTAATGAGACGAGGCCTTATCTCGATAGTAGTATCGGCTACTTGTCACCATCTCAGAGGATATACGTTTCGTTGCTTTGGCCTTTCACCCTTGAAGAGCAAAGGTACGATTCCGCTTCGGAGGTGCCCTCTCCCGCCCGTGTTCCTCTTTATCTCCCGGGATAGGGTAGATTGGTGAACCCCGATCATTTTGGCTATTTTTGTTAGGGTCATGCCGGTTTTCTTTAATGCCCATATCTGGTATCTTTGATTCTGGATAAGTTGGTGATAGGTTTCATATGTGCTCTTTTACTTGGACGTTGAAGGGGTGTCATGGCGCCTATCACAGCTTGCCTCCTAACCCAAGTGCTGTTGAGTTTATAAGTTGAAAACAGGTTGTAAAACGAGAGAGTTTTCATTTTGAAGTTGCTGATTGTATCCGTTGTTTCGCCCTATCCCGCGTTTCAGGGTTCACAGCTCCGATTGAGCGCCGTTCTTGAGAGGCTTTCAAAATCCCACGATATCTGGTTCCTGGGGTTTACAAAGAGTCAATCAAACCCGAGTGGGCAAAATGATTCTCTTGAACGCCTTTGCAAATCGTTTGAAATCGTTCGTGTCGGAAAAAATCAGAGACTTCGGCATGCCTTTCAGGCCTTCGTGTCGGGCACACCCGTCAGTATCGGGATTTGGAAAAACGAAAGGATGCGAAACCTTATACGGGATTACCGATCTCAAATCGATTTCAATGCCGTATTTCTTTTCGATGTTAAAATGACGGCCTTTATGCGGGAATTCGAAGGCCTCGACCTCTATATTGATCTCGATGTTTCCTATTCGCGGTATTTTGAACGCCTGGCATGGTATCATAAAGGAATGAAAAGGGCCTTTTTCAGGGCGGAAAGCGCCAGGATGAGAGCGAAGGAGTTTTCCGCAATACGCGTTGCGAAAAAATGTTTCATTTCATCAAAAGTGGACAGGGAAATTTTTCCCCCTGAACTGCGTAAAAAGATATATCTTCTTCCAAATGTTATCGATGTGGAGAGATATCCCTATTCATCCAAAACTCCCACAAATAATCGGATAGTCTTTACAGGAAAATTCAGTTATCTTCCAAATATAGATGCCGCGCGTTTTTTCGCCCGGGCGATATTTCCACTGGTCAGGAAAGAAGTAAATGACGCAACTTTCTGGATCGTAGGGACGGACCCCTCACCGGAAATCAGAAGACTTCACGATGGAAAAACAATATTCGTAACGGGATTCGTGGAGGAGATTGAATCATATCTGAAAACCGCCAGCGTTTTTGTCTGTCCGCTGCGTCTCGGAAGCGGAACCCGACTGAAGATTTTAGAGGCGATGGCGATGGGTGTTCCCGTGGTTACGTCGCGGATAGGGTGCGAAGGCTTGGCAGTCGAACACGGTGTCCACGCGATCGTGGAGGATGACACGGTAAACTTTGCGCGCGCTGTTGTCGAGGTTCTGACCCGGAAAACGAATATTCTGTCCATAAAGGAAAAGGCCCGGGCATACGTGGAATCCAATCATGACAAGAGAAAACTGGAAATAATCCTGGATCCCCCGCCTCAGATTTTATGTTCTTCCTCTCGCGTATAAGGGAGTTGAAACGCTGTAAAGAGAAAAATTTTTGCGGACTTCAAGGTGAAGACTCAATATTCTTTCAAAAAAGCGGCGCAAATTCTTTTTCGCAATCTTTTTCATGTTGAAAGGGGAATCATTTTCGAGCTTGACCTGACAAAAAAAGGGAAGCCTGCCAAGGCAAAAATTCCGCTTGGTTTTCGGTGGGGGACAAAAAACGATATTCTTTCAATGGATAGAAAACGCTTTGGTTACGGTATGAGAGGGAAAAGGTATTCCATTAACCGCCTGGAAAAGGGGGATAAATTTGTCGTCGCTATCGTGGATGGATTAATCACTGGATACGGCTGGGTCATGTTTGGTGAAATAGAACTGACGAAAGTGTGGCATAAAAAACTTCCCGCAGAGAAAGCCTGTCTTTACAAAGAATTTGTTCAGGAACCATACAGGAACATGGGTATCAACAGAGCGCGAAGAACGGTTGTCCTCGATTATCTCAAGCAGAAAGGGTATAAAACCGCCTATATTATTTCATTCACTCGAAACGCCGCTTCCGTCAGATCTATCAAGGCGTCGGGTTTTCAGCCGATCGGCAGGTTCTATTCCCTTACCTTGTTGGGGGTTGAAATTCCCTACATAGGAAAAGAGCTCTTGGGGCATTTGAGGAGGGCTTTAGAATAGCACGGGACAGAACCAGATGAAAGACTTTAAGAGCAAAGTCAGGCGTATTTACAGAAAAAAGGGGGTGGTTAAGGGAACAAGCAAATGCCTTCTAATGGTCCTAAGCCGTTTGGGAATTTTCAGGTTTAGCCGAAAAATCGTGTGTTTGCTCGATTTGGCAAATCTGACCTTATCTTCATCTCGCGTCCCGTCAGGATTGACATTCAGATGGGGAGAAGCCGAGGACATCCTCAAAATGGACGCGAAAATCCTCGACTATGATAAAAAAGGGAAAGAATATTCCCTTGCCCGCTTGAGGAGCAATGACAAGTTCCTGATGGGGCTGCTTAACGGGGAAGTGGTGGGGTATCTCTGGATGATGCCCGGTGCCATGGAATTGAACATGCGTCGCCACTTCGCGCTTTCTGAAAACATGGTTTACGTTTATAAGGCTTTTATCCAAAAAAAGTTCAGGGGGAAGAACCTCATAATTCCCTCTATGAATTATATTTTATCTTATCTTCGGGGAAAAGGTTATCGATATGTCGTTACGTGTGTTTACAGCCCCGTGCTGGGGGCATTGCTCAAGAGGCGGTTTGGTTTTGAGAGGCTTGGCGAAATTGTTGAATTCTCTTGCCTTGGCAAAGAGGTTTCTGTCATGTCGAAAGACGTTTCAGAAAAATTAGAAAGATTCAGGCGGTAATGTGAAGATAGAATTAATACAAGATGTTTCAAGAATACGGGAAATCTCGCCGGATTGGACCGCGCTTCTTGAAAACTCCACCGCCAACGATATCTTTCTTACGCCGGACTGGATTCTTTCCTGGATAAAGATTTTTCTAAAATCACACGAGCTGTTTTTTGTGGCCATCTGGGAAGATGGCCGTCTTGGAGCGCTTTTCCCCCTATATAAGAAGAGGAAAGGACCTTTCGTGACAATCGCGTTCGTCGGTGATCCGGTATCCGACCGCATGGATTTTCTCCTGACATCCGGGAGAGAAGAGACCTATCTTACGGCCTTCATTCGTTGGCTTTTCAGACAAAAAGGATGGCATGAGCTTTGGCTGGAAAACTTTAGCGCCCTTACGCGTCACGCGGAAGTATTAACCCACATTCTTTCCGTGGAACGTGTTGCCCATTCATGTTTCCGATCGGGGCTTTACTATTATATTCCGATAAAAAAATTTGCCTCCTTCGAAGATTACCTTAAGAAGAATAAAAGCAAAAAATCTTTGAAGCACTTGAGAAATTACCGTAACAGGCTTTTGAAAGGGCCGGGAACGGGATGGATTATCCAGAAGGAATTAGGGGAAAACACGCTGGATCAAATGATCTCAATCGATACGGAATACAGCTATCGCGGTCTTCGGAAGAAATCCTTTTTCAGCTCTGAGCTGAATGAGGCGTTTTTCAGGGAATTAACGCGCAGGATGCAAGGGAGTGAAACCTTCGAAGTTGTTATTTATAAAGATGACGGGGGAATTCGCGCCTATGAGATCAATTTTCTCTACGACAAAAGGCTTTTAAGCTACCAGGCGGCGTATGATATGCGTCTCTCCCGGATAAGTCCTGGAACCGTCACCTGTTTGGAGACGATTCGGCGCGCTTTTGAAAATGGATTTTCTGAATACGATTTCCTTCTGGGTGAAGAGGCTTATAAAAACCAATGGACCAAAGATTATCGGGAAAGCGTGTCTTTACGGATTTATCGGAAGACTGTTGCTTCCCGGTTGTTGTGTTTTCTGAATCACAAAAAGCAACGCCTCAAAAACGTCTTGAAAACGAAGGCCCTCTCTTTATGTCCCTCGCAGGCTAACGTATTCATCTCGAATCAGACTAACGAGTTCAAGGTAGAGATTATAAATTCTCTCCCAAGGCCCGCAAAGGTCGCTGATGCGTGGAATAAGATTTTTGTATCCTCACGATTCTGCGAGCCCTTTATCCATCCGCACTGGATTATGTCTTGGGCAGAGGCCTTCCGCGCAGAGAACTCGCTCCGTATCGTTTCTTTCAGGGAGGGACCGGATATAGTAGGCATCGTTCCTCTTGTCAAGAAAATTCGCTTTCCGTTCAGGATCCTGTCTTTTGCCGGACAGCCCGTATCGGATCGCATGGATTTCGTTCTTGGGGCATCACGAAGGGCGGAGGTGATTGATTCCTTTTGCCGTTTTCTGAAACGCTGGAAATCCTGGGATATCCTGACCATCGGGAACCTCTGTGGTGAGAACGATACACACTCCTGCCTCGAAAACGCGTGCCGCAGTCATGGATTGAAATTTATTGAAATACACAATAGTGAAGTTTGGTATTTCATAAATCTCGATTCATTTGACGATTTCAACGCATATCTGGCCAATCGATTCAATAGAAAACATCGGAACTACTTTCGAAGATTAAGAAGAAAAGCTATGGAGATGCCGGGGGCCGTCTGGGAAGTCATCCACCATGTTGATAAAAAGCTTCTCGAAGAGATGGTTCAACTGGACACGGAGGGAAGCATCCGGGGGAAAATGGGCAAGTGCTTCTTCATGGACGTAAGGAAACAGCGATTCATGGAACTTCTTTTCAACGATCCCTTCTTTCAGGATATAACCCGTGTAATGACTTTCCGATCGGATCTTGGATTGCACGCGTATCTTCTCATTTTCTTGATAGGCGGGAGATTCCTCGCATACCAGACGGCTTACGACGAGAACCTGGGTTCAATGAGTATCGGGACCCAGCTTTTTCTTGAAAGTATCCGATACGCCTTTGAATCCGACTGTAAAGAATACGATTTTCTGCTCGGTGACGAGACTTTCAAGGCGAGATTCACAGACAGCTATAGGCAGATGAAAAAGATATATGTGTTTCCAAACACGATGAGAGGAGGTATATCCTTTTTTTCCGTTAAGACAGGGGTTCCCGTGGCGAAAAGTATTCAATCGCATCTGCTCCGCCTTTTCACAACTCTCCTGAGGCGGTGGAATTCGCCAGGTTAAACAGAGCCCCTGAAAGATAAAGGGAAAAAACCGCCTCGGAAAACTTTCCTGAGAAATCAGAAAGCGTAATATCATCCAGACATAGACGTTTTAATCGAAACAAGTTTGTTTTTTTATGGTTCAGTCCCCTTTCCGTGGTCAGCGCGATCTGAAACCCTTCTTCCCTGAGAATACATAAGATTTCATCATTATAATTTCCGTTCGGATAGGCAAAGGCTACGATCCGCTCGCGAATCTTTTTCTCCAGAACCTCTTTGGAGCGCTTTATCTCGTTACGTGCCTCCGCCAGCGGCAGCTGGGTTAGTATCCTGTGCGTGGCCCCATGTGAGCCAAAATCAATCCCGGCCTCGTTCATTTCCAGGACTTGTTTCCATGTCATTAATCGATTTGCCTTTAAATAGTCTTTCCCAATTTCAGGAGCTTTCCCCGCAAGGTCAAGGATCAATCGGGACCGTTCGGGAGGGGAGAGATCCTTCAGAAACTCAATAAAACTATCCAACATATTCTTCCCGCGACGCGAGATTGAAGACTTGCTCTTGAAAACTGAATGCGCAAAATCAGGGATTGCTCCCGGGTCCGTTTTTTCAATATGAGAAAGAAAAAAGGAAACCCTCTCTGGCCAGAAAACCTTTTCCGTTTCAATATAATCAGTGGTCAGGAAAATCGTCGCAGGTATTCTGTATCGTTTAAGGATGGGAAAGGCATGAAAATAATTGTCCGCCCACCCATCATCAAAAGTGACGACAACTCCCCGGGGGGGAAAGTCCTTACCATTTTCATAATACCAAAGGAGCTTCTTTAAAGGCAGCGGGTGATAATGCTCGCGAAGATGACGCATCTGTTTTTCAAAAGAATCTTTGGAGACGACAAGCCAGGGCGAAGAGAGAACATGGGTTCTAAGCTCATCAGGGATGACACGATGATAACACAAGATCGCAATTTTTCGCGAGAATCTTGATAGAATTTCGGGAAGGTTTAATGTTGCGAAACCGTGCGCCAAGAAGGTTTTCAGATATTTTTTCATTTTCTTGGTAGAGCGAATTTCTTCCATAAGGTCGTCAAATCCGAGGGTTTTATCATCAAAAGGTCTTGATAGAACGTTCCAGTCATATGCTTGTGCTTTATCAAAAGCAACATAGTTGAAATTCCGTAGGAAATAGAGGAACTTAGGGCTGCTCCGGCAATGCCGCACATGGGGATCAACAGGAGATTGAAGATGATATTGCTTAAAAGGGCGGTGACGGCAACCCATGAAACGAAGCCAGGCATGTTCCGGCTGTAAAAATCGGAACGTAAAAAGTTATAGACACTCAGGGCCAGGATGCCCGGGAGGAGCCACAGGAGCGGGGGATAGGCGGGCAAGAAGCGACGTCCGAACAGGATCCATATCAGAATCTTACCCGCTGCCGCCGCGAGGAGACAAAGGATAACCATAACGAAGAAAATATGACGGATGACGACGGCGGTAAAATCCCCCGACCCCTTTTCCTTATCCATGCCGAGACGCACGGGAAGGAAGGGCAGATTGAAGGCGTTTGGAAAAGACAGAAGAATTTCTGCCAGGGAGACGCTCACCGCGTAGTATCCCAGAGATTTTGCGCCCAACATAGATGAAACAAAAAGAAAATCCACCCTGAGAACCAGTTGATTGGCGAAGATATTGATAAATCCGCGTTTCCCATAGGAGAAAGCTTCCCATAAATAGCGTTTCGAAAAGCCGATCGAAAATAGGGTATTACGTAAAATACGCAAGACGGCCCATGAACATACGAAACACGCGCCGATAAACCAAGCATATACGGCAGATTGCAACGGGTTTTGAGTCCACAGCCATACGACGAGGAAAAATATGATAGGAAACGATGAAAAGGCCAGCGTCAAGATATTTACGAATCGTATATCCTGGATCGCGACAATCAAATCGGTACTGAACTCGAATAACAATACCAAAGGGATCGCCATTAATATCAAGGGAAGATAGGACCGGACAGTTTCGCTGTTTCCTTTCAGGATCCAATTTTGGGAAAAGATAAAATATCCTGCAAAAGTCAATACCGTTCCAAGAAGAAAAGTAATAACAAGGGTGTTCCCAAAGATTTTCCTCAACTCATACCTTCTGTTTGCCACGAGATAAACGTTTCCGAGACCGAGCCCGAGGTTGCCGAAACTTACGACAAGCTGCGGAAGGGTTATCAGCAGACCGAAGATTCCCCGATTGGTCGGGCCAAGAATGCGAGTAAAAAGAACACCTTTAATCAGCCGGATGAAAAAACCCGCGAGGGTGGTCCCAAAGGTAAAAAATCCGAATTTCCTGACTGTTTTTAATTTTTCTGAGATATCACCCGGCATTATTCACCCTTTTCGCCGCTCAAATATTTCCGGGCTTTCTCACGGAATTTTCTGCTCTTTTCAAGGGATAACAGTCCCATGACAAATCCACACATTCTCGCTGCCAATCCTAACCCCTCAAGGAAAAACAAGATTCCCGTTGACAGAATAAGCCTATTCACAGGATATTTCTTTCGTTTCGCTTCCCGGAAAAAAACTCGATTGGCCTTGGCGCCTTTGCGAATCCACTCAAGGGAAAGAAGAATTGCAGCGGGCAGTCGCAGATCTGGAACCAATATCCCCGCAACAACGGAGAGAATCAGGAACGACGGGATGAGGCATCTCTTGACAAGCTCGGTAACGCTTTCATAGGAGTTAAAGATATCCGTTTGAAACTGCAGTTTTCGTTTCAAAACATTCCTCAAATGGGGGCCTATCTGCCAGAAAACGATGGCGTCGTTGACAAAGGTTTTTCTTGCCGGGATATTCAATCTTTCAATTTTCTCAACGAACAGGACATCTTCCCCACCCTCCCCGCACCAGGCCGGCAAACCGCCCACATCTTCCCAAATCCATTTTTTGTAGGCGACAGAGCTTCCCCCGGCCATTCCGCCGTCCATATCCCTTCGAAAGTCATGAAAGAGAAACAGGCCATAGATTTCTCCCATATCTATATCTATGCCTAAAATTCTTTTTGGGATTGGCATGAAAGAGATGTTTCCCGTGACATAATCCGCCTTTCCTTCTATGATAGGAGCGCATAATTTGCGCAGCCAGTTTTTAGTTGGTATATTCCCACCGTCGATATGGACAATAATCTCCGACTCTGTTTGTCGTATTCCTGCGTTTCGCCCGCCTCCACACGTGGCTCCGCTTTTCGTGAAAAAGTGTATTTTTTCATTTGTTTTAGCGCATGAAAGGAGAAATTCCCGCGTTCCGTCGGTTGATCCCGCGTCCACGAAGATGAGTTCGTCATGCGGGGCCATCTGGGGTAACAGAGTGTTAATTAAACTCTCGAGGCCATGTTTTTCGTTCTTGACCGGAACAACTATTGCCGTTTTCATTCTCGTCGGCCCATGCTCATATTCGCCGAAATTTTAAAAAAATAATGCTTCTACTGGTAGAATATACGATTGCATTTGAGGACTCTGAACTTGTCAACGGGGATCTTCTTTAAATCTGGGATGTAATGATACTTTGTCTTCCAGATATTTGCCCCTTCCCCAAGATTTTGGAAGTAGAGCTTCAACACGGCTGAATTATCACCGCAGAACATGCCGTATCTTTGCAGCGCCTTGGCAATTACCTTTGCGGCATAGGACAGCCCCAAGGCGTCGAGATCAAGATCAGGATCGAGCTGCAATCTCGCACCTTCTGGGATGAAATCCGGCCCCTCCCGACCCCCGTCCGTCGCGGAAGCCGGAGGACTGCATAAGACCCCTTTTCGGTTTACCGGGGACGCGAAAACCAAGGCGTGGCGTATCTCACCCGCTTCGATCTCTTCCGGACGTATCAGCCCCGCGATAAGGGGGAATCCAGATCCACGGGATCCGTCGCTGCAGGAAAGCCGTCCCATGGACGGTGGCCTAAACCCTGCGCCGTTGAGATCCCAGGTATTAATTCCATACACACTCCAAACGGTGCGTGAAAGCCTTCTCGCCTGCGTAAAACTCCAGGAACGTTTTAAGAGTGTATCAACGAGAAGCATGTGTCCGTCTTCCGAGGGATCGGGAAAAACCCCCTCGGGTATCGGAATATCACGAACCACGCGGGTTTCATCAGGATCTAAAATGGGGTTAACGCAATCCCCTTGTATAAAAACCATCGCCTTGGGACTCTTTGCCGCGTTTATCACGAACAACGGCGTGGTCCACGCGTCGAAAGAGCCTGATAATACATCACATTCATGTCGCATTCGCGCGATAATCATTTCAGAATAAGGATCTACAGCCGGATCTGGCGGGATCGGTGTGTTCCACGGAGACGTCGGAGAAAAGGGGCGGAAATCGGCGGGAAGGGACATGCCGAGCAACCCGCCTTGTGTGGCGCCTGAAACGCCTGTCGTTTCTCCCGTCCATCCTTTGAAAACATTGGCCGACAACAAGGTGATAAAAATGAAAAGCAATCCCAACAATGCCGTTAATAGCCTCTTTCGCCAATCATGAAATGTTGTGGTCATTTCTTCCCCCTCCTTTTCTTTCTTTCTCCCTTCTACTATACACGCCCTCCCCTCAACTTCAAAGCGCGTTCCGAGCCTTCAGTAATCGCTCATAGACTTCAAGGGTTCTCTCGCCCATGGTCACGTAATCAAAAAGTTCTTCAACCCTTTTTCGGGCGTTTTCTCCAAGACGGTTCCTCAGGTCGGGCGTCTTGGCAAGATGTTCCAATGTCTCGGCAAGCGCCTCCGGATTCCCTGTTGGAATCAGTATGCCCGTTTCCCCATCTCTTACTAAAGAACGATTTCCGGGGATATCCGTCACCACAACGGGCTTTCCCAGGGCCATCGCCTCCAACAGGGTCATGGCCATGCCTTCGGTTATGGACGTCAGGACGAAAATGTCGGAAGCCAATAAGAGGGAGGGCACATCATCCCTTTTGCCGAGCATATAAAACCTGTCCTTAATTCCACACTCTTCAATGAGTTGTTGTATTTTCATCCAGTCCGGCCCTTCGCCAACAAGGAGAAAACGGGTCTCCGGCCTCAGCCGCGAGATCTTTTCAGCCGCCTTCACAAAGACCCACTGCGCCTTTACTTTGCATACGCGGCCAACCGTTATAATAATAAAAGCGTTTTCATCAAGGCCGAGACTGCGTCGATTTTCACACGTCGCGGCTCTCTTGAGCCCAGCAATGTCAATACCGTTTGGGACCATGAAAAGCTTTTTCTCGGGATACATTCTCTTTTCTTTGATTGCTGTCAGATCCTCCTCTGTCAGCAGAATAATCCCGTCCGTCAGCCAATGACCCCAAACCTTCTCTATCAGAAAAAAACACCTCTGCGCCCAGATATGGTTGAAGTAGTTCTCCAGATGGCCTGACCATCCATGTCCGGTCATAATTACTACCTTGACGCCGGCGAGCTTCGCGGCAAGCCTTCCAAGAATACCCGCCTTGGTCATGT
>Ga0256833_1001558_pt1 | contig 16752 bp, 14 predicted proteins | sample 356284metaG_FD_190535 | JGI IMG/M metagenome (GOLD analysis project Ga0256833, IMG submission 190535) | Hydrothermal vent microbial communities from Mid Atlantic Ridge, Atlantic Ocean - 356-284 | ecosystem: Environmental > Aquatic > Marine > Hydrothermal vents | place: Atlantic Ocean: Mid...
ATAATCGAATTATTTAACATATCAGCCATCTACTTTTTTAAAAAATATAAATATTTCTTATGATAGCATGTTATAATCTTAAAGTAGCTTAAAAATAAAAGTTGAAAAAAATCAATTCCCTAATAAATATCAGAGAATTGATTTGAGTTTACGTTAAAGATGACCACCACGAATACAGCGATTTAACATTAAATCACTATTATTATTGGTATCATACTCTTCAAACATAACAATTAATGAATCTCTATTTGTTGCTTCATCCCAATCATTAAGATTATAATAAGCATGATTTTTATTTGCTGGTGTAGATGACCAACTATGTCCACTATCCAAATCACCTCCTCCAATAGGAGAAAGATCTTCAAAAAGAATTTCATTATTATCATAAGGCATAATTGTTCTCATCTCATTCACATTAGGTAAACGCCAATCATCATAACCAGAAAATACCAATTCTTTACAATGTTCTTTTGCTTCTGCCCAGGTTCTTCCACCTATAAACTCAGCATTTTGCCACATAATACCAGTTTTATTGTCTATAACAATATCACCATCGACATTAAAATCATGATGATTAGTTATCTCTTTTCCTCGAACACAACGAATATTATATTGATCCCCTTTATTTTTATCATGTACACCACCATTCTCAAAAGATATTGTCCACCCTAATCCACTTCCATTACCACCACTTGAAAGTTTTTCCTGAGAAGTCCAATAGTTAGCTCCTGTTTTATATTTAAAAACATCATCAAACATATTTCCTCTATTGCCATAATTTAACATTTCTGCTAATTCATGTCTATTGGGTGCACGCCAGTCATCATAACCACCATAATTTAATCCTTCACAATAATTAGAAGCTTCATAAAACCCAACTGTATTATTAATACTGTGTGGACTATCTTCCCACATTCGATCCCTAGCAACAATAATTCTTTCACCATCAGAATTTTTTACAGAAAAATTTCTATCTATACCATATGCTAATCCTTTAACAATACCATCATCAGCACCTGTTTTTAAGATATATTCACTAGGCACAGGATCATTTGGATCATCTGTTACATTAATAGAAAAATGCTGAAAAGAGACATGTTGAAAATCATCAATAGCTTTAATTGTTACTTCATAATGATTATTTTTATCATAATCAGAAGGAATATCATAATCTGGTCTAAATCCTATAAAAGAGATTTTACCACTATTAGAATCTATATTAATTAACTTACTATCATCTCCTTCTATACTATATAAAACATCTCCACTTTTTGGTTTAGCTTTTACAATAAAATCTAAAGGTTTATTCTCCTGAAGAGTTATACTTTTAACTGAAGTAAATGTAGGACCATTGTCATCAGGATTATCTGTAACTTGAATACTCAAAGGAAGTGTGCTACTATTTCCTTTTGAATCAGTTGCTTTTACCACAACTTCATATGTACCATCTTTATCACTATCTGAAGGTTGTTCAAAATCAGGAGCAGTCACAAACTGTAAAACACCTGTTACTGAATTTATCATAAATTTATTTTTATCAACTCCACCTGCTAAAGTATAAACAATATCGTTGTCATCTGTTGCCTCTAGTGAAACAGTTGAATTTTCACCTTCAATAACACTTTGAGTTCCAGTTGTTTTAAATACTGGACTCTTTGTATCTTCTGATGATCCACCACATCCACTTAATAAGCCAACAACTACCAAAGATGATAATACTATTTTTGAATAATACAAATTAATTTCCTCCTCTTATACATCTACTTCTTACTGCACCCGCATCTCCAGGTGCTATTAATGCATCATTTTGCACATCTCTTAAATTTGGTGCATCCCAATAATTTTCTACATAGTAAATACTATTCTCATCAAACATAGAAGATGACCAATATGGTCCTGTTTTTTGTGCTGTCAAATCTGAAAACTGGTATTCATTATCGTTATTAGGAATAATAGTATGTAGTTCATTAATATTTGGCAATCTCCAATCAGATTTTCCATCTAAATTAAGATTATTACAACGTGTTTTTGCACTATTCCAATCTAAAACAGGATCAATTGATGCTGTCTTGTTTTCCCATTCTATCCCTGTACTATTGTCTGTAATTGTCAAAGTTCCACTAAAATCTCCATTTGGAATACTCAAGCCTCTTACACAACGTACATGATAACCATCATTTTCTGTTTTATCACTAGCATAATCAATAGCATTACCAAATTGTACTGTCCAAGCTTGTTTATTTTCATCACCAGGTTGTCCATCATAAGCAAATAGTTCTTGTGAAGTCCAAAAATAGCCACCATTTTTTTGATTAAATGTTGTATCTATTTTAGGTGAATTACTATAGTCAACCAATTCATAAAGTTCTCTCCTTGTAGGCAATCTCCAATCATTTTCACCACCAAGTTCTAATTGTGCACAATACTCATGTGCATTATAATAGGATATATTTTCGTTGACATGAGGTGTATCTTCCCATTCTCTTTCCAATATTGTTACAGTATTATTTCCATTATTAGATGCCTTTCTAGTTTCGCCAAATCCCCCATCATTGAGTCCTGTTTTAAATACTTTTTTAACACCATATGTACTATCTGTCACATCATCTTCAACTGTCACAGTAATATCTTGTATTGCTTTATTATCACTATTATCTGTTGCAGCAATAGTCACTTCATATATCTTATCATGATTTGCATCTGATGTTATTTCAAAATCAGGAATCAAATGATAAAAACTCAGTTTTCCACTATCAGGATCAATACGAAATCTTCTTGCATCAGCTCCACCATCAATACTATATATAACTTTTGATTCTTGATCAGTTGCTTTGATAACAGCTTCAAATATTTCATTCTCTTTTATTTGAAAATTTGCACTAGAAGTAAATTCAGGTGCTACTTGATCACCATCATCAGTAGGGTCATTTATTACTTTTATATGAAATAGCTGAATTACACTTTGTGATTGTGTACTTTGTGCTTTAATTTGTACATCATATATACCATCTCCATTCGCATCAGTTGGAGTTTCAAAATCTGGAGCATTAATGAATGATAAAGTACCAGTTTGTGCATCAATAGTAAATTTTGATGCATCGGCACCACCAACAATTGAAAAAGTTATATTCTGAACATCCGTTGTCAAAGTATTTATATTAATTTTTCCTTCTTGGATTGATTGTGTTGCAGGGACTGTAAACTTTGGTATCACATCACTCGTTGTACTACCCCCACATCCACTCAATAAAAAGACTGCCGTATAAATAGATAAAACTACTCTACTACTCTTAAATGTTTTCAAAATCATCCTTATATATTACCAATTTTATTGACTATAAATGTCCACCACGAATACATATACTAAATACACTATCACCATTTTCTAAACCAATAGTCTCATCATTCATTACATCTCTTCCTTGGTTAGAACCATTCCAAGCGTTATTCCAATAGTTATCTAAATATCTACCATTTGTATCATCTTTGGGAGTTGAAGACCATAATTGATGTCCACCATCTTGTAACAATGGTTCTGCTCCGTACGGATGATATCTTGTCGGTACAACAGAAGGCATAATTGTGTGTATTTCACTAATATTTGGTAATCTCCAATCATCATATCCTCCAAACACCAATCCTTCACACCTATGTTTAGCAGATTCCATATTTTCTGTACCAGCAGGTTTACCCCACCAAAGCCCTGTTTTTGGATCACGATATATATCATCAGCATCTTTGGTTATAGTTTCTGTATAAGTTAATCTTTCACCTCTAACACACCTAACACCATAATTATTATCTCTATCTAAAGGATATGATGTACCATCTATAAAGCTAATTACAAATGCCTGATTAGTCAAAACACTATTATTTTGTCCTATCACATTTTCAGATGTACGATAGTTTATTTTTGAACTATTTTGAAAAATATCATCTATCGTAGGTTTTGAACTATATGAATGACCATAATTTACAATTTCAAACAGTTCATGTCTATTTGGTACACGCCAGTCACTAAATCCTGCGTAATCTAAACTTTCACAGTAATTTTGTGCATCATCAAAAGAATATGCCGCATTTTTATTTACTACATCATCTTGCCACATACGTTGACCTACATGAATAACTCTATTGCCATCTATCGTTTCAGCAGTAAACGCTCTATCATCACCAAACGGTAAACCATCTGTTGGACCGTCATTGGCACCTGTTTTATAGATATGAACCCAGTTTGATTCTGCTTCATCATCAGAAGTATCATTAGTTATAACAACTGTAAAAGGTTTTTTACTACTATAATTTTGATCATCTGTTGCAATTAGATCGATTGTGTAGTTATTGTCTTTATTTACATCCGATGGCTTTTCAAAATCTGGTAAGAACTGATTAAATGACAATTTACCTGTGCTAGTATCTATTTGAAATCTTTTTTGATCTTCACCTTCAATACCATATGATATAGCACCATCAGCAGTAATAGTAAAATCAAGTTTTTTATTCTCTTTTATTGTAATTTGATTTGGAGAACTGTTTTTTGGACCATCATCAACTATATCATTTGTAACAGTTATTACAATATTTTGCGTAGTTGATTTACCATTTTTATCAGTAGCTTGAATAGTTACTTCATAAATATTATCTCCATTACTATCTGTTGGGTTTTCAAAATCAGGTGCAGTTTTAAATGTCAATACTCCTGTTTGAGGATTTATTTGAAATTTTTTAGCATCTTCACCACCTACAACACTATATGTTAATGTTTTTTTACTCTCAGGCATAGTTAATACAGTTTTTGTATTTTCTATAATACTTTTTGTTTCTTGTGATGAATTACCATCACCACCATTACCACTATTGTTAGAAGTATTAGAAGTAGCTGTTCCACCTCCACATCCTATAAATAAAATTGTAACTAAAGATAAACTTGCTATAGACAAGGGTGTTTTCATGAAATTCCTTTTTGATAAAATATAAAAAATATTTTTTATATTAGCAGTAACAATATTACAAAAGTATTAAGTATGTAGAAATATTAAAATAATTTAATTAATTTAAAAAGATAAAAGTTTTAAAATTAAAAAGGTTTTATAGAAGATTATAAAATGGCTCCGGGTGGAGGATTCGAACCAACGACCAAGTAGTTAACAGCCACCTGCTCTACCAACTGAGCTAACCCGGAACAATGTCTTGTTGCAAACAAGAGATGACATTATACAAGATTTTTTTCTATTTGTCAAGAGAAAAATGAATTTATTTTAAAATTTGTATATATTTTATTTTTTAAAGAATATATGAAGTCAATAAAGACTTCATATTATTTACTTAATCATATTCATTATATTTAATTTGATCAATAGGATCTGTATATGTCATACCTTTAGTTTTCAAGTATGTTTTGATTGCTAAATTATAAAGTTTATATTTCCATGGTTTAAAAACATACCTAAAAGCATATCCCTCTATTATCTGTGGTTTGAAGCCTAATTTAAATTTATTAATATTTGCATATTTTGTACCTGGTTTTACATTCAATCTTGCACCAACTAGATTAAATTTTTTGATTCCCATTTTGGACATATCTACCATGATTTGATAATGTAATAAATTATTTGCACCATTTACCATACGTGCAGCACTACCGCTATACCATGAATAAGCACTATCTTTATCATAAGCTATAATATAAACACCTTGTACCGTATCATCTGCTTTCGCTACATATAGTTTTATATTGTCTTTCATGTTGTCATAAAGTTTTTTAAAGTAATCATATGAAGCCATATATGGGCTATTTTGTCTTACAAAAGTATCTTTTATGACATTAAAAACCAACTCTATATCATCTGTTGTCTCAACAATCACCCCTCTTTTAATTCCCTTACGAACACCTTGTCTTGTTTTACCTTCAAAACTAGCAAGAATCTCTTCTTCACTCTTGTCAAGATCGATAATATACGTTCCCCATGGAACACATTCCGCTCCTGTAGGACAAGCATTAAAGACTGCAACAGATTGTGCTTTAGCAATAAAATCTACTTCTTTCATATTTGTTTTGATATATTCAATAACCTCATCTAAAAATGATTTTTCATCTTCTGGTGTTAAATTTGCTACTCTAGGTAAACATCCTGTCATAAACACCATTCTTTTAAAAATCAATCTCTTATCGATAAAGTAAGGTAAGATATATTTTTCACTAACGAACCAACCATAGTCATCACTTCTGGCTTTCAATGATCCTTCTTTTGCCATAGCATGCAAATCTTGTGTATAATTTTCTATACCTTCATGTAGAACTTCTACCATATATATTTCCTTTGTAAAATTATTTTGTATGATAATATCGACCTAATAATAAATATATAAATAGAATACTTAAGTTTTCTTAATAAAAGCTTTTTTGAAAATTCTTATGTATGTATTAGTTCTCATATTCTATACATACATAAACTGAGAAAGTATAATAATAATGATCACCAAAATAAATGGAAATTTATGGCTTTTAAATACCCATGGATTTATCTTGAAAAAGAGTTGATTAAAGCCTCTTATACCTAGCCAAAGACCTAAAAATGCTTTGATAGACAAAAGTATTTGAAAACGTGTTAAACCATCTTCTTTTATTTCTCCAAAAATTGTCGGGAACATATAGATACCTGTACCAACAGTCACAAGTAAAGCGTAGGGAACTACTTTTCTAACATGCATCATGATCGCTTCTCTAGCTTTAGCTGCTTCATCAGGATTTAAACTTTTAGACATTTTAGCCATGAAAAGATTATCAGTGAATAAAAAACCACCATATGTAAATGCTGCCAAAAGATGAATAGTATGTATCAGAGTAAATATAATTTGAAATCCTTTTTTATAGTTATTATATCAATCAATGACTAAAATTCTATCCATTTTTTACCTGCTTCTATGTAAAAATTTTGTACCATTAGCAAAAATTTAGGAGCTATTATGATACTTTCAACTCCCCTTAAAAGTAATGCCATCAAGATATTGCTGCTTGGTAGTGGTGAACTTGGTAAAGAAGTTGCTATTGAAGCTACTCGTTTAGGTTTAGAGGTTATCGCTGTTGATGCTTATGAAAATGCACCTGCACACCTTGTCGCAAATCGTTATCATGTTATTGATATGAAAAACAAAGAAGAAGTTTTAGAAGTTATAAGACGTGAAAAACCTGACTATATATTACCAGAAGTTGAAGCAATTAGTATCGATGCTCTGTTTGCTGCTGAGGATGAAGGTTTTTGCGTCATACCAAATGCACAAGCTGTCAACAAGACAATGAATCGTAAAAATATCCGTAAATTTGCTGCCGAAGATTTAAACCTTAAAACAAGTAAATACCAATTTGTCACTTCTTTTGAGGGATTAATAGAAGCATCAAAAGAGATAGGCTTTCCATGTGTTATAAAACCTGTTATGAGTAGTTCAGGTCATGGACAAAGCATCGCTAAAAGTGATGATGATTTAGCCCATTCATGGGAGTGTGCGAAAGAAGCAAGAGGTGATTCTAGTGAATTGATTGTTGAAGAGTTTGTACCATTTGACTATGAGATAACACTCTTGACAGTTAGAAATGAAACAGGTACATCTTTTTGTGAACCTATAGGACATATCCAAAAAGATGGAGATTATATCTTTTCATGGCAACCTATGCAAATGAGTTCAAGTGCATTACAAAAAGCCCAGCAGATGGCAAAAACTGTAACAGATGGACTTGGAGGCAGAGGTATCTTTGGAGTAGAATTTTTTGTAAAAGGAGATGAAGTATACTTTAGTGAACTAAGCCCTCGTCCACACGATACAGGTATGGTTACTATGATTACTCAAAGTCAGAGTGAATTTGCACTTCATGTTCGTGCTATTTTGGGTTTGCCTCTTGATTTTCTATTTTATGGAGAAGGTGCTAGTGCTGCATACAAATCTGAGATAGAAAGTGTTGCTCCATCTTTTGAGATAGATGATGATATATATGATCAAAATACTATTATAAGAATTTTTGGAAAACCTATCGCACATCATGGTAGACGAATGGCAGTTGTGCTTACTTTTGGTAAAAATGCACTAGAATTGGCAAAAAATAAAATATCTAAAATAAGAGGAATTTCATGAAACATATTAAAAAAATAGCAGATTATTCAATGGTTGGTGGTATGGGTGCAATCGTTATGGCATCTTTGAGCGGTTGTGGTGATTCTGGACTTCCACCTCAACAGAACCAACATGAAAACAGTTTTCAGGAAGCATCACAAAAACAAGGTGCATTTACAGTTATACAAGAGATAGCACCAAAACAGTATAAAATTGTTGATGAATATCCGAGTTCTGAAACAAGAGTTATTTTAAAAACACTTGACGGAAAAGAGAAAATATTAAGCAAAGAAGAACTTGATGCACTTATAAAAGAAGAAGCCAAAAAGATAGATGAAGGTACATCAAGACTTACTTCAAATGAACAAGCTTCAAGTGGTATGGGTGGCATGGGACTTGGTGAGACTATTATGGCAAGTGCAGCTGGTGCTATTTTGGGTAGCTGGATTGGTAGTAAACTTTTTAACAATCAAAACTATCAACAACGTCGCCAATCCTCATACAAAAGCCCCCAGACATACAGTAGAAGTAAAAATAGTTTCAATAAAGCAAGAACTACATCAACTAAAAAATCAGGCTTTTTTAATAAGAAAAAAACTACTTCTGCACCAGCACGTAAAAGCTCAGGTTTCTTTGGTTCAAAGTCTATAGGTTCACGAAGTTTCGGGGGTTGATCGATGCACCTTCTTAAAGTTAAACCATTAACAGTAGAATTTTTAGAATCTATCAACTTTTCATGGCATACAGACTATGATGACAATACACCATACTTAGTCGATAAGCTTGTTCAAGTTAGTGAGATGGAAGCCAAAGCTTATGCTGTTGCTAGCAATGAACTATATGATATGTTTGTAGAAGCTGGGGATTATGTGATTGAAAACAATCTCTTTCATGAACTAAATATACCATTTAATTTAGTAGATATTATCAAAGCTAGCTGGGAAAATGATGTACACTGGCATCTTTATGGGCGTTTTGATTTTGCAGGTGGATTAGATCATGTTCCTATAAAATTATTAGAATTTAATGCCGATACTCCAACACTTTTACTCGATACAGCCATCGCACAATGGGCAATGCTTAAGTATAATAACTTAGATGAATATAGACAATTTAACAATCTTCATGAATGTATCAAGGAGAATTTTCAACGACTTGTAACTCTTGAAGAGAGTGTAGAAAAATTTGATGAGTATTATGAAGGATGGAAGATTCTTTTTGCAAGTGTACGTGATGCAAGTGAAGATGAAGACACAACAAAGTATCTTCAATCTATCGCACAAGAGGCTGGATTTGAAACAGAATTTGCCTATATGGATGAGATAGAATTTGATCCAAATGAAGGTATCTTTTATAATGATATTCAGTATGATTACTTTTTTAAACTTGTACCATGGGAAGATATTGCTATTTCAGAGGGAGAACTTGCAGTTATTTTAACCCAAATCGTACAAAATCAAAAAGCAATTATCCTAAACCCTGCATATACACTGATGTTTCAAAGTAAAGGATTTATGAAAATTTTATGGGATCTATTTCCAAATCACCCATTACTATTAGAGACTTCTTTTGAGCCACTTCAAGACAAAGCTTATGTTAAAAAACCTTGTTTTGGCAGGGAGGGTGAAAATGTCACGATTTATGATGAAGATGGAACTATCATAGATGAGAAAGATGGACATTATGATAACTTTAAAATGATTTATCAACAAAAAGCTACCCTCAATCAAGATGATGAGGGTAATTTTTACCAAGCTGGTCTATTCTTTGCCTATGAAGGCTGTGGATTGGGATACAGAACAGGTACTCGACCAATCTTGGATGATGATGCGAAATTTGCCGGACATATCATCCAAGAGTAGTTTTAAAACTACTCTTGGATAACTTTTACCTCTTTGTGATTATCTGGAAGTAAAATCACTATATATGGATTTGTCAAAGCCATCGTAACCAAACTAGAAGGAGATGGTCTTTTTGTCAAAAGCTTCACCTCTATAAACTTCTCATGGGATATGATCTCTTTGATACCATACGAATAGCCACCGGTATTGTGTCTGCCCATATTTACGATAATCATAGTACCATCAAATACAGGTGCTTTTTCTCCAGTGAACAAAGTATACTCTTTTGCGAAATCACTCAAATCTGAGTTTTTGTCGCTATAGTAAACTAAAGTTCTGCTCATCTGATCCATAAGATGGCTATAATCATAAGGATAACTACCGCTCTTTATGATTTGATATACGGTTGAAGGAATATTTCTATCCATATTATCACCTTTTTTTGCAGAATCTCCAGAAGAACATCCTAACAATAGTAACATTGCTACAAAAAGAAAGCTATATGTAAATCGCATCATCTACTCCTTCAACATCAAGTGTAACACAAAATAGAGATTCTTACAAGAGCTTTTGAAAAAACTTTAATCTTTTTGGCTCTTTTATTTAACTTTGACTCACCTTTGTTACTAAAAGTAAATAAAATCTCATATTTTTCTTTTGTGTTACAAATATTATACCAAAATTTGCTATTATCCCAAGATGATAAATATACTTATAGCAGAAGATGATCTTCTTTTTGCACAGACATTAGAAGACTTTTTAACACAAGAGGGATTTAGAGTAGAACTCTGCCATAGTGGAACACAAGCACAAGAATACTGTTATGAACACAATTATGATCTTTTGATACTAGATATCAATATGCCTGGTTTAAATGGACTAGAATTGTTGAAATATCTTAGAGATGAAGGAAATACTACTCCAGCAATCTACTTAACTTCTTATAAAGATAAGAATAGACTTTTAGAAGGTTTTGAGATAGGTGCTGATGATTATCTAAGAAAACCCGTAGATTTAGATGAACTTTTGATGCGTATAACTGCGATATTAAAAAGAAGTCATAAAACTTTAAATACAGTCCAAATAGGCAAACTCTCCTATGATAGAGAGAAGAAAATACTTTTAAATGATAAACAAAATATTGTACTATCAAAAAAATTATCAGCATTACTTGATATATTGACAGAAAACCCAAATCAAATAGTACCAAAAGAACAAATAAAATCAAGACTGTGGGCGTGGAATGAAAATGCAAGTGATGGATCGTTGCGTGTTTATATCAATGAATTAAAAAAGATTTTGGGATCTGAGCATATTTCAAATATAAAGGGAATAGGATACAAACTTGTTATCTAAAAAATCAACACTAATTCTCTCAAATATCATCATAACTGTTGCTATTATTGTTTTGATACTTGTACTAAATCCACTACTATCACAATACCTGCACAACATCTATCTACAAAATTTTATTTTAATCATATTTGGTATCTCTTTGTACTATTTTTTATCCGCATCTGTCATAGACTCATTTTTACAAACAGATGAAAAACTAAAAGAGATGATAGAACACACACTTCATGAATTAAACACACCAATAGCAACGATACAGGCAAATACAACACTTCTAAAAAGAAGTAGTACAGATGATAAAACAATACAAAGACTCACTCGCATAGAAGATGCAAGCCAAAACCTTACAAAACTTTATGAAAGTATCGAATATAGCATCAAGGAAAATATAGAAGATATCCACAAAGAGCATATTTCACTAAATACTATGATAGAGCAGTCTATTTCCAAATTTGAAGATATCAAAGGTAATATCACTATAGACAATAAAGCCCAGAACCTTCAACTATATACTGATAAAAATGGCTTTGAAAGAGTCATAGATAACCTTCTAAGCAATGCCATAAAATACAATAAAAAAAATGGTGAAGTAATTTTTTATACAAAAGATAACAAACTCTACATCAAAGATAGCGGTATTGGGATTGATCCCAAAAATCTCTTTATCGTTTATGAAAAATCTTTTCAGGAAAATCCAACTACACTAGGATATGGATTGGGACTTAGTATCGTCAAAAACTTTTGTGACAAAGAACAAATCACCATCAAAATAGATACTAAAAAAGATAATGGAACTACTATTTCACTTGATTTGAGAAATATCATTTATAAGTAAATTTTAAATAATAAATTGTTATAATATAATTTATACTTATAAATGGAGTTCTTCATGTTACGCTTAGTTATCTTTACATCCCTTTTACTCACAATCACCTTTGCCAAAAACTTACATATCCAATGGGACAATACTTATGGTGCAGATAAAGAAGAAAAAGCTTATGGTGTCACACAAACCAAAGATGGAGGGATTGCTTTTGCTGGTGTGAGTCGTTCTTTTAGTCTAGGTAAAGAAGACGTTTATATAGCAAAAACGGATAGTAAAGGCAAACTGCTCTGGGAAAAGAGAGTAGGAAAAGCACGTAAAGATATCGCTTATAGCATTGATGAAAATAGCAAGGGAGCTTTATATGTGGGCGGTATTAGTAAATCATACTCCCAAAATGGTGACTATGACGTATATTTACTCAAATTAGATCCAAAAGGTAAAATACTTTGGGGGAAAAGTTTAGGTGGAGTTGGTAAAGATTATGGTTATGGACTTACTGCTACCAAAGATAACGGTGTACTAATTGTAGGAAAAACCAAATCTTTCGGACATGGGCATTATGATATGTATGCTATCAAATTAGATGAAAATGGAAAAGTACTCTGGAGTAAAACATTTGGAGGAGAAGACAACGATGAAGCCCATGGAGTCACCCAGCTAAATGATGGCAGTTTGATCATAGTAGGAGCAACACAAAGCTTTGGAGCAGGTGATTTTGATTTTTATGTCATCAAATTAGATGCTCTTGGAAAGAAAATATGGGAAAGATATTATGGTCAAAAAAAAGCAGATGTACTTAACTGTGTCACTCCTTCAAAAGATGGTGGTTTTAGTGCAGCAGGTTACACAAGATCATACAATTCACACAAGAAAGATTTGAGTGTCATACATTTTGATAAAGATGGAAATATCCTTTGGCACAAAATCGTAGGAAAACAAAATCATGAAGAAGCAAAAGGGATAGTAGGTACTGGCAATGGAGGTGTAATCGTTGCAGGATATACAAAATCAAAAGGTCATGGAAGAGAAGATTTATATGTACTAGCTTTTGATAAAAATGGAAAACTTACTTTTGATAAAACATACGGTGGCAAAAAAAATGATGTTGCCAATGCAATAGATAAAACCAAAGATGGAGCTTATATCATAGCTGGTGAGAGCGAAAGTTTTGGCAAAGATAGTGAATATGATGCTTATTTATTAGATTTAAAATAAGCATCAAATTGGAAATGGAGACTTCCAAAATGAGTCCCATTCAAAACTTAATAACTTCTACGTTTATCTCTGACATAAAGTGCAGATCTGTGATCTGAGCGTTTTTGTACTTCAAAGAGGTCAATAGCACGGATCAACTCACCCCAACTTCTATAACCAAAATTTCTAGGATCATATGAAGTATTGTTAGAGATATGGTTTCCTACATTTGCCATGTATGCCCACCCTTCCTCATCTTCAGTACTCTCAATAGCATGACGAAGAGCATTTAAAAGTTTGGTATCTTTTTTGAGTTCTTGATTTGATTTTTTATGATCTTTATGTTTAGTTTTTGGGGAATTATCTTCTTCAATCGTACCTAAATTTTCAAGATACAAAAACCTTGAACAAGCATTTACAAAAGGCATAGGAGTCTTTTTCTCTCCAAAACCATATACTTTCGTACCATTTGCCAAAATCCTCATCACAAGTGGTGTAAAATCACTGTCACTAGAGACAACACAAAATGCATCTAACTGCTTAGTAAATAAAAGCTCCATTGCATCAATAGTCATCGCCATATCTGAAGCATTTTTACCTTTGGTGTAATCAAACTGTTGAATAGGCTGTATCGCATATTCATGCAAAACAGCTTCCCAGCCCTTTGATTTTGGATTTTTCCAGTTACCATATGCTTTTCGTATATTTACTACACCATACTTTGCAAGTTCTGATAATATAACATCAATTTTAGATGCGGGAGCATTGTCTACGTCGATAAGTAAAGCTATTTTTTCTTCTGTATGTTTCATGTTGTTAAATATACCTCAATACATATTAAAAAAACATTCAGTTATTTGTACCAAAGTCGATATTGTTATTGTTCAGATTCTTAAAGAAAGAAATTATATGAAATATTCACTACAACAAGATAGACATGAAATAATACAATCATATATACGATTTATTTTCATGAGTGCTATTTTATTATTTTTTGGAATCTTTAAACCAGAATTTTATAAATCAACGCAGCATATTTTTGTTACATTTGGATTTATCTCTTTTGCAAATATTCATTTTTATTTAGTCTATAATAAAAAGAGTAATTTCTTTTTCAGAAGAATCACTGCTATTATAGCAGATATTGTAATTGTCTTTTACTTTATGAATTATCTTGATATAAATGCTATTGTTTTATATCCATTGCTACTTTGGATTATCTTAGGTAATGGTATTCGTTTTGGTGCAACATATTTATATATTTCATTAACATTCACATTGACAGCACTTTACATTACCACGATGCAAAACAACTCATGGCAAGGGCATTTGATGATCATATTTTCTCTTGCTGTAGGAATAATATCGATATCATTATTAACACTTTTAGCAATAAGAAACCTACATGATTTAAATATGAACTTAGAACAAAAGGTAAATCAACGTGTAAAAGAGTTAGAATATGAATATTTACATGATTCACTCACTGATCTTTTCAATCGTTTTGCACTTGAAAAAGATTTACAAGAAGAAAAGTTTGGTGGCTTAATGATTATAGATATAGATAGTTTTCGTAATATCAATGAACTATATGGTATCCATACAGGAGATGCTATTCTTAAGAAAATAGCCTCACATTTACGTCAATTTTTAAACAATAAAGAGTTTCAACTTTATCGCATCAATGGAGATGTTTTTGCAGCAAAAAACAGACTTGATTATATCGACCATGACCTATATGAAAAAGTTGTTAAAGATTTGTTAAATTTTGTAGATACATTAAGTATCGATGCTTACGAAATCAATACCTCAATCAATATCGACATCACCATTGGTATCTCTTTAGAACAAGAAGACGCACTTAACAAAGCTGAAATGGCTCTGAGCTTTGCAAAGCTACATATGAAAAAATATATCGCATATAGTAAAATGATAGATACTAGCCAAACTATATCTCAACTTTTACAATGCAAAGACGAGATCAAAGAAGCACTAAATCAAGATAACTTTATTCCTGTATTTCAACCTATCGTCAATAGAAATCAAAATATAGAAAAATACGAAGCTCTCATACGTATGCGAAAATATACTAATGGAAAAGAGGAACTTATATCTCCATATTTCTTTCTCGACACAGCTATCAAAACAAAACAATACGAAACTTTGACAATTATCATGATTGAAAAAAGTTTCAAGATTATGAAAGCACTGGGTAAATCATTTTCATTAAATCTATCTTTCAATGACCTCATCAACGAAAAAGTTTTAAATACACTCAAAATAAATATCGAAAAATATGACATAGGAAAACAACTAACCCTTGAAATCCTTGAGAGTGAAAATATAGAAGATTATCAAGTAATCAATAACTTTATCAAAGAATTCAAAACATTTGGTATTGAAATAGCTATTGATGATTTTGGAAGTGGTTTTTCCAATTTTACTCATGTATTTGAACTTGAACCAGATATTTTGAAAATAGATGGCTCACTCATTAAAAATATAGACAAAGATCAAAAATCTTATGAATTTGTCAAATCCATCGTACACCTTGCCCATAAATTAGGCATCCAAACACTCGCAGAATTTGTTAGCTCCAAAGAGATATTTGATATCACATATGATCTTGGAGTTGATTATTTTCAAGGATACTACTTCTGCGAACCAATACCCTCTTCAAAAATAAAAGACAAATTTACTTTTACAAAGTAAATATAACCGTTCTTTCAATCAGTTTTGTAATTTTATTTTATTTTTTTGAATTTTGGTCGATATTACTTCTAAGAATGTTTTTAAGAAGGAAATATTATGATAAAAAAACTTATAATGTCGTGGTTCTTTTTGACTATTTTAAGTCTCAATATTTATGCAGATTGTCAAGAGATGGATGGTGCAAACAGTGTAGACAATTCTACTGTCATTGGGGCATTACAAGATATTGATGAGGATAAAAATATCTGCATAAAGGGGAGTGTAAAAAAAAGTAGTGATAACAAAGATTACTATAAATTTCGTGTTGGTACAGAGGGAACATTAAAAATTGATGGGAGTTCTCCAAATAATAAAAAATATAAGTTAACAATTGGTTCATCAAAAAATGGTTCACAGTACTATGGTGAAAATAATGCTAAAAATCATAATATGGATTTAATAACACTTCATAAAGATGATATAGTTTATATTAGAGTTAGAAGGGTAAATAAGAATAAGCGAAAGTATAAACTAAATTTTAATTTTACTAAAAATCAATCTAAACCCTTTAGTGATAATACAATTACTTTAACTGGTACATTAAGGGACTTTAATCAAGATCATGTAGATTTTGAACCACGTATGGATTGGGAAAATAATTTATATAGCGGTATGTTCAACTTTTTTAATGGTGTACAAGGTGGCTTACAAACTGGATATGTAAAACAACAATTAGATAAT
>Ga0256833_1001559_pt1 | contig 16750 bp, 19 predicted proteins | sample 356284metaG_FD_190535 | JGI IMG/M metagenome (GOLD analysis project Ga0256833, IMG submission 190535) | Hydrothermal vent microbial communities from Mid Atlantic Ridge, Atlantic Ocean - 356-284 | ecosystem: Environmental > Aquatic > Marine > Hydrothermal vents | place: Atlantic Ocean: Mid...
TATATCCGTAGGTAAGGGAGTCTCCGAAGGCTAAAATATGGTCTTTTGGCTTTAAGGGTTTGATAGTTCTTTCCTTTGAATAATCAGAAAATAGTATGATCATGATAGCGATAGCAAATAATATATATTTCATTGATTTCCTTATGTTGAAACTATTATAGTATAATTCATGTAATGATACATAGAGGAAACATGGATGCAAGCACAATATACTAATGAAAAATCCATGATCCAAAAACTGGATCTTGATGGGTATATCAAACAGTTCCAAACTTTTTTAGCTAGAGAGAAAGCTGTGGCAATGCAGGGCGATATCAATCAGCACTATCGCTATATTAAAGCACTCTCCAAAGTACAATTCCCTATGCCTCCCAAAGTCCCTAATTTAGATAAAGAGCTTGCACGTATTAGAAAACAAGCAGTGCTGAGTCTTGATGAGATATATGCTTTTGTCTCTATGTTTTCATATTTTAATACCTTGAGTACTGTGGGGTTTACCGAACCACTTATCTCATGGATACAAGGCATAGAGATACCTGAAGAGATAGATGAAGTGATAGGATATTTCACACAAGAAGGAGATATTAATCCTGAACGTGACCCTCAATTATATAAGCTAGAACGTGCTATCAAGCAAAATAAAATAGAGATTAAAGAGACACTCTATAAGCTAGCACATTCAAGCAGGCTTAGAGATTACCTTGTGGATACCCAAGTACACTTTAATGGTGGAGAAGAGACCCTTCTTGTGCGTGGTGGGTTTAATCATGCCATTAAAGCAACCGTTGTTTCACGTAGTTCTGGAGGATTTTTTTATATTTTGCCTCAAAGTATCTCTCATTTAAAAGAGAAAGAGTCAGCACTGCTCTCTTCAAAAGAAGAGATCATTTACCGATATTGTAAAGAGATATCAGCACACTTTTTTAGATGGGAACGATTTTTAGCTTTTATCAATAAAGAGTATGACCGTTTTGACCACTATCAGGCACGTGTACAGTTTGCTAGAGCCAAAGAGTATGAATTTGTGTTGCCTTCTAAGAGCAAACGTATTAAACTAGAAGATTTTGCACACCCTGCTATAGAAAAACCTGTGCCTATCTCGATGGATTTTAACAAACAAATTATGCTGGTAACGGGAGTGAATGCAGGGGGTAAAACGATGTTGCTTAAATCGATGCTCTCTGCGGTATATATGTCCAAATATCTCTTGCCTTTTCAGTGTGATGTCTCCAAAACTGAAGTTGGACACTATAAAAGTATAGAAGCAGTGATAGATGATCCACAATCAGTGAAAAATGATATCTCTACTTTTGCGGGACGTATGCAAGAGTTTGCAAAACTTTTTAGCAAAGAGGATGCCATTGTCGGTGTAGATGAGATAGAACTAGGAACAGACTCCGATGAAGCAGCAAGCCTTTTTAGAGTGATGCTCGATGCGCTTCGTAAAAAAGGGATTCATTTTATTGTTACCACACATCACAAACGTTTAGCATCGCTTATGGCTAGTGATGATGAGGTGGAACTTGTAGCTGCACTCTATGATGAAGAGCGAAGACGCCCAACCTATACATTTTTGCAAGGAAGCATAGGAAAATCTTATGCTTTTGAGACGGCACAGCGTTATGGGGTACCCATGGCTATTGTCAACCAAGCCAAAAAGGTCTATGGTGAAGATAAAGATAACCTCAATGAACTGATAGAAAAATCGACTACCCTAGAGCGTGAAATGCGTACTAAAATCGCTAAGATAGATGAAGAATTATCTGTAGTAGAGAAGAAAAAGTTAAAGTTAGAAGCAGAGGAAATAAGACTACAAGAGAGTCATAGGAAAGCCATAGCTACCTTAGAAAATCGTTACAATGCAGCAACTAAGAAGGCACGTGAAGCGCTGAAAGTTAAAGAGTCAACCGAGGGTAGACGTCTATTAAATGTTGCACATCAGCGTAAGGACTTTAAGCAAAAAGAGTTGGCAAAAGTAGATGTGGAACCATTAAGAGTGGGTGACAAAGTGAAGTATCGTTCTCATAAAGGAGAGTTGCTTTCACTTCGAGGAAAAGATGCGACTATTATCGTCGATGGACTTAAAATGCGTGTACCTCTTTCTCAACTCAAGCGCCGTGGAGATACACCTAAGATTAAGCAAAAACCAAAGCCACGTAAACCTCAAGCCCATGTAAGTGTAGAAAAGTCAAGTGCTTCTGTCTCTCTCAAACTGTTAGGCATGTATGCAGATGAAGCGATTGATACTGTAGATAAATTTCTTTCAGATGCACTGGTGAATAACTTGAACGAAGTACAAATTATTCATGGTACAGGTGGTGGTGTACTTGCAAAATTAGTGAGTGAATATTTGAAAAAACATCCTAAAATTCACACTTTTTATAGAATGCAAGGAAATTTAGGTATTACGGTAGTAGAGTTGTAGCTAAATTTTAATGCCAAAGAGGTATAATATAGCTAATTTTATTGAGGAGTGTGATGTGAATATCGCAGATGTAAAAAAAGAATTAAGTAGTGATGAAAAAGTATTAGAGAATATTTTTAAGATTGAAACGCTGTATAAAAAATATAAATTTATTGTTTGGATAATTGTTATTGGTATTATTCTATTTTTTATTGGACGCAATATTTTGCAATCCATGAATGAAAAAAAACTTTCTGAAGCAAACAGTGCTTTTTTGACTTTGCAAACAAAAGCAGATGATGCACAATCTCTTGCAATATTAAAAGAGAAGAATCCTACACTTTTTGAACTTTATACGTTTAGACAAGCGGGTAAAAACAAGGATATTGAGGCATTAAAAACACTTACTAGTAGCAGTAATGCTATCGTTGCAGATGCTAGTAAATATACTATTGCAGCATTGGAAAAAAAACCTAGTGATTCAAAGGTTTATAAAGAGATGTCTTTGTTTTCTGATGCCTACTTAGCCATCAAAGCAGGAGATATTAAAAATGCAAAGGCAAAGTTAAGTCTTATCTCTTCTGACTCATCTCTCTCTATGTTGGCATCTTTATTAAAACACTCAACAATTAAGGCAAAATAATGAGATTTTTACCTTTTTTCATCTCTTTAGCAACGCTTGTACTTTTTTCAGGCTGCAGTAGTAAACAATATTTTGAACCAAAGAATGCATACAGTGTACGTAGTAGCACTTACAGTGGTACTATTGTTGATATCAGTCGTCAAGGTGCGACACTCAATAATGAAAAATATATTGGAGAGCATGGTGTAAGTAAAATTGAAATTGGAAAAGGATATCGATTCTTAAATGAAAATGCAAAGTATATATTAGCCTCTAATAATGAAGGAATACTTAATATTATTGATAAACATACGCATAAATCTGTAAGAGCCGTTTCTTTGCATATACCAGTTGTTTCTGCAACCATACACAATGGATTGGTCGCATATATCTTAAATAATAATACATTTGGGCTCTATAAAGTTTCAGATAACAGTAAAATCATTGAGAATAGATCAGAGAGGACATATGCGATTGATACACGAGCAGCAAGTCCAATGTTTATTGATAATTTAGCGATTATGCCAATGCTTGATGGTAAATTGGTTATTGTAGACACCTCTGATATAGAGAATGCGAAGGTAGTCTATATTAGTAGTGAAAAAGCTTTTAACAATGTTATCTATTTGTCTCGTATGGGCAATACAATGGTCGCAGCAACACCTAAAAAGTTGATTACATTAGGAGATTTTGGTAAGTTAGAATATGCTTCCAATATATCTGAAGTGGCGATAAATAATCAACATATCTATCTCTTTACAAAAGAGGGAGAGGTGATTAAATTTAATCACAAGTTAAAAGAACTTTCAAAAAAGAAATTTAAGTTTGCACATTTTTCTGCTGCAACTGTTTTAGGTGACAAAGTATATGGATTGGATCATCAAGGTTCACTTATTGTACTCTCGTCAGATTTAAATAAATTTAAAGTTTATGATGTAGGTAGTGTAGATAATGCAGCATTTATTTCTGGTACAAAATTGTATAAAGATGGAAAAGTGATTGAACTCTCAAAATTAGGTTATGAATAAAAGTAATTTACTTATTGCTTTTGAAGAGTATCTCAGTGTCACTAAGGCATTGGATGCTCATACTATCTCCTCGTATCTCTCTGATTTAACACAGTTAGAATTACATTCTCAAAAAATTCTTACCAAGCTTGATACCACAGATGTCTTAACCTTTTTAGCCAGTTTTGAAAACAAACGCACACTCAATCGTAAACTCTCTTCTATCAATGCCTTTTTTGCTTTTTGTCATAAGCAAGATTTTGTGCATGAGAAGATTAAGATCCCTATGGCAAAAGTACCTAAAAATCTCCCAAAATATGTGAGCAACGAAGAGATATTAGATGGTATTAACATGATAGACAGAAGTACACTTATGGGGCTACGTGATTATGCGTTGATACTCTTTTTGTATGCGAGTGGCTGTCGTGTCAGTGAAGCACTCAGCGTACAGCGTACAGATATCGTAGAAGGGTGGCTCAAAATACGTTTTGCCAAAGGCGAGAAAGAGCGTGTCGTGCCACTAGCTCCTGTAGCCACACAAGCATTAGAACGGTATTTATCAGAGCAGAGAATGTCTAGCCCTTATCTTTGGCTCAACTATAGAGGTAATCCACTTTCTCGTATTTCTGCCTATAAGATAGTGAAGAAATACTTGGGAGTCTCTCCCCATGTGTTGAGACATTCGTTTGCCTCGTCTCTCATCATAGGTGGGGCAGATTTACGTGTGGTGCAGGAGCTGTTAGGGCATAGCTCTTTAGAGACCACGCAGATTTATACACATATACAGAAACAGAACTTGGCAGATACGATGAATAGTTATCATCCTTTACGCTGATTAGGGTATGATAAACGTATGAAACAAACCGTAGAATACCTCCAACAAAAAAACATTCTCTTCAAGTCTCTTAAACCCATCACTCCAAAAGAGTTAGGCTCACGTAAAAAGGTAGAAATCTTTGTGGGTGTGGATTTAAAAGGGTACTATGCAAATGTGATGGTACTGGAGAAAAAGAGCAGGGTGCTTCGTAAAGAGGTGGGGGAATTGATGGTGCTTCATGAGAAGTTGGAGAAGTATATAGATAGTAGTATTAAGAAAAAATATATTATCATCACTGCACCTTTGTGTTCTAAGGCGAAAGCGTTGTTGCAAGAGAATGGGTGGAAAGTATTTGTTCCAAAGGAACAAAATTAGGAATTAGGAATTAGGAATTAGGAATGATGACTGAAAAATTATTGGTAGATATTGGGAATACATATTGTCATATCTATGATGGAGAAAAAGTTGTGCATCTTTTGTATGATGAAGCGATAGAGAAATACTGTGATACCTCTCTTTACTATATTTCTGTGAAGCATGACTTAGAGCACAAAATAACACAAATTACTCAATGGCAAAATATCTCTGATACTCTCTGTATAGAAGGGGAGTATGAGACGATGGGTGTGGATAGAAAGGCATTGTGTTTGAGCCATAGTGATGGGGTTTTTGTGGATGCTGGTTCGGCTATTACTGTGGATGTGGTAGAGGGGGGAGTGTATGTGGGTGGATTTATATTGCCAGGATTGCGTGCGTATTTAGAGAGTTATAGTGGTATCTCGTCTGCATTAGATGTGGAGTTGGATGAAAATATAGTACTAGATAGACTTCCTACTACAACAAAAGAGCAGATAAGCTATGGTATAATCGCGTCTATAAAAGCACTCATAGAGATGCATAGTAAGGACAAAAAACTCTACTTTACAGGTGGAGATGGGGAGTTTCTCTCAAGATTTTTTGACAATGCACGCTATGATGAAACACTTGTCTTCCAGGGCATAGTAAATGCTTTGCATTCAAATTAAAAATGAGAAATTAAAAATGAAAAACAATAATTATTCACTCTTCACTCTTCACTCTTCACTCAACTCCAATAAGGAGTTGTTATGTTAACAGTCGCACTCCCAAAAGGAAGAATAGCAGAACAAACCCTAGAGATATTTGCAGAGATTTTTGGTGGTGAATTCAAGTTTGAAGGCCGTGAGCTCATACTAGACATGGGTGAGTTTAGATTTTTGAATGTACGTAACCAAGATGTACCTACCTATGTAGAGCATGGTGCAGCCGATATCGGGGTGGTAGGGCTAGATGTGATTACCGAAAAAGAGCTAGACATCATTCAGCTTCTTGATATGCAGTTGGGTAAGTGTAAAGTGGCTATTGGTATCAAAAATGAAGATGAGCTTGACTGGTCACGCCCTAACATCAAAGTAGCAACGAAGATGGTAAACATTACCAAAAATTACTTTGCCAAAAAAGCTGTAGGGGTGGAGGTGGTAAAACTGTATGGTTCTATAGAGCTAGCACCTTTGGTAGGCTTGGCAGATGCGATAGTAGACATCGTAGAGACAGGCAATACCATGAGAGAAAATGGACTAAAAGTTGCAGAAGATATCATGGACTCTTCTGCACATCTTATCGCCAATAAAAACAGTTTTTATGCGAAAAAAACAGAGATACTTTCACTCTATGAAAAAATCAAAGATGTTGTAGAGAGAAATGCCTAAGAGAAGTGACTCTCTTGACCTCTATGCCAAAGTAGAGGATCTCCTCGGCGTAAAAGAAGCAGCACCTCGCCTCTATGCCCATTACCTCCTTTTTTTAAACCCTATAGCATTTGATACACTTTTGGATGTCGGCTGTGGTTCTGGTGACTTTTTGCTGCAGATGCAAAAGGCACTAGAGATTCCACAAGTAAAAGGTATAGACCTAAGCCCTCTAATGGTGTCAAAAACACGAGAACAAGGATTGGATGCAGAGGTAATTGACCTTTGTGATTTAGAGGATACATATGATGTCATTACAGCTGTTTTTGACATGCTCAATTACCTTGACCCTGAACAACTCAAACGCTTTTTAGCCTGTGTGACAAATCATCTTAATGAGGGTGGATATTTTTTGTGTGATATCAATACTTTGTATGGATTCGAGAATGTGGCGGTAGGTTCATATATTGTAGATGATGAAGAACGATTTTTAACTGTGGATAGTGATTTCGAAGAGGGTGAATATATTTCAGAATTTACGCTCTTTGAAAAAGAAGGTACGTGTTATGCAAAATCGAAAGAGACGATTAGACAGTATTATCATAGTGTAAAGGATATTGTACAACAGAGTGGATTAGCATTACTGGTTAATAATGAGGTTGATTTATATAAATTAGAGGAAGGGGATAAAAGGTTTTTGGTTTTACAAAAAATGTAGGGTGATCTAAATGCATCTGATTAATGAGAAGGTGCAATACATTGCACCCTACATTATTTGATAATCTCAAATGGATTTTCTACAACATTCTTTCTATCTACGATGTACGGGATAAGTGCTGTTTGTCTAGCTCTTTTAATCGCTACAGTAACTAGCTCTTGGTGACGTTTACAGTTACCTGTAAGACGACGAGGCATGATTTTAAATCTTTCACTGAGTGAAAATTTAAGACTAGCTAAGTCTTTATAGTCGATAAACTCAACTTTTTGCTCACAATATTTACAAAATCTTTTTTTAAATTTTCTTCTTTCTGCCATGGTGTTCTCCTAAAACGGTATTTCATCTTCATTGATGTCAATTTCTGGGATGTTAGACGCTGGTTCTTGTTGTTGTGGTGCATCTTGTGGTGCTGGTTGACTAGGTGCCCCATAGTTACTTTCTGGTGCTGGTTGGGCATAAGTATCACCTGCTGGTGCGGTATTGTATCCACCTTGCTGGTCATCACTTTTGCTCCCTAGCATTGTCATGCTCTCTACAGTAACAGAGTGCTTAGAGCGTTTGCTACCATCTTGTGCTGTCCACTGGTCAAGTTTGAGTCTACCATCTACTAGTATTTTGCTACCCTTACGTAAATACTGATTGGCTATTTCAGCAGTACGACCAAAAAAGGTGATATCAACAAAAAGCACTTCTTCTTTTTGTTCACCTGTTTGAGATTTGAATTTACGTGTGGTTGCTATGGCAGTATTACCAATGGCGGCTCCACTTTGTGTATATCTGACTTCAATATCTCTAGTAAGGTTTCCTGCTAAAATTATTTTATTGTACATAAGGTCGCTCCTGTATTTGGCGTGAATTACGCTTCTGTTGTTGCTTCAGTTTCCGTAGGTGCTTCAGTGGCTACTGGTGCCTCTGTTTTCTCTACTGATTTGTTTGCAGCGTCAACAAGTTTGTTAAATTGTGCCATCTCTTTTGTATTAGTATATTTTACAGTCAAAAACTTAATCACATCTTCATTGATTTTAAGATTTCTCTCAAGTTCAGAGATAAGTGTACCTTCTGCTTTATAGAAAAGAACAGTATAGTAACCTCTATCATTTTTTTGTACTGGATAAGCAAGCTTTCTCATACCCATGTCATCAGTCGCAAGAAGTTCACCACCATTTTTAGCAACGACTTCTTTGATTTTAGCAATCTGTGCTGCAGTCTCTTCATCTGTGAGTGTAGGTTTGATTACAAACAGTGTTTCATAACAATTCATATTGTTTCCTTTTGGTTTAATAGCCCATTAAAAATGCGAATAGTATTTCAATCCGTCCAAAAATGAGCAAGAATTTTGGAACGGTAATTATACCTAAATGACCTTAGTATTGTATTAAGCTATAGATAGCCTTGAAGCTTAATAAGCATACTGTAGAGAAGCACTTCTTTTTGTGTGTTGGGTGCTCTCTTTATAGCGAGTTCACTTGTCAGTAAATGTTCGTAAATTTTGAGTAACGAAGCAGACTTGACACGCAAAGCCAACTGTGCTTTTTGTTCTTCTATCTGTTTGGGAAGTTTGTAGCCCAAAATAGCAGCAGAATCTACATGTCCGTTGAGTTTAATGTAGGCATGAAAAAGAAAGATTTGATTGACAAAGTATTGCGTAGAACGCAACAATGAGGCTTCATCTTCACCAATTTCTAGCAGTTTGGTAATGGTATCGGTAATAGGCTTTTTATTAAAGAGGTCTATGAGTAGTTGTTCTGTAGCCAGCGGTGCAGTAGAGTAAACAAGTCTGTCTATGTCTTTGCCTGTGACCTTTGTGCCAAGAATGGCTAGTTTGTCTAGTTCGTTGGCACAGAGTGCTAGGTTGTTGTTGAGTACCAACATAAGGTGTTGTAGGGCATAGTGGTCGATGTCTAGCCCAATGGCTTGTGCTTTTTGTTGCAGTACGGCGATGCCATCACGAATATTAGGCTCAAAAAATCGCACCCATACGCCACCTTTTTTGTCTGTAAAGGCTGCCTGCATAGAACGTGCATCTTTGGCCGCCCCTGCATACCCATAGAGGAAGTAATTGTCAGGATTTTTGTTTGCCAAAGCTACAAGTACATCTAACTCTTTTTTAGGTATCTTTTTCTCATGCTTCACCACCACAAGGTTCGTCCCACCAAAGAGTGAGGTCTGAGACAAAAAGTTCTTCGCCTGCTCAAAGTTCCACTCATCATGATAAAGTGAAAGCATCGACTCTTTGGCATCTAGTGTTTTGATGTAGTGGTTGATGTAGTGGTCTACTAGATAGTCATTTTCACCGTAAAGGAGGACTGCTTTTGGTAAGGCTTGGCGTAAACGTTGGTCAAATTCTCTTTGGTACATTAGGAAGCCGCCTTTTGTGAAAGTCCTAGACTCTTCATATCTTCCATAATTTTCTGTGCAAGATAATAACCTAGATAAGAAGGTACGGCATTGCCTACCATTTTGTAGCCAGCCATAACATTTTTATAATAAAATTTATGTGTATCTGGGAATGTTTGGATTCTTGCACACTCTCTTACAGATAAACGTCTATATAAATGCTCTTTTGTAGGTACAAAGATGCGTTTATTTTGTTCAACAAATTCCATTTTTGGTGCTTGCGGGTGTATAGGTGCGTGTCTCCCCCCAGCTTGTATCGTAAATGAGGGTTCATCCCATGAACGCACACGGTTACGTGACATAAACATACTAGAAAATGTACCTATGGCATATTCATGGTTGGCTAAAGTACAGGCATCACCATTGCTATAGTTTTTTTCTTTTGCAGGAAGTGCACTGTCTTTAATATCCCAAATGACATCTTTTAAGTATCGTTTTTTATCAAAACCTGTAGGAAATTCAAATTTGATATTGAGGTCATTTCTATAACCTATAAAAAAGACTCTTTTTCTGTCTTGGGGTACTTTAAAGTCATGGGCATTGAGCATTTTAAACGAGAGTGTATAGCCACTTTCTTGAAAAAGTTTTTTGATATTTTCCAATGCTTCACTATGACGGCTTGCCAGCATACCAGAAACATTTTCAGCTAAAAAGAAAAGCGGTTGTTTATCTTTAAGCAAGCGTATAAATTCAAAAAAGAGCTGTCCTCTATGGTCATCTATACCTCGTAAACTACCTGCTTCACTCCAACTTTGACATGGTGGTCCACCGATGATACCTAGTGTTTCGGGTATTTCATGGGAAGGAATTTTAGTAATGCTTCGTCTATCCAGTTTAGTATGAGGAAAGTTCTTTTCATAGGTTTCCCAAATATCTTTGTCATACTCATTTGCCCAAATGGTATTGAACCCAGCTTTTTCAAAACCTAAGTCTAAGCCACCTGCACCTGAGAAGAGAGAGATTATATTCATTGTTAAACCTTAAATACCAATAACTTAGCATCTATAAGCTGTACAGGGTTATTTGGATTTTTTATTTTAACATCTTTTATGCTTAAGTTGTCATTGTTTAATGTTTCAATATAGTCTTTATCTGCTTGAGGTAAAGAGTTATATTTTTCTGTCACCAAGAGTGCCATGAGCTGAAAAGTACAATTGTCATCGTATTCATATAAATAAGAAAAAGTTTTATTTGGATTATCAATATGCCACATACCTCGTATGCGTAAATCTGTAATACCTAGAGGGTCTACTTTTTTTACTTTTCCTAACTCTTTTGTTTGAGTAAATTCTACATCTTCAATACTGGTAATCCCAGAAGATATAGTTTCTTTTATCCGTTCATAGGTTTCTTTGTCTGCACAAAAACAGTCACCATAGACAAGCCATAAAGATTTAAGTGAAGATTGATGGGTATAGCCTATAGCATAGAGCATATCTTTTGTAGTCCATGCTTCACAGTTTTTGCATGCTTTTGTTATCATAGGGCTATTGGCATAGAGTTTGGCTTTTGGATACGAACTATTTAGCGCAATAGCAGAGTTTTTTGATTCTAATTTTTTGATTTCAATCGCATCAGAATTTTTAAGCATCAAATCAGGAGGATTGTTTTTATTGCCTTGATAAGAATAAATTTTAGAGAGTTTTTCTAGGCGTACTTCCTCATCACTTATATTATTTGTCGAAGCAAACATATCTTGAATGTAGTGTTCTAATCCTTCACCCATATTATTAGCTCGGTTATTTCCACTAGTCACGGTAGATATATTTTGCTGATACGTATTGACAATATTGATGAACGCTTTTAATATATTAGACATAGTACCTCTATTTCATTTGATGATGTAAGTTTAGCTAAAAGTATCAAAAAGAAGAAAAAATATTTCAAATTAACATATTTTTAAAGTTCCATCTCTTCTTTACTCAACTTCTCCACCAACTCAGTCATAATCACCGCCTGAGCAATATTCACTTCACTTATTTTTACACGTATCCTGCCATACAAAAGAACAGCTTTAGGGAGTGCTTGGCGTAAACGCTGGTCAAATTCTCTTTGGTACATTAGGAAGCAACCTTGCTATATTCATTGCTCCAACTGGTATTGAAGATATCTTTTTCAAAACATAGGTCTAAGATAGTTACAGTGGAGAAGAGATAAATTATTGTAAGCATATATTTTTATTTAACCATTTCTTTAACAATGTCCCAATTCTCTTTAAATTGTTCGACTAATTTTAAGTTAACTGTTTTACATTCTTTATTATTTAATTTGTCAGCCCATTCCATAGGAATTATATAGCATATACCAACTTGCCTATCAACCGCTACATAAATATCACAATCATCTGAGGTTATACGTTGACCTATATTGGTAATATGTTTATGATCAATTCCTTGACCACCTCTATCTCTGTCTTTGAATGATATGCTATTACCTGTACTAATACCTTTAATTTGGACTCTCAAGAGGGTATTGTTATAGTCAATGATTGCATCATATCTACTGCTTCTTACATCTACACTGCTACAATTAAAGCCAGCGAGGATTGCACGTGCTACAAAAATGAATTCTGCACTATCTCCTGCATTCGCAGTCATAACTCCACTATTTACAGAGTTTATATTTGAACTAAACCCATTGTTAAGTGCTATATATAAAGCCTTTTCTATTATTTTTTTTAAATCCGTTTTTATGAATTTAAATTCTTCTCTTAATTCATTAGTATCAAGTACATCTTTAATACTGTCTAAATTTAATTTAGATAAATCAGTAAGGTCAATTTTTTTAGAAATATTTTTGAAAAACATTGTTTTATAATATTTTTCTAGTTCAGGTTTAGTGATACTAAATTTAGTAGCTATATCTTTTAAAGCAGTTTTTTTATAGTTATACTTTTTAAGTTCATCTATATATTCACACACAGAAAGCCTTTTTTATTTCTCTAGCTATAGCTTCAATAACAGGGACAGTCACAGAGTTTCCAACTTGTTTATATAGTGCAGAGTTAGCTAACTTTTCAGGAAATTTAAATGTATCAGGGAAACCTTGAAACCTTGCACATTCACGTGGTGTAAGTTTGCGAATATCTTTTTTATCAATTATGAGTGGTACATTGTGTCCGCCAGTTCCCATGTTTGCAGTGAGGGTAGGACATAATTTACTTTTATTTTCTCTCACATAGACTCTACGCCATTGATAGACAGTATCCTTATTTTGCATCTCCTCTTTTAATTGTTTATAATATCTGCTTTTTGTGTAATAAAATTTTTCATCAGCAGTATCATCAAATAAGTCTGTAACTTTCTTGGTTAATTTTTTTTCTTTTGGAAAGGTGAATTTTGATGCAACATTTTTATCTTTAAAGGCCACTATATAAATACGTTCCCTATTTTGAGGTACTCCACCATATTCACAGGAGTTTAAAACTTTATGTTTAACAGTATATTTTCGTACGTCTTCCAATTCATATAAAATACGTTCAAAGGTTTTACCTTTATCATGCCCTACAAGATTTTTTACATTTTCTAAAAAAACTACTTGTGGCTCTAATTCATCAATAAAATCTAAAATTCTAAAAAAGACATTTCCTCTATCGTCTCTAAAGCCTTTTTGATATCCTGCAATAGAAAATGCTTGACAAGGAAAACCTCCCGTTAAAATGTCTATCTTTTCAACTTCATGTGGTTGTAAGTCATTTAAATCTTTCTCAAAGAGTGTATGTTTATGATTGTGTCTATATGTGATGCAAGCATTTTTATCTATTTCATTTGCCCAAGAAATATCAAATCCAGCTTTTTTAAAACCAAGTTCTATACCACCAATACCTGCAAATAATCCACCAACTTTCATATGAACCCCTTAATAATAATGTATTTTAGCATTATACTGATTAAAAAGATTTAGACGCAAAAATCTTTCAAATTGACATATTTTTAAAGTTCCATCTCTTCTTTACTCAATTTCTCCACCATCTCAGTCATAATCACCGCCTGAGCAATATTCACTTCACTTATCTTCACACGTATTTTATCAAATAGCATGACATTGTCTCCATGTAGATTGACGGTAATACCTTTGATATCTCCAAGAAGTACCGCTTTGGCGGACTCACCTGCTTCAACAACCTCTGCATCGAAAACTTCGCCTAAATGTTGTTCAGCCCAGCGTGCAAATTTACGGTCTCTGAAGTCCCATTCACATTTGGTGGCTTCGCGTTCTAGTTCGCTGACTCTGGCACAAAGAGGCTCTATATTTCGTAGAAGATAAGAGGCTTCCTCTTCATCATCACGCAGTTGTGTTTTGATGAGCCTGTGCAAGATGAGGTCTGAGTACCTTCGTATAGGTGAGGTAAAGTGAGAGTAGTGGCTAAAGCCTAGTCCAAAGTGTCCTACATTGTGGGCGTTGTATTGGGCTTGGCGTAGTGACTTAATGACCATGGCATCTACTTCTGAAGCCAGCCCCATTTTGTCTGCTTCTTTTTGGATGGCACGGATGAGGGAGGGACTGTCTTCATACTCTTCTACATATAAACCAATGGCTGCAAGTTCAGTGAGAAGTTGCTCTATGCGGCTAAGCTGTGGTGGTTCGTGGATACGGAATATGCCGTCGCCTTCACCTTCAAATCGTTTTGCTGAAGCTTGGTTGGCAAGGAGCATACACTCTTCTATGAGAGAGTGTGATGGCGTGCCTGTTTCTATCTCTGTGCTTTTGAGTAGATGGTCGGCATCTAGGGCTATTTTGGTCTCTTCACTCCTAAAGTCAAAACCATTTTGCAAACGTGCCTTACGTAGGCGTTTGGTGATGTTGTAGAGAGGGAGTAGGTAGGTGAGTATCTCTTTTATTTTGCCTGTAGCCTCAGACCCATTGTTGTCTATAATTTTGTCTATGTCATCATAGTTGAAACGGTGTTTAGAGTGAATGATGGCTTCAAAAAACGCTTCTTTTATAGGTTTGAGTGTGGTTCTGTCTAGCTCTATCTTGGCGACAAAGGCAAGTCTATCTACCTTAGGCTTAAGTGAACAGATGTTTTCACTCAGTTCACGTGGGAGCATAGGGAAAGACTTGTGCGGTAGGTAGGTGGTAAAGCCTCGTTTTTTTGCCTCTTTGTCTATGGCAGTAAAGTAGGGTACATAGTGGCTCACATCGGCTATGGCAACATAGAGCGTATGTGCTTCCATGTCAAAATAAATGGCATCATCAAAGTCTTTGGCTGTGACTGGGTCGATGGTACAAAAGTCAAGATGGGTGAGATCTACACGCTCTGGGTATGCTTCTTTAGTAACAACATCTTCTACCTCAAGTGCTTCGCTAACACACTCTGCTGGGAAAGCATCTTCTCTGTTGTAGAGGGCTAGTGAGATTTTTTCATCCACTTTTGCATCACCCAAGTGTCCAAAGACTTCCAAGACTTTGTCATCATCTATATCTACTTTGAGTACCGTACCGAGTTTGAAGGCTTTTAAATCCATGCCCTCCATGACAGCATGGGTAGGTTCTCCTGTACGGATGTTGAGGATGCTAAAGTTACCTTGCTCATCACGGTGCGTGTAGGCGATGGTAAAGAGATGGGCCTTGCCTATGACTGCTACGACTTTACCGCTGGCACGTCCACGTCTGGCGATAATACGTTTAGCCACCACGGTATCCCCATGTTTGGCATCGCCTAGATGGTCAGGCTCTATGAGCAAATCTTTTTGTTCTTTGAATGCGGCTTCAACATACCCTCTGCCTTCATTGCCGACATAAAGTCGTCCTGTACGGTAGAGCGAGTGGAGTCTCCATAGACCATCTACTTCTTCTATGGCTCCCATGCGTTGGAGTGCTTGAAAGCTATTTTGGTCTTCTTGTTCTATGTCGGAAGCTAGGCATCCGTTGGTGAGTTGTGTGGCAAATGCGTTCATGCTTTAAAGCCTTGGGCTTTACAAATAAGAAATGAGAAATGAGAAATGAGAAATGGATTATTCATAAAACGATTATAGCCTATAATCGTTTTAGTTCTTCTAATTTTTCTATGCGATCTTCTGTGGTGGGGTGTGTACGAAAGAGGTTACCCATAGAAAAATCTTTGCCTGTAAAGGGGTTGATGATGAACATATGAGCCGTTTGTGGGTCTGCGTCGTGCATCACTGTGCCACTGGCATAGCTCTCTAATTTAGCTAGGGCAGATTGTAGCCACTCTGGGTGTCCTGTCATCTTGGCGGCACCTTCGTCTGCCATGTATTCACGGTTACGACTCACAGTCATCTGTATGATGGTTGCAGCCATAGGCATGAGTATCATCAAAGCAATCATAATAATGGGATTGCTAGGTCTCTCTCTATCTCCAGCACCAAAAAACATACCAAAATTTGCAAGCATCGCAATAGCACCAGCAATCGTAGCAGTCACTGTACCTATGAGCATATCATAATGTTTGACATGGCTGAGCTCATGTGCGATGACTGCTTCTACCTCTTGGTCACTCATGAGGTTGAGCAGTCCTTCTGTTACGGCTACTGCAGCATGTTCATAGTCACGACCCGTAGCAAAAGCATTGGGCTGTTGTTCTGGTATGATGTAGAGTGCCGGCATAGGTAAATCAGCTTTTTGTGTAAGCTTCAAGACAATATTATAGAGCCCTGACGCAGAGTTATGGTCTACAGGTATGGCATGATAGTGTTTGAGGACTTGTTGATCACTATAATAATAGGCATAAAAGTTCATACCCGCAGCGATTAAAAAAGCGAGTATCATACCAGTCTGACCTCCTATCATACCACCAAACCATATGAAAAGTAAGGTAAGCCCTGTCATGAGAGCATAGGTTTTGAGTTGTTCCATGATTTTCCTTTGTCTGTCTTTATCAATTATAATAGAAGATTAGAGTAAATTGAAAGTTAATGTATGGATTGTTTAGAAGGTATAAGTAGGAGAAAGCTATAATGCCGAATAAACAAAAACATATCCTCATCATCAAAAGAGTTTCGATACATTTCAGGAGAGATACTTGCTATTCAACAGCTACGAATTTATATTTATCTTCCTGCCCCTAAGCTTCTTCATCTATTTTTTCTTGTTACAAAAAAGATTTATGCTAGGTG
>Ga0256833_1001560_pt1 | contig 16747 bp, 20 predicted proteins | sample 356284metaG_FD_190535 | JGI IMG/M metagenome (GOLD analysis project Ga0256833, IMG submission 190535) | Hydrothermal vent microbial communities from Mid Atlantic Ridge, Atlantic Ocean - 356-284 | ecosystem: Environmental > Aquatic > Marine > Hydrothermal vents | place: Atlantic Ocean: Mid...
CGCTTCCTCCTCACATCCAACCACATCGCATATCTTCTTATCTGCCATGGGTAATGGGATTGTTTCGGTGGTTAAAAACTTTTTTAAGATTATCCCAAATGCAAAAAAGGGGATGGTAGATGGTTAATCACACAATTCAACGGGTAATGGAAAAACTTTAAACACCGAACCGCATGCTCTGACCATGGAAGATGTATGGGTTGAGAAATACCGTCCAAAAAGTTTAGATGAGGTTGTGGGGCAAAAGGAGATCGTTGAGAGATTAAAGTCGTATGTAAAATCTAAAAGCATGCCACATTTGCTGTTTGCAGGACCTGCAGGAACTGGTAAAACAACCTGCGCAATTGCCCTGGCAAGGGAACTATTTGGAGAGAACTGGAGAATGAGTTTTCATGAACTCAACGCCAGCGATGAAAGGGGTATAAACATTGTCAGGACCAAAATAAAAGAATATGCAAGAACTGCAGCGCCTAACGATGTAGGTTTCAAGATAATATTTCTTGATGAGGCGGATGCTCTCACCCCAGATGCTCAGGCAGCTCTGAGAAGGACTATGGAAATGTACTCAAAAACATGCAGATTCATACTCTCGTGCAACTACTCTTCCAAGATAATTGAGCCCATACAATCCAGGTGTGCAGTCTTCAGATTTGCACCTTTGAAACCCGATGATATAAAAGAGAGACTGCGCTACATAGCCAATAATGAGGGTAAAAAAATTGATGAGAAGGCGCTGGACGCCATTGTATTCATCTCATCGGGGGATATGAGAAGGGCCATAAACATTCTGCAGATGTCGGCGGCAATTTCAGATGAGATAACGGAGGACACAGTTTATAAAGCCACCGGCCTCGCCAAAAGGGAAGATGTTGAAAAAATAATTACCACAGCAATAAACGGCGATTTCCTGGGTGCAAGAAAAATGCTGCAGAAACTTCTGGTGGAATTCGGACTTTCTGGAGAGGATATAATAAGACAGATGCATCGCACAATATACGAGCTACCAATAGATGACAGGTTGCGTGTGGAACTTCTTGATAAAACAGGGGAAATTGAGTTTAGAATGGTTGAAGGGGCAAATGAAAGAATACAGCTTGATGCCCTACTTGCATATTTTGCTCTGGCAGGTGAAAAGATGAGAAAATCCAATCAGTAAGACGTCAGAGTTTTGATATAAACTCTTTTAACATTTTCTTCCCATATTCCACGAGGTGCTTTGCCCTTTCTTTTGAACTTGCATCCGAGAATATTCTGACCACATCTTCGGTTCCAGATGCACGTATAAGAAGCCATGAATCCTCAAACACCACCTTCACACCATCTACCCTGAGAACATTCAGAGCACCATCAGGGGGATTCTTCTCAAGGTAATCGCCTATTTTCTCCACAACAGACCTCTTTAATTCCCGTGGAACTTCAATTTTTTCTTTAATCTGATAAAACTTTGGAAACTCAGAAGCAAGCTCCTCAATGCTTTTTCCTTCAGAGTTCATAATTTCAAGCATTCTGAGTACGGAGAGCAAAGAGTCACCCCACAGATTTGGCGGAAAGACATATTTTCCAGTCTCCTCATATCCAAAATCCGCCTTATTCTTTATCATTGCTTCAGCAATCTCAGGGGGTCCCACAGGACAGTAATGAACCTCTATTCCATACTCACGCGAGAGATACTCCACGAGGGAAGAGGAATTTATCGGGGTTACCATCCTCTTTGCATATCTCCTGGCGAATATTGCACCTGCCGCATCCTCAGATATGAACTCCTTATGTACAAAAACAACCCGATCGGCGTCAACATCCACTCCAGCCCCAAGATCGTATTTGTGAGAGATTTTTCCAAGCTCTAAAAGGGTTGTACTTCGCGGTTCGGAAGGCCGTGTGGGTATATGCTTTCTCTCGCAGTTTATGCAGTGGACTTTGATCCCAAAATTCTCAAGTATCCTGTCCCATAATCCAGCGGCGCTTCCATTCGCAAGATCAAGGACAATGCTAAATCCATCCACTCCCCTTACTCTCCTTTCAAGAAAGGTGGTGTAATGCTCAATAGCCTCATCACGCACTTCCTTACTATCGGAAACCTGGTCCCATCTAACATTGTTGTATGCACCCTTATAGAAAACATCCTCAACTTCCTTTGACCTGTCCCAGTAGAGATCGCGCCCAAGGGAATCAACGGCAACAATACCTATGATCTCGGGAGGAGTATGCGAGCCTGTTACAATTATACCGCCGTCCATAAAATCAGCCACATATCTTGCAAATACTGGTAAGGGAACTATTCCAAGATCGTACACCTCTGCACCCGATGATAAAAATCCAGCCATTACCGCATGCTGAATCATCTCCGCCCCGAATCTTGTATCCCTTGCAATGGCAAGATTACCTTTAAAAATACTTGCGTATGCTCTGGCCACATTCAGGGCAAGATCAGGGGTTATATCTGCATTTGTTATGCCTCTTATTCCAGCCGTACCGAAAAGCCGCATAGGGAGAAGTGATTTTGATTATTTATTAATTTTCGCAACTCTCTTATATCCAAGAGTCATTATGCATTCGGTGATAAAATGGGAATGACCCTTACCGAGAAGATTCTGGCAAAGAAGGCAGGTAAGAAGGAGGTTCAACCGGGAGAGATTGTAACTGTGGAGCCCACATGGGTTATGAGCCATGATAACTCCGCCGCAATTTTGCTCAAATTCAAGAAGACGGGTGTTGATAAGGTCTGGGATCCGAGAAAAATCGTTATAATCCTTGACCACACAGTTCCTGCGCCAACCGCAGATTATGCGAACAACCATCTGAGCATAAGAAGATTTGTGAAGGAGCAGGGCATTGAGAACTTCTGGGATATAAACACGGGCATATGTCATCAGGTCATGGCCGAGAAGGGATACGATCTGCCAGGAAGTGTAATAGTAGGCGCAGACTCACACACAACCACACCTGGAGCATTCGGCGCCTTCGCCGCTGGAATAGGAAGGAGTGAAGTAGCCGCAATATGGGCCACCGGCAAGATATGGCTTCGTGTGCCTGAGTCATACGAGATTGTGGTGAATGGACAAATGCCAAAGGGTGTCTTTGCCAAGGATCTCGCCCTGCATATCATTGGCGATATAACAGCCAGCGGCGCGGTGTACAAGGCGGTGGAGTTCAAGGGAGAAACCATAAGGGATATGAGCATAGCATCTAGAATGGTACTCACCAACATGAGCGCCGAGATGGGGGCAAAGAACGGAATAATTGAAGCGGATAAGAAAACGGAAGAATACATAAAAAATAGAGCAAGAGGGCCTTACGAGATAATGCATCCCGATGAGGATGCTGAATACGAAAGGAGATACGAGTATGATGCTTCAGATCTCGTTCCGAAGATTGCGTTTCCACATACTGTGGACAATGTGCATGATATTGATGATGCTCTGGGCATTGAGATAAATCAGGTATTTCTGGGCACATGCACAAATGGCCGCGTGGAGGATCTTGAGATCGCTGCGAGGATTCTCAAGGGAAGGAGAATACACAGAGATGTGCGTATGCTCGTCTTCCCCGCATCCTGGGAGGTCTGGAAGGAAGCGGATGAAAGGGGCATACTGAGGATTCTCGCAGATGCAGGCGCTGTTATAATGAATCCTGGCTGCGGCCCTTGCCTGGGTGCGCATGCTGGTGTGCTTGGCGACGGAGAAAAATGTCTTAGCACTGCCAACAGAAATTTCAAAGGGAGAATGGGCAATCCAAATGCAGAGATTTATCTGGGCTCGCCTGCAACCGCTGCTGTAACGGCCCTTAAAGGCCATATTGCGGATCCAAGGGAGGTGTTGTGAATGGGTCGCGTGTGGAAATACGGGGACGATGTAAATACAGATGTTATATTCCCGGGCAAATACACATACAAGATAATGAGCGATGAGGAAATGGCATCTCATGCGCTGGAGGATCTTGATCCAGATTTTGCGAAGAATGTAAAGCCTGGGGATGTAATCGTAGCGGGTAAGAACTGGGGCTACGGATCATCGCGAGAGCAGGCTGTGAAATGCCTGAAGGCTGCTGGAATAAAAGCTATAATTGCCGAAAGTTTTGCAAGAATATACTATAGGAACTGTATAAATCTCGGGCTCCCAGCAATAACACTGAAAAGGGAGGAAATTGATAAGTTTGAATCGGGTGACGAGGTGGAGGTTGACATTGAGAAGGGAATAATAGAGAACAAAACAAAGGGCTTCACAGTAAAATTCCCACCATTTGAAGGGTATGTTATGGACATAATCAGAGCTGGGGGAATAATTGAATACATCAGAAAAAATCGTTGATTCTACTAAATCGCAATTGTTTTATTTCAATTCTTTTTATGCTTTAAACTCATTTCAACCGCATATCATCCGAATTTATAAATAGATGATTGCATGTACATGCAATAGTGTTTATCGTGAATTTATACAGGGATTTCCGCGAAATACTGAAAGGAAACATACTGATACTATTTCTGACATGGATGCTATTGGGATTCGGAAACAATATGGTTCACAAATTTGACGGTATTTACTTCTCCGCGCTTGGAGCAAGTGATGTTTTACTTGGTTATATGGGCGCCATTACCTTCGGGATGATGGCAATCCTGCAAATTCCTGGAGGATTTATTGCAGATAGATTCGGGAGAAAGCGCGTTATAGTGGTTTTCACCTTTCTGATGTCCTTTTCTATACTCATATTTGCATTTGCACCCTCATGGGAGTATATTGTAGTGGGACTTGTAATTTCAAACTTAACCCTTCTATACCAACCTGCCCTTTTCTCCATAGTAATGGATTCACTACCACCTGAAAGGAGGGCCGAAGGATTTGCCATAACAAATCTATCCTCCCTTCCCTCTCTGGTAGCACCCGCAGTTGGTGGTGCTCTTATTTTGTATTTTGGTGTCATTCCTGGAATGCGTCTGGGTTATTTCATCTTATTTGTATTTTCCCTAATATCCGCTTTTATGAGGCTGTTTCTCAAGGAAACTGTCAGCAAAAAGAACACTACGGATAGAAAAGATTTTCTTGCGTTTTTTAAGATGTTGAAAGACCTTGATCCAAGGTCAAGGGTCCTTATAGCGGCCGGATCCATGGTATCTGCTTCAATGGGTATGGTTAGCTACTTTGTGGTTATATACGCATCCAATTACACATCCTCACTTATGTTCGGCATTGCAATGGGAATAAGCATGCTAATTTATGCCGTATTCGGCGTTATAATTGGTAGAAGAGGAGATTTAATTGGAAAGGAAAAATTTTACATTGCAGGCATCTTACTGATATCTCTGTCCATGGCAGTATTCATATTTTCACATCCTTTGGCCCTTTTTAGCTATGCGGTTATCTCAGGCCTGGGAATGGCCATGTATCAACCCTCAAGCAACGGGCTTATCGCTGATTTAGTTGATACGGATAAGAGAGGAAGATTCGCAGGAGTATACCTTTTCATATCCTACCTTTTAACAATGGTTTTCGCAGCTATTGCAGGGCATCTGTTCAGGATTTCACCCTGCATCCTATTCACAATAGCATCCGCAATATCGTTAATCGCTGGAGTGATATCAATTCTGCTTCTCCTTAAGCCAGTAAAATCTAGGCAATTCGCGATATGAAGGCTGCCAGTTTTCGTGTTGCCTTTCCCCTATGCGATATTCTGTTTTTCTCATCTGTACTCATCTCTGCAAAGGTCCTATCATAACCCTCAGGAACGAAAATGGGATCGTATCCAAAACCATTTGTCCCTCGCTCACTCATGGCAATTTCACCGTGGCATATCCCCACAAGTTTGTAGTTGTATCCGTCAACTCTTACTCCAATTACAGTTTTAAAATAGGCACGCCTGTTTTTAATTCCTTCCATCAGGCGAAGAATCCCCTTATTACCTATTGTTTTGAAAACATACGCTGAGTAAACCCCAGGAAATCCGTTCAACGCCTCAATAAATAAACCTGAATCATCAATAATGATATTCCCCCCGATTTTTTCACCAAGATAATTCAGGGAAAATTCAACAACCTCCTCAAGTGTATCGGCCTGGATCTCTGGGTACTCCAGTTCAACCATCTCCAGAGAAGGTATAATTTTCTTGATCTCCTCATATTTTTTGATGTTGTGAGTTACCAGCTTAAACATATCGTCTCCTCCTTCTTATTTCTTCAACTCTCTGAAGTATTTCTTCACCCATAATGGCACGATAAGTATCATAAAAATGCGATATGAGATCGTATTTTTCATGATGGGCCGACTGAAACGCCTCATCAAACATGTGGATATCCACCGCCATATCCTCAATGGTTGCCTCCCGAGAGGACATCCCAAAATCAATAAGATAAATCCCATCAGAAGTATGGATCATATTACTGGTGGTAAGATCACCATGTGATATCCTGGCTCTGTGAAGCTTCGCAGCTATCTCAGCCACCTCTTTAAGGACCTTTATTATTTCCTCATCACCAAGATTCTCAATGGTTTCAAATAATGTTTTTCCCTGGATTTTTTCCATAACGATTTCTGAATCGTCAATATCATAGATTATGGGCGCAAGGATTCCGTACCTCTTCACCTCGTGCATTATGGATGCCTCTCTTCTTGTTCGCTCTTTTCTTAGATTTTCATCAATTTCCCGTATACGGTATCCCTTTTTTATTCTTATCTTTCTTATGGCCGGTCTTCCATAAAATTCATCCATCACAATTCTTGCTTCTGCACCCGGCATCTCTGGATACTGTCGGGAATGCTTTCTTACCACCCACGGAACTTCCATGGCATCTGTACGGAATTTCTGTATGACCTGCGTTTCCTCAATTTTCATGCTGTATCCGTGTTTCAGATAAAGCAACCCCAGGTAAGCTATCATTGCACCGTTGTCAACACAGTACTCCCCTGGTGGCACATACATCTTGGCTCCTCTCTGCTCAGCCATCTCCCTAACCATCTCCTGCAATCTTCTATTTCTGGCCACACCTCCTGCGAGCAGTACCTCATCCTTTTTAAGATGCGCAAGGGCCCTTTCGGTCACCTCCGTAAGCATTGCAAAGGCAGTTTCCTGCACACTGTATGCAATATCTTCTTTTCTTTCTTTACCTATGTGGCTTCGTGCAGCAGTGAGGAGCCCTGAGAAAGATACATCCATGCCCTTTACTGAATATGGCAAAGGGATGTATTTCTGCCCTTCCTTTGCCATCTTTTCAATTCTTGGGCCCCCCGGAAATGGAATTCCCATATCCCTTGCAAGTTTATCCAGCATATTACCAATACCAATATCAAGGGTTTCACCGAAGACCCTGTACCTTCCATTTGAGTAGGAGATTATCTGTGTGTTACCCCCAGAAACATACAGCATGACTGGATCCTCAGCACCTGTGGTAAATCTCCCAATTTCAAGATGGGCGACGCAGTGATTTACCCCCACTATGGGAACATTCAGCTTCTGGCTTATAATCCTTGCCGCAGTCGCCACCGTGCGCAGGCATGGACCCAATCCAGGACCCTGGGAGAATGCAACACCATCAATCTCCTCTGGAGTAATATTTGCATTTTCAAATGCCTTTTTTATCAGTTCAGGTAAGTATTTAACATGATGGTTTGCAGCCTCACGTGGATGTATGCCGCCCTCAGGGGGCCGATACATGTCAGAGACATTTGCAAGAATTTTATCTTCTGAGGCTATTCCCACACCTACAGTATGGGCTGTACCCTCAATGCCAAGTACGATCATGGGTTAATTCCCCCTTATATACGGGAGAAGAAAATGCCTCATCGCTCTGAGAGAATTTATATCTTTTGAAACTATTTTTATCTCACCAGTCTCAAAATCAAGGACAAGCAGACCGTTTTCATCCAGGCGCACATCTCGGATACTCTCAGCAGGGACCTCGTACCATGTGTCGTCTGTGTTGAGAATCACACCCCCAACTGAGAGGTACAATCTACCCTTTCTCCAGAGGAACCTTATCTTGTCAGGTCGTTTGTCCATATCAATTACGTACTCCACCTTCCCCACTTTCTTAGCCTTCAAATCCATCACCAGATATCACCTTATGTGACCAAGGCTAAACGAACCGAGGGTAATACCACTCTTACTCGCAGTAACCTCAATCCAGTTCCTGCTCTGTACCTCGGTTATTCCGTGAACTGTGAGATATGTCTTGTGAGCCTCCATCTTGAATTCAATCATTCCATCCATCATACTTCCTACCATCTGAATTTCATTCTCACTGTGAAGTCCTTTTTCAACCATATAAAGAGATACCGCCTTATCCCTCTTCCTCCAAGACACAAATATCTGAAGGAATCTCAGCAATTCCTGCTGGTTCATGTACGCCATCACCGTTGATAGGCTCATAAATGCAAGCCTGTAATAAGGATGCTTCTCCTTTATCTTTTTTGAAATCTCAGCCATTGATTTTATTATTCCATCCACATCGGTCTGAGAGTCAAGATATATCACACCTTCAATCTGGTTCTCGTCACCAATACTTCTTGAGTAGGCATCAATGTAGTACACCAGACCCATCTTCTCATACTGCTCATATGCTGGAAGGACAAAACTCATTTCATCGCGTATATCCATCACAGTTTTATCTGTAAGAATCCACACTGCTGGAACCCCTTTCCTAAGACCCTCTGCCATGAACGAGTAAATTAGCACCTCCTTTTTACTGTATGGTGGACCATAGATGAGAATATTTGAACCTATCGGGAATCCGCCATAGAGAAGGTCGTCCAGGCGCCTTGTTCCTGTACGTACCTTCTTCTCTTTTATCTCCGCTTTTATTTCCTCCTGGGCCATGGCCACCTCTTCTTCCACCAGCCCCTCCATCTTAGCCTTCAACTCCCTTTCCTTTGCCTCCAGATACTTCATTTTAACCCGCAATTCCTCCTCCTTTCTCTTAATCTCCTCTTCAAGATCCTCTAGCCGCCTCTTTAAGGCTAACTCATCCATGTCGCCCATTTCACTTTTCATCATCTCAAGGTTGCGAAGCTCTTTCTCCAGCTTCTTCTCCCTGAACTGGAGATCCTGCTCTCTTCTTGTTAACTCCTCCTCCTTGTATCTTATCATCTCCTGGAGTTTCTTCATTTCCTCTTCCTTCAGATGAAGCTCATTCTTCAATTCACTTATAATACGATCCTTCTCTGCAATCTGCTCAGTTAAATCCTTAATCTGATCAAGAAGATTCTGAACATTTTCACTTTTTGCAAGTTCCTTGAGCTCTTCCAGCTGTTCTGGAGATAATCCTCCTTTAACCTCCGTCTGCAAAGCGAGTTTCTTTTCCTTCATCTCAAGCTCAATTTCCTTCTGCTTGAGCTCCATCTCAAGAAGTTTAAGTTCTTTTTCCTCCTTAGGCAATTCCTTAACTGCCTCCTGTTTTAGTATCTCCAGTTCCTTTCTTAACTTTTCCACCTCCTCCTCCAGTTCCTCCCTCTTTGCAGTTTCAACTTCAAGCAAACTTTTTAACTTAAGATTCTCCTGGATAACCTCATCAATACTAACCTCTCCAGTTTCCACTTCTTTACGGACTTCGCCAGCTTTTTCCTGGATCTCCGCTACCTTCTCGGTTCCAAGCTCCATCTCCTCGGTCCAGCCAAGAAGCGCGCTTTCATCGCCCTCAAGCCATCTTTTTATGGCGTCAGAATCTGCATCTCCATCCATTGCAACCTCTACTTCATCCCCTCCAAGAAGCCAGCTCTTAAGGGATTGCTCATCCCGTATCGCCTCATACTCCTCCCTCGTATATTTAGCACCACAACTATCGCATGTAAGCGTCTCTGGGTCTATAACGCCTCCGCATTTGGGGCAAATAACTTTTTCCTCGCTCATAGTCATCCTACAAGCGTCATTCTAACCACATTATTGCCACGCAATATGACCACACCTATCTTCCTGGTCATCTCAGGTGTGATCTCCACTGTGTCCTCAAGAACCATGTTCATGTAATCATCGTAGCCCACAAGCTTTCCTTCCAGTACTCTGTTGTCCTTAAGAAGCAGCGATATTCTCTTGTTTAGAAATGTTTCCAGCATCTTCAAAGGCATCGTCATTTTTCCACCACTCCCGCTAAACTCATACAACAATATAAACCTTTAGTTAAAATCAAAGAAGTCCTCATCATCGCTTCTCTCACTCTCCATAAGTTCCTGCAAAAGACTTCTTATAAGCTTTTTCATCTCGTCCATTTCCCTTTTGAGATTCTTTACCTCCTCAGCAAGCTGCTTAACATCCACTTCTCCAGGTACCATACTGCATCATGCCTCTGCGAATATTTAAACCTACCCATTCAGTCAAATGGAAGCACTTCGTCAATCAGATCAACATGGCTGAGAATCATTCTCCTGCAACAGTACCTTTTAACCCCAAGCTCATCAAAAATCCTCTCAATCTCCTCAGGAGTGGGGTCTCTTTTCTCATTCTCCCTTATGAACCGTACCCTGCTAACAAAGGCCATGTAGTCAGAGGCAATCACTCGCCCACAGGAAAAACATCGTACAGGAATGATCAAGGTGATCACCTGTACGACTTCTGCCTGCGCTTCCTTGCACCCCTGCCCAGGGGCAGCTTCGGAAGCTTGCGGCGCACATCGTTCACAAGCAGGCTCCTATCATATTCCTTGAAGAGTTCCTCAATCTGCGGATCGTTGTCAAAATATTTCAGCAGAGCCCTTGCAACAGCGGTTCGGGCAGCCTCTGCCTGCCCCATCACACCGCCACCCTTCACCTTAACCTCAACATCAACATTCTTGACCCTGTCTCCAAGCAGAGCCACGGGCTCCATAATTGTAAGGCGGGCCACCTCTGGCTCATAGATCTCAAATGGCATATGATTTATCCTGAACCTACCTTTACCCTCTTTCACAACAGCCCGTGCAATGGCTGTTTTTCTTTTACCGCTGGCTATTGTTACCTTCATCCCTCATCACCTCAAATTTGCACCCAGATATACAGACAGATCACGAAGGGTGACATAACCCTTCAATTTTGTATTTTTCGCATCTTCATAAATTTCAAAATCCCTGTTTCTGTACTCTGGGGGTACGCCCATATACACCCTGAGCCTTTTATATGCTTCCTTTCCATGGGGCTTTTTCATTGGAAGCATTCCTCTAACAGTTCTCCTGAGGATGCGATCGGGCATCCTTGGATAGTACGGACCCTTTCTTACGCTTCCAATGTTTCTTCTCTCCGCGTATTTTTCAAAGATGTAGTCCTTGTTTCCAACTATAACTGCCTTTTCAGCATTGACAACTACTATTTCCTCACCATTCAACAGATCTTTGGCTATTTTGCTTGCAAGACGTCCCAGCACCATATTACTTGCATCAATAATCTTCATGAAGGATCACCCCATTATGCGAACATTGGAGCCTTTAGGATTCTCGTTAACAAGATCAAGTATCCCTATTACTCTTCCTCCCGCCTTCTTTATCTTCTCCTCGGCACTTTTGCTCACCTTCCAGGCTGCCACGGTAACCTTCTTGTTAATAATACCTGCGCCCAGAAGTTTTCCCGGGATCACTATAACCTCTCCATCGCTTGCGTATCTCTGAATCTTGCTCACATTAACCTCAGCATAATTGCTTGAGGGACCCTCAAGCCTCTCAGCTATATCCCTCCAGATACTCGCATTATTCTCCCTTGCTTTGATTTTCAGTTCCCGTATCAGATTGACCAGTTCAGGGTTCTCCTTCTTCATTTTGAATCCCCCGATTTGCACACTGCAATAGGCATTTCCTTTATAAATGTTTTCATACATTTTATGGGATGGTCAAGGAAAACCTCTTTATACCGCCTGTGAATTACTGCAATGTGCACAGGCTGGACCTGAGCGTGGGGATTCCCTATGAGATGGCCAGGAGGATTCACAGAGCGCTCAGTGTAGAGGCTAATCGGGAGATCCCAAGGACCCGGGTGGATGTGAATATTGGTGATGGTCTTGAGATAACAATATATGCGGAGGACACCCATGCGCTCAGGGCAGCTGTGAACTCATATCTGAGATGGCTGGATCTGGCAATTAAAGTTGAAGAGGTGATTGAAAATGGCCGTTAGTCTTGCACCACACCTTCGGGAAAAACTTGAGCAGGCTCAGAAACTTCAGGGTGAGCTTGAAGCAATAGTGGCTCAGAAATATCAACTTGAAGTATCTCTAAAAGAAACCGAGAAAAGCCTTGAGGAACTGGAAAATGTGGATGAAGATGCTCCCATATACAAGAGTGTCGGGGCAATTCTCGTGCGTGTTAAAAGCAGGGAGGATATAAAGAAAGAGCTCCAAGAGAAAAAGGAACTTCTTGAACTGAGAATAAAGACTGTGGAGAAACAGCAGGCGCTTCTGGAGAAAAAACTAAGAGAGATTCAGGAAGAATTCGCTCGCTACGGAGGAGGTGCCCAATCCGCCTGATTTTGATGCACAAAAATGCGGATCTTGATGCTCTCGCATCCGCATATTACCTTTCCAGAATTTTTGGCGGTGCCGATTTAGCCGCGGATTCTCTGGACAGATTCTCAAAATATATGGTGAAAAAATTCGGGATTAATGTTAAATTTGATGCTGATGAGAACAGTTACGATGAAATAATAGTTGTTGATACAGCCAGTCGTGAACAGCTGGGAAAATTCAGGGATTTCAGAATTGATGCCGTGTACGATCACCATGCGAGCAATGACATACTTGCCGATGTAAGGGTAGTAAAACCCTCGTATCCCTCATGTTCAGAGATGCTCTACGATATCTTCGGAAAGGTGGAAAATGAGATTGCTTACGTTCTTCTTATGGGAGGTATAATCACAGATACAAGATGGTTCAGACACGCGAACGGAGGAACATTTAGGATAGTGTCCAGATTAATTGAAGATTCAGGAATTGAATACGGTAAAATCGCAGAGATTTTTGATTTTCCCTACGTTCAGAGTGAGAAGGTAGCCATATTAAAGGGGATGCAACGCCTAAAATTCAGAACCAAGGGAAGGAAAATTGTAGCGTATACCATCGTGGGTGCCCACGAAAGCTCAGTGGCCACGCTTCTATCATCCATTGCAGATGCTATTTTCGTCGCCTCTGCACGGGGCGATGAAGTGAGAATAACCGGGAGAAGCAGAGAGATAAATCTTCTGGAGGTATACCATGATGTCTCAGTGGCATTTGGATGCAAATATGGAGGACATAAAAACGCCGCTGGGATGACATGTATCGGGGATCCTGAAGCAGTGTTGAACGCACTTGCGATTGAGTGCGAAAAGAGATTATGATTCTCCAGATTTCTCCAGTATTATCTTAGCATCAAGCACGATGGCATCATCGTGGGTAAGTATAACTGGATTTAGATCCATCCCTATAATATTCGGGTTATCTTCCACAACTTTTGATATCTTCAAAAGGAGGTCTACCACTGACTCTCTGTTAACTTTTATTCCGCGGTAACCCTCCAGGATCTTCTTTCCCCTGATATCCTCAATCATAGCCTCCGCATCCTTCTTTGCTATGGGAATCACACGGAAGGTTACATCCCTGTATATCTCGGTGAATATTCCCCCCAAACCGAACATGAGCGCATGACCAAAAGTCTGGTCCTTTATGACACCTACAATAACCTCAACTTCACCACGAACCATCTCCTCAAAAAGGACGGGTGTGTGAAACTTTCCGTGGATTTTTTTAAACGCTTCTTTTGCCTCTCTTTTGGATGTTATGTTCAGGATAACCCCACCAACATCGCTCTTGTGTAAAATCTCCTCGCTGAGAACCTTTGCAACAATGGGATAGTTCAGGGATAATTTATCAATTTCCCCCTCTGATGATATCACATAGCCTCTCGGTATGGAGATACCATAACTTGAAAGGAACTTCTTTGCCTCGTACTCGTTCATTCTATCAGCCTCCCCAGGATATGAGCTCTATCATGGAGAACCCTTAGCGCCTTAACTGCACGTTCAATGCTTGGGTATGCAGGTATGCCACGCTTTTCAAATTCCCCCAGCATTTTCATAGAGAATTCACTTCCAATTGTGCCAACAACAATGGGCTTTTTACCACGGTGATGCCACTTTTCAATTATGTCCACCAGTCTCTCACTTATAAGCGGAGTCTGAAAGAGAGCATATACAAGAATTGCATCAACATTGGGATCATCATTAAGCGCCTCAAGAACCCCGTCGTAATCATCATCGCTCGCCTGTGCTGTCATATCCACAGGGTTTTCCACCGATGCAAAAGGTACTACTTCCTCCCTGATGATTCTTTTGGTCTCCTCATCCAGTTCGGCCATTTTTAGGCCAACCCCCCTGCTATCACTCTCAATGTAATCCGTGGTAACCACGCCCACACCACCCGCAGAGGTAACCACAGCCACCCTATTTCCTGAGAACGGTTTTCCATAGGCAAGGGCCCTGGCATAGTCCACGAGTTCAACCTCATCGTACGCTCTTATTACTCCACACTGCTTAAAAGCTCCATCTGCCACCGCATCGCTGCCACCCAATGCACCAGTATGAAGGCTAGCTGCCTTACCACCTCTAGCGGTCCTACCTGCTTTGAGCACAACAATGGGTTTTCTTACACTAACCTCTTTCGCAATCCGCATAAATTCTCTACCGTCTTTAAAACTCTCAATATACAGAATTACAACCTGCGTGTGATCGTCATCCCCAAAATACCTCAAAAGCTCGTTTTCATTCACATCAACCCTGTTCCCCAGATTGATGAATGCCGAAAAACCCACCCCGTACATTGCAAAGGAATCCATGGTTAACAGCCCAAGGGCACCACTCTGGGTTATGAATGCAATCTTCCCATCTCCTGGAAACCTTGACCTCTCAGGAACTATGAGGGCTGTATTAACCCCACTTCTCGGGATATAGATCCCAACAGTATTGGGTCCAATTACACGAGCACCATGTCTATTTGCTATCTCCAGTATTTTATTCTCCAACTCCTTGCCCTCTGGTCCAGTTTCTCCAAAACCGCCTGCGATCGGTATTATGAATTTTGATTTTCTCGCAACATCCTCAAAAACTCTGACAGTTAGCTCTGCTGGAAGGGTAATGATACTCAGATCCACCGGAGGAATTTCCCCAATGTCCCTGTAAACCCGATATCCAAGAATTTCTCCTCCTTTGGGATTTACAGGATAAACCTCACCCCTGTACCCATGGGTGGCCAGATTTTTAAGCACAACATAGCCAATCTTGGATGGATTATGTGAGGCACCTATAACGGCAACGCTTTTCGGACTTATCAAAGAATCAAACATAAAGGGAGAATTGTTTAATGGGTTAAATACCTTCGGAAGCTATTTTTTCACCTTATAAACAACGTCAATCACCGTTCCATCTCTCCACAGTATTGCGGCCACTATATCGTCAGTTGTTTTTGGCTCTTCAGGCTTTCCACATATCCTCTCCGCCTTCTTCTGAAGATCCTGGATGTCGTGGATGGGTACCTTTGAGCCACGCATGGCCTCAATTATATCATCCCTCTTGGGATTAATAGCAATACCATGCTCCGTGACCACAACATCCACAACCTCACCAGGGGTAGTAACAGTAGTAACCCTTTCCCTTATAACTGGAACACGATACCTGTATAATGGCACAGTAATTATCGTGAGTGCAGAGCCAGCTGCCACCTCCTGATGCCCTCCGATACCATGCAGTAAAAGACCATCACTGTGTGTATTGACATTCACATTGAAATCAATGTCAACCTCTGTGGCACCGAGAACACCCACATCAAGCATGTTAACTATACCTCCAGATGAATATGGATTTCCGTACATGGCCAGGGGAGTTTCAATGTGATTGGGGTCCTCCTTAAGTGATTTTACAGCATCAAGGTCAAAGGCCTGACCATCAAATACAACATCCACGAGCCCTTCATGTAGCATGTCTACCACGTACTTTGTCACTCCCCCATTTATAAACGAGGCCCTTATTCCCTTCTTTCTCATCAGATCTCCGAGGAATTTTGTAACCGCAAGAGAAATACCACCTGCTCCAGCCTGGAAAGAGAAACCATCCCTCAGGGCCACACGATCTATAACTTCAAGGGCGTATCTGGCTATTTTCAAACGTGATGGGGATGTGGTTATCCTCAATGTTCCAGACATTATTCCCTGGGGATCACCTATTCTATCCACAGGAACCACATAATCAATCTGATGCTGGAATATGCTTATGGGATGCGCTGGATACGGCACAAGATTATCAGTAATCGCAACTGTGTGATCCGCATGATAGGCATCAACCATGGCATACGCAAGAGGACCACAGGCAGATGGCCCATCCACACCATTTAAATTTCCGTACCTGTCCGCTGTGGGCGCCGCTATAAATGCAACATCAATGTGGACCTCTCCACTTTCAACCGCTCGCACCCTTCCGCTGTGGGATCTCAGCACAGCAGTCTCCCTCATTTCTCCGTAACTCGTGGCTTCACCCAACGGTCCATTCATACTCCCCTCAATTCGCCGTATAGTGCCATCGCGGAGCATGGGTACGAGGGGCTCATGTACTGGAAACAGGGCCGTCGGAAAAACTCTTATGTTTTTGATTCCCATCTTCTGGATTGCCCGCATCACCATGTTAACAACAAAATCTCCATTGCGAAGATGATGATGAAAACTTATGGTCATACCATCCTCAAGTCCAACTTTCTTTATGACTTCTTCAATTGACTTCACAACCTTGTCCCTACCCCTGGGGGCCATTCTTATAAGTGATCCTGCTCTTCTACCCTCTGGTGGCGT
>Ga0256833_1001561_pt1 | contig 16744 bp, 18 predicted proteins | sample 356284metaG_FD_190535 | JGI IMG/M metagenome (GOLD analysis project Ga0256833, IMG submission 190535) | Hydrothermal vent microbial communities from Mid Atlantic Ridge, Atlantic Ocean - 356-284 | ecosystem: Environmental > Aquatic > Marine > Hydrothermal vents | place: Atlantic Ocean: Mid...
GCGCACGGCTACCACTCCGGCGGCGGGTGGCACCCCGAGGCCCCGATGGGCCGCCAGGGAGCCCCGGGCACCATGGGAGACTGGGACCACGATGACCAGGATCATGATGACCACGAGGGCACCTGCCACGCTGGCATGGGCGGCGGCCCAGGCTATGAGGGGGCCAGCGAGTGGCGCCACGGCCCCCGGGGCTGGGCTGGAAGCGGCGCTGGCTGGCGCCAGGGCGGCCCCGGCTGCTGGCGCGGCGGGCTGGAGGAGTGGAACGGCACCGCCACCGTGGTGTGGGCCGACCCCAGCCTGAGGCTGGTTGGCCTGCAGCTCGAGGACGGCGAGAACGTGACGGCTAGGCTCGCCAGGGTCTACGTGAGGGCCTCGGACGGCGGCCTAGTCTACGGCCCCTGGCTCGCCGGGGCCCTGGAGGGTGAGACTCTCTGGGTGCACCTGGTGGGCCACGACGGCCGCTGGATGCTAGTGGAGGCCAGCACCAGCGGGGACTCCTATATTATACCCCACGCCTTCGCCTCCAGCAGCTAGAGGGGTGCCCCGGCACGCCCCGCCTAGCGGCTGTAGCGGCCCTCGCGACTTTTCTCTCACTCCTAGCCCCGGCTCTAGCCTACGCGCTCCTCCCACCCATCGCCCCCGAGGACCTCCAGTCCCTCCCCGGCCACGAGGCCCGGGATCCCCTGGCTGGGGGGCTGGCGGCGGCGAAGGAGGCCCGGGGCCGCGCCACCATAGAGGGCGTGCTAGAGCCCCTCCGCGGCGGTTGGGGCGGCCACGTGGCGGCCCTCCACACCCCCCAGGGCCGGGTTCTCCTAGTGCTCACGAGGTGCTGGAGGGGCCCCGGCGGCCTCTACAGGCCATGGCAGGTCATAGAGATGCTTACGGGCTCGAGGGTCGAGGCTAGCGGGCTCCTCGTGGAGACCAGGGCTGGCCCGGCGCTGCTAGCGTTCGACGTCAGGGGGCCCGGGGGCCTGGAGCTCCACAGAGCGCCGTGCATGCCGCCGGGTATGCCGCCGGGCGGGGAAGAGCGGGAAGAGCACGGCTCGGGGGATCAGGGCCGCGGGTGGTGGCACCACGGCTAGGCGGCGGGGGCGGGGCCGCTGGGGCCGCGGAGCACCCTGAGGGCAACCACGGCGCCCGCAGCCGCCACTACCACCACGGCGGCCACCGCGGCGACCGTGGCTAGGCTGTGGCCGCCCTTAACGTTGCTCGACACCATCTCCATGGTGAGGCTCATCTCGATAGTGCCCGAGGGGGCGAAGCTTATGGTGTTCCTCATCTCGGCGTAGCGCAGCATCCCCGTCTTCTTGTCGTAGACCAGGTGGAGGGTGTCATTCTTGAACTCCCCGTTGGGCGGCAGCTTGTCGGGGTTAACGTAGATCGTCGGGTTGTCCGGGTCGAACCCCTGGTCCACGGGGAGCGTCTTGTTAGACACAAGCTCCATGCCCTGGCCTCCCTGCTCCAGGCTCTGGGGTAAGGTGGTGAAGGGGCCTAGGCTGCCCTGGCTCGTGCAGTTCATCCTGGAGGAGTTGGCAGTGAACTTTATCGTGCCACCGCTAACCTCCGACACGACAACGTGGATCCTACCCTTGCAGGTGATGGTGCCGTTGTAGGAGGGGGCGCCGGTCATGGTGCCGCTCACGTGGAGCTTCACCGTGACCTCGTAGTCGAAGGTCGACCCCGCGCCCGGCTGCGCCAGGGAGACGGGGGCCAGGAGGCCTAGGAGGGCGAGCGCTAGCGCGGCGAGCGCTGGGTACAGCCTGGGGGCTCGCAATCAACAGCCACCGGGCTCCCACCCGCGGAGCCGGTATTTATAAATTTCTATGCAACACGACGGGCAGGGCCGCCGCGCCATTAACCCCCCGGTTCCCCCGCCCTCACCCGGGGATCAGGGTGGCCTCGTGGGTCAGGCTCCACGTTATACTCGACAACGAGCCAGCGCCGGGGCTCGCCCGCGGGTGGGGGTGGAGCGTCTACCTCGAGGCCCCCGGGTGGCGCGGGCTCTTCGACGCCGACACCGAGCCCTCGAAGGTAGAGCACAACGCTGAAGCGCTGGGAGTGGACCTCTCCAGGCTAGACTGGGCGCTCCTAAGCCACCACCACTACGACCACAAGGGCGGCTTCCCCGCTGTCGCCAGGGCCCGCCCGGGCCTCCCCGTATACGTCCCCCCAGGGTGCGACGGCACCCTCGAGAGGCTGGGGCTCAAGCCCAGGGTGGCCCGGGCCCCCACCCCGGTGGCGGAGGCCGGTGGCGAAGCCTGGAGCAGCGGCCCCCTAAGAGCCCCGGGGTGGGGGCTCTGGGAGCACGCCCTAGCGCTGCGGGTCGGCTCGGGGGTCCTGGTGGTGGTGGGCTGCAGCCACCCCGGCGCGGACAGGCTCGCGGAGGCCGCCCTGAGGGCGGCTGGCGGGGGGAGGCTGCTGGCGGTGATAGGCGGCTTCCACGGCCCGCCCCCGGAGGTTCTCGACAGGCTAGCCGGGATGGCGGAGGCGGTCTGCCCCACCCACTGCAGCGGCCCCGAGGCGCTGGCATACCTGGAGAGGCGCCACCCCGACAGGCTCTGCAGGGCCCGGACAGGCTCCACCCTAAAGGTGACACCCTGGGGGGTGGAGGTGGAGAGCTACTAGGGGGTGGGGGCTCAGCCGCGCCGCCCGGCGCCTAGGGTTGAGGGCTCCAGGTGGGGGTCCGCCACTACCGGGTTGTGGAGGCACCCGATGCCCTCTATGCAAGCCTCGACGGTGTCCCCGGGCTCTAGGTAGACTGGCGGCCTGCGGGCGTGGCCCACGCCCTGGGGTGTGCCTGTTAGTATGGTGTCGCCCGCCTCGAGGGTGGCCGACTCGGAGATGTAGGAGACCACCTCGGGGACGCTGTGGATCATGTCGGAGGTGCTAGAGTCCTGGAGGGGCCTCCCGCTAATCCTGCTCCACAGCCTGAGCCCCCGGGCTGGGTCTAGGCTGGTGCGGGGCACTATCAGGGGGCCGAGGGGGGTGAAGGTGTCCCAGGACTTCGCCCTCCAGAACTGGCTCACCCCGAGGCCGAACTGCTCGCGGCGGGCGCTCACGTCGTCGGCGACCGTGTAGCCCCACACCGCCTCGAGCGCCTCCCCCGGGGTGAGGCCCCTCCCCCCGGGGCCCACCACGACGGCCAGCTCTACCTCAACGTCCACGCCCAGCCCTGGGGAGGCGACGATCAGGGGGTCCAGGGGGCCCACCACGCTGTTCCAGGTGAGGGAGAAGACGTTGGGCCACCCCGGCGGCTCCCTCCCAGTCTCGCGGGCGTGCCCAGCGTAGTTGAGCCCCAGGCCCAGCAGCTTCCTCGGCCCCTCGACGGGGGCCGCCAGGTAGAGCGAGCCGAGCGGGTACCCCCTGTGGAGCCTGGCAGCCCTCCCGGCGAGGGCCCCGAACGAGGGGGGCTCAACCTCGCGGAGCACGTCCACCACCCTATCATAGCCCACGACACCCAGCGGGTACACCCTACCCCCAACCACGGCCACAGCGCCAAGCGAGCCCCCGGGGAGGACCGCCCGGGCCAGCCCCAGGCTAGCGTGGACCCTAACCGGGAACGCCACCCGGAGGTCACCAGGCCCCTGGGGCTGGTACCGGGAAATTAAACCCCGGGGCCCCCATGGGGCATCCGCCAGTGGCCGCAGCCGCCGACCCTCAGGATAGTGGGGACCTTTCAGCGGGCCGACCCCTGGCCGGGGATGAGGGGGCGGCGCCCCACTATAAGCCCGCCAGCCCCCCCGGGGCTATCGGGGGTGGCGTGTTGGCTGTCGGTGTTAGGCTTAACCCTCCCCCGCCCAGGGGGCCCGGCCTCTACGTGCTGCTGATACTCCTGGAGGAGCCGGTTGAGGTGGGGGCCCGCACTTTCAGGGGCACCGTGCCCCCGGGGCTCTACGCCTACGTGGGCAGCGCGGGGGGCCCCGGGGGCCTAAGGGCGAGGATAGCGAGGCACCTCAGGAGGAGGAAGAGGGTCTGGTGGCACGTGGACTGGCTGACCACGAGCCCCGCCAGCCGCGTTGTGGCGGTGGCCTACTGCGCCAGCGGGACACACGGCCCCCACGCAGAGGCCCAGGTGGCCAGCTGCCTGGCGTCGAGGGGCTACCTGCCGGTGAGGGGCTTCGGCTCCACCGACGACCCGGAGGCTGAGAGCCACCTCTACAAGACGCCGCCCGGCCGGGGCGCTGCGGAGGCAGCCCGGGACGCGCTTAGATGCCTCTCCAGCACGGTTGGCGGCCGGTGCTCCCAGCTGTCCCTGGCTCGCTAGCCGCCCGGCCGGGGCGTTGTGGGGTGATCTCACTCCATGCAGACGCGTCTCCGGCTATTACGCCAAAATCGTCGCCAGCGCCATCTCGCGAACCTTTAAGGCCTCAAGCCTCGCGGGAGGCCGCCTGGCGGGGTATATTAGGTTGATCAAGGCGTGCAGAGGGCGCACCTGTCATGCGCTGAGGGCAGCGTCCTGGGCCGGGGGGTGTAGGGGTGAAGAGGCGCGCCCTTGTCTTGGCTGTTGACGGGCTCTCGTGGAGCGTCTACAGGCGGCTGCGAGGCCACGGCTACTTCCGCTATATTTCTAATCTCGAGTCTCGAGGTGTTGCAGGTAGCATTGAGACTATCCCCCCTTTAACGCCTCCCATGTGGACTTCAATAACCAGCGGTGTTAACCCGGGAAAGCATGGGGTCTTCAGCTTCTACATCTATAATAGGAGGAGCTGGGAGCCCCTGAGGCTTTATAATAGCTTGGACGTGAGGGCCCCTAGGCTACACGATATAGTGTCATATAACGGCGGCAGTAGTACTGTCGTGAACCTACCACTATCCTCATGGCCGCCGACTATCTTCCGCGGAGCTATGGTATCTGACTGGTTGAGCCCCCACGACTATGCGCGTCCAAGCCAGCTAGATGAGAGGCTAAAGAGGGAGCTAAGAGCGTTTAATATTGGTGAGTGGAGAGAGGAACCCTGTAAGCTAGTAGCTAGAGACGCTGCAATAGCTGCATCGATACTGGATAGTCTAGAGGAGCTCTTCGACAGCTCCAACCTGGTCTTCTACCTCGTCCAGCTTGTCGACGCGCTTATGCATAGATACCCGAGGGAGCTACTTAACCCGCGCGAGCCCTGCATAAAAGACGCTCTAAGCCTGGTGGACGAGGTGTTCTCCTCGCTAATTAGCGTGGCCGCCGATGAGGCGTTGATACTCGTAGTAAGCGACCATGGCAACGAGCCTGTTAAGTATAGAGTTACCCTCCCCAAGGCTCTAGAGGAGGCAGGCCTTGTCGTGCCTAAGTTCTCGAGGCTCGTAGAGCCGGGCGAGGTAGGGTCGCGGCGGGAAGCCGGTTTACTTTTCCGCGCGGCTGGCCTGGCGCTGAGGGTGCCCCTACTCGGGAAACTCGCCACGAGGGTGGGCCGCTGGCTGGTGAGGGTGCTCGGCATTAGCGTGGCAGGCGTGGAGAGGCCGATACCTGACCCGGCTCGTAGCGTCGCGGTCTTCCCTCAGCCCTGGTACTTTGAGATATACTTAAACGAGACGCTTATAGGTAGCGTGGAGGGTGCCCTCGAGAGGGTGATAGAAGCAATACACGACGCTATGAGGAGAAGTGGCCACAGGTTCCTCCATAGGATTGACAGGGGCCGCGGCGGCCTATACCAGGGCCCATACTCCAGCGAGGCGCCACACCTAGTAGTATCGCCAGCCCCAGGATACGATCTCTCCAGCCTAAACCTCTACGCACCCCTAATAGAAAAGGTCAACGAGACGCGGGGCAACCACACACCCTTCAACATGCACATAGTACATGTGCCTCCAAACTCTCCGAATCTCAGGGAGGCCGCCAAGCTTATCCGGGAGCCGTGGGACTACGCGATACTGGTACTAGCCTCTCTAGGGATCCCCATACCAGACAACACGGACAGCACCCTCTGCAACCGCGCGGGGCTAGAGTGCAAGAAAGCGGACTACAACGCGAGGTTCCTCCTCTCCCAGAGGCTCGCAGCCCGGCTGGCGAAGCAGGGAAGGCCTGGCCAAAATTGATCGCCCCGGCGAGTAGCTGGAAAGGGCCTGCATCCTACGATAAATGGTGGTTTAACCGCCAAATGCCGTCTACCTGATTAAGCAGTCTTAGGGTCGGCGAGAACAGAGCTGGCAATAAAAACGGGGGGACCCCCGCCGCCCGGCTCCTCCCGGGGTCATGCCCCCAGAGGCTCCCCAGGCGCCGGCCCCACCTCCCCGGGGTGGGGCCTCTGCCGCCCCTGCTACCCCGCCCCCAGCATGGGGGCGGCGGGCCTTCTGGCCCTCGTGGCGGCGCTGGTGTCATTCGGCCCCCCGGGCCCGGGGTCTAGGGGCCGTCCAGCCCTGGCAGGGTGTGCCACCCTTGGCTGGGGTGGCTTGTAGCGCCCGGGAGCCGCCGATGGAGGCTATGTCCCCCGGGTGCCGGGCGGCGGGGGCCGTGTGGTTGTGGGGCGGCGGGGCCTTTAATATCTTCCCACCTGGGTCCCACCGGCGCTGTTTTCCGGGGTTCCCGGGATAGGTCTCTCCACCCCGCGTGTGGGGCGCTTAGGTAGAGGGTGAAGCCCGCTAGGCCCGCGTAGAGTAGGATGTAGTAGTAGGCCAGCCAGTAGGCTGCCAGGTCCAGGAAAGTTATGGGCTCCCGCAGCTTCAGCCTAGCGTAGAGGGCGCCCGGGGCTAGGAGCGCCAGTGATAGCGCCCGCAGGGCTGCGAGCCACGAGGCCAGCAGTAGGGCCTCCCGGGGGCTGGCTGCTAGCGTGAGGGTTGCAAGCATCGCTAGGCCTGTGGCCTCGAGGAGTGGGGCCGCGTAGCCTATTGTGAAGTGTAGGGGTAGCGCCGCCAGGCCCACGGTGCCCACCTTGGGGTTAGCCATTAACTTATGGTGCTTCGCCATGGCCTGGAGTCCGCCGATGGTCCACCTGACCCTCTGCCTGACAAGCTGCCCCAGCGTCTTCGGGGCGTCGGTGTAGGCCACCGCGGCGGGCTCGTAGACGAGGCGGAGCCCCCTCTCTATAACGTGGAGGCCCAGGTCGAAGTCCTCGGCTAGCGTGTCGGCAACCCGGGCCTCGGCCACCACGCTCCTCTTGTAGGCGCTGAAGGCCCCGCAGGGTATGAGCATCCACCCGAGGAGCGACTTCACGAGCTTCGAGTAGGCGAAACCTATAGCGTACTCAGCCCTCTGCCCCCTCCCAACCACGCCGCCCCCGACCCTCGGCCGGAGCCTGCCGCAGGCGGCGCCCGCCCGGGGGGTTGAGGCCAGGGCCTCCACGAGCAGCCTGATGGCGTCGGGCTCCACGGTGGTGTCGGCGTCAACTGTGACCACTATCTCCCCCCTAGCGTGTCTTATGCCAGTCTCCACGGCGGCCCCCCGGCCCATGTTCCTCTCGTGCCTCACAACCCTAGCGCCAGCCTCGGCCGCCGCCGCGGCGGTGCCGTCGGTGCTACCGTCGTCGACCACCAGCACCTCCAGCCTGTCCCGGGGGTAGTCGGAGGCTAGCACCGACCTGATAGTATCTCCGATGCTATCCGCCTCGTTGTAGGCCGGGATCACCACTGTGACCCGCGGAAGCTTACCCCCGCGGGGGCCCCTCCCCCGCCGCCTCGGGGAGGCCAGAAAGGCGAGGTATGCCGCCGTGAGGGCGCCGTGGAGGGTTAGAACAACCACCGCCCCCGTCAGGTAGAAGGCCTCGTCCAGCACGGCGCCGCCAGCTGGCCCTGCTCCGGTCAGCCTGAGTGCCACCCACGATGCGGCCCGGTGGATAGCCACCGCAATAGCGAAGCCGGCGGCCAGGCTCAGGGCCGCCAAGGCGGCCCGCCGCCCGCTAGCTTCCAGCGCTACCACCCCCCGGCCCCCAGGCGTCGCGCACCGCCAGCCAGAGCACCGCCGCCGAGGCCGCTAGGCCAGCAGGCCCCTCCAGGCGCGGGCTATGCAGGCCCAGGAGAAGCGTGTGGGCTAGGTGCACGGCTAGCATGCCAGCCAACACTAGTACAGCCCCGGGAGAGCCTCCTCGCCGGCGCCCCACCCCGGCCATCGTGAGCGCGCCGAGAGGCTCGGCCACGCCAGCATGGTCGGCAGGGTGCGATGCCGTAGCCCAGGCCAGCAGCAGCCCCGCAGCCGCCGAGACCGCCACAGCTGCCGCCACGCGCGCCGCCACCGCGAGCCCGGAGAGGCTCAAGCGCCACACCAGCGGAGCGGCCGGACGGCGGGCTTAACTAGGAATCCCTCCCGGGACCGTCCCGGGAGGACTGGAGCCGTGCCTAGGTGCCCCTACTGGGTCAGGAGGGGGCTCGGCGGCTGCAGGCTCCCCGGGCCCGGGGACCTCAGGAGGCTCGCCCGGGCAGGTGTCACCCTGCTGGTATCGCTAGTGGAGCCCGACGAGTTCTACGACGAGTGGCCCGGCGGCGAGGGGGAGTTCCTCGAGGCCGCCGAGGAGCTGGGAGTGAGGGTCTACAGGCTCCCCACACCAGACTTCACAGCCCCAGACCCCCAGGGGGCCTGCGAGGCCTACCACCAGGTCCGGAGGGAGCTAGAGCGCGGGGGCAGGGTGGTCGCCCACTGCCTCGGCGGCATCGGGAGAACCGGAAGCTTCCTAGCGGGCTACCTGGCCTGGAGCGAGGGCATCCCGCCGGAGGAGGCCATAGAGGAGGTCAGAGCCCACGGGGCAGGCCCCCAGACCTGGGAGCAGGAGTACTTTGTGAGGCTAATCCCCCGAGCCTGCCCACACCCAGCTCGCTAGCACAATGCTTCGCATACACCTTCTGCCCGCGGCAGACCTATCGGGAGAGGCTGTTGAGAGGCATGGGAAGGGGGGTATTACAATACTTAGCTGGGAAAACTTGACTTTCGAGAAACGGACACCGCCCGTTAAACTTGCTACTGTCAACTTATGTGGGCTAGTCCAAGAGAGCCCTAGGGTAACTCGCAGAGAATATATCGATCAATGGGAACTCACAGGCTGTCGTTCGAGCAACGCGAGTTAACCATAGGCTCGCCTGGAGTTTACTATAAATTCTTGGATGCTATGGGAGAGCGCGACGAACTGCTTGGATAGTCGCTCCTATCGCGAGCTTTAATTAGGTAGGGGCAACCAGGCAGCCTCTGGGTGAGGCGGTCTTGGGAGATTATGTCGAAGTTAAGTTGAGGAAAGAGGTCTATGATAAGGCTAGGAAGTTCATAGAGGAGCAAGGCGGCTTTAAAAGTGTCGACGAACTAATAGAATTTCTTCTTGAAGAAGCGCTAGCAGCCGACATCCCTGCTAGTGTAAGCCGGGAGGATGAGGAGAAAATAAAAGATAGGCTCAGATCGCTAGGGTATATCTAAGGGGCACGTTCAAGCAAAAGCTAGGGCCACAGCATCATGCTAGCTGTTTTCATCCAGCTTATCGAGGATCATATTAGTGAGAGTTTTTGCGTTCTCTTCTACGGTGTTCCCGACCGTGTCCAACTCCAGATCTGGGTCTTCGGGGGGCTCGTAGGGGTCGCTTACGCCAGTAAAGTATTTTATCTCGCCTCTCAGGGCTTTGGCATAGAGGCCTTTCGGGTCACGGCGTATGCACTCTTCTAGAGGGCATTTGGTGTAGACCTCGATGAAGGGCACCTCCTCCTCAATTATGCGTCTTATCTCCCGGCGGACGCTTCGATAGGGTGAAACGAAGCTACAGATAACTATAACACCGTTTCTAGCCAGTAGCCTAGCTATCCACGCAACCCTCAGGAGGTGGCGGCGCCTCTCCTCCCTAGTGTAGCCTGCGTCGGGGTTAATCGTGCGCCTAACCCAATCCCCATCCAGAACCTCGACTCTATAGCCCATTTCTCGGAGAATCCCCGCGGCCGCCTTCGCGATTGTTGTTTTGCCACTACCAGGCAACCCGGTGAGCCAGGCGACCAGACCCCTCTCAATGCACCTCAAAGTTGCTCCCACCCTCCAGGCGCGGGCCCATAGGGTCTATAATGGTCTTAGGGCACCATGGATCCGGGCAGCGGCCAGTGCGAGGCCTAGGAGAGTAGAGGCCGCGAGCGCCGCTTTTATCATGATCTCAGTACTGCCCGCAAGGACCCTAGAAGCTAGCGGCGTCGCCGCCACGGCACCTAGCGCTAGGGCGGCGGCTGGTTGCAGCTCGAGCACTCCAGCTACGCTATAGGCCAGGGAGACCGCTATGAATGGGGCCATCTTCACTAGAGGCGCTAAGGCGAGCGCTTTCTTGGCCTCGAAGCCCAAGAGCCTCTGGCCAGCAACCAGGACAAGCGTGAATCCCCCTCCTACTATAGACTTTTCGACTCCTGCAGCGAACCCGAGAGCGGCCGCCGCTAGAGTGCCGGGCTCCCGCCTGGCTGGTGCCTGCGGGCCCGGGTCAAGTAGTACCACTCCGGTTGCCGCGAGCAGGCCAGCCATGCCGATGGTATACACTATCCTGGCGGTTCGAGGCTCAGCGCTAGCTAGGCCCGCCGCCCCGAGGGCGCCGCCGATGGTGGCTGCTAGCCCTAGTATTGCTATGGCTTCCAGGTTCTCGGCGATTATGGAGCGGTCGAGCGTTCCCGCCCGAGAGTTTCCGGCCACAGCTGGCAGGCTGGAGGCCATCTGGGCGAGGGCGGCTGAGGACGCCACAAGTCTAGGGTCGTAGCCTAGGATGCCAGCCAGTATTAGGCTCGCCGCTAGCCCGAAGCCCACCCCGAGCCCATAGTCCGCCACTGCCGCCAGCGTCCCCGCCACTATCCACGCCATGGTTTCTGTAGCGTGCAAGCCCTGGGCACCCACCGCCGCTGCGTAATTACATGTCATTAAGGGGTTTAATTAGATTTAATTAGCCCCCCAAGCCCTGGTCTAGAGGGTAGTGGCTCGTGGTGGATGTGAGGAGGGGGACGGGCAGGTACACTACGGTGTCGATTCCGGTAACGCTCTACGAGCGCATAAAGAGCCTGATAGAGGGCACTGGCTTTACTAGTGTATCGCAATTCGTAACCTACGTGCTAAGAGAGGTTGTCGCTGAGATGGAGGAGGAGAAGCTCAGGAGCGAGGGCGTTACTGACGAGGAGAAGCGGGAGATTATAGAGAGGCTGAGGAGGCTAGGCTACCTCTAACTACGGCGGGTGATGGAGTGATGGTCTCAAGGCCGCATGGCGGCAGACTGGTAGATAGAGTTTCCCGTGGGAGGAGCAGGGAGAGGCTCCTAGCCGAGGTGGCTGAGATGCCCAGGCTCAGCCTAACAGAGGGTCTGGCGGCCGACGTGGCAAACATAGCGCACGGCGTCTATACTCCCCTGGAGGGCTTCATGGTAAGGGAGGACTATGAGAGTGTACTCGACCAAATGAGGCTGTCGAATGATCTGCCCTGGACTATACCGATAGTCCTCGACGCTTCCCAGGAGACACTACGGGGCATCCGGGAAGGCGACGAGATCGCTTTATACTATGGGGGACTGCCCCTAGCTGTCATGCGGGTCGAGGAAATCTACGAGTGGAACAAGAAACTCTATGCCGAGAGGATTTTCAAAACCAGGGATCCCCAACACCCTGGCGTTGCTAAGACTCTAGCTAGAGGGGAGCTCCTAGTAGGCGGGCCTCTATTGCTCGTAAACGAGATGCCGGAGCCGTTTGAGAATGTGAGGCTTTGGCCTAAGGAGACAAGGGTGCTCTTCCGGGAGAGGGGCTGGAGGACAATAGCAGCTTTTCAGACTAGGAACGTGCCACACACTGGACACGAGTACGTCCAGAAGGCAGCCCTGACGTTCGTAGATGGTCTCTTCGTGAATCCTCTGGTTGGCTGGAAGAAGCCGGGCGACTACAAGGATGAGGTGATAGTTGGAGCCTACAAGGCTCTCATAGAACACTACTATCCCAGGGAGAGTGTTGTCTTTAGCGTGCTCCGCATGGAGATGCGCTATGCTGGCCCTAGAGAGGCCGTGCACCACGCCATAGTGAGGAAGAACTTCGGGGCCACGCACTTCATAGTGGGTAGGGACCACGCCGGGGTAGGTAACTACTATGGCCCCTACGAGGCATGGGAGATATTCAAGGAGTTCCCAGACCTCGGCATAACGCCGCTGTTCGTCCGTGAGGCTTTCTACTGCAGGAAATGTGGCCAGATGGTTAACGAGAAGATATGCCCGCACCCCGAGGAGTACAGGGTTAGGATAAGCGGTACCAAGCTCAGGAGGATGATACTCAGGGGGGAAACGCCCCCACCCTACATGATGCGGCCCGAGGTGGCTAGGGTGGTGCTCAGCCACCCGAGCCCCTTCGTGGAGGGATAGAGGGGTGTACGAGCTGTGGCTAGGAAGCTCTTCCTTCTGGGGCTCGACTCTATGCCTCCCAGAGTGCTCTACGACGGCATGGACGGCGGCGGCTTCCACTATTTGAGAGAGATCATCGACGAGTCCTCCCGCTACATGATGAGGAGCTGCTACCCCCCGATAACTGTGCCAGCCTGGATGGTGATGTTCACCGGCAAGTCGCCGGGCGAGCTGGGCATCTATGGCTTCCGCCATAGGAGGCCGGGAGAGTTCGACTTCTACATAGTGAACAGCTCCTATATTAGGGTGCCAACACTCTGGGATACAGCCTCCAAGGAGGGTCTGCGGGTTGGCCTATACGGCGTGCCCCCCACCTACCCGCCCAGGCCCCTCCACGGGTTCATGGTAACGGACTTCACCACTCCGGGCCCCCACAAGCTCTACACCTTCCCGCCCTGGCTGAAGAGAGAGCTGGAGCGGGCCACCGGGCCTACAATTTTCGACATCAAATACAGGAGCGAGGACAAGGCCAGCGTCGCTAGGGACCTCTTCCGCATGCTAGCCAACCACCAGAGGCAGGTCGAATACCTCGCCGCCAGGAAGCAGTGGGACCTATTCGTTTACGTCGAGATCTCGGTCGACAGGGCGCACCACGCCTTCTGGAAGTACTTCGACCCGAGCCATCCCCGCTTCGAGGAGCATCCAGAGTATAGCAGGGTTATACCCGAGCTGTACAGGCGCATCGACAGCTGGTTCCAGTCCCTGTACCGGAAGCTAGCACGGGACACTATTATAGTGGTTGCGAGCGACCACGGCATCAAACCGATGAGGGGCGCGTTCACGATAAACCAGTGGCTCATAGAGCAGGGGTACCTCAAGCTACGCGTCGACCCAAACGACCTGAAGCCTGGCACCGACCTGAGGGAGGACCTCATAGACTGGGAGCACACGATAGCGTGGGCGTGGGGCGGATACTATAGTAGGGTATTTATAAACCTCAAAGGCCGGGAGAGGCGCGGGGCCGTCGAGCCTAAGTACTATGAGGAGACCGTTGAACAGCTGCGGAGAGACATACTGTCCATAAGGGGACCCGGCGGGGAGGCGTGGGCAAACCAGGCCCACAGGCCTGGGGAGGTATACCCCGAGGTGAGGGGCGACGCCCCGGACCTCATGGTGTACCTTGACGACCTCTGGTGGAGACCGGCAGGCACCCTTGGCTGGCCGAGCCTCTACCTATCCGAGAACGATAGGGGGCCCGACGACGCGGTCCACGACTGGACAGGCGTCCTCGCCATCTACGACCCCGAGGGCACTATCAGCCGCGGCGACATGGGAACAATAGAGATAACCCGCGTGAGAAGCCTCCTCGAGGAGCTCATCCTCGCCAGATCATAAACGCACCGCGAAAGCACCCCCCGCCATAAGAGGCTGCCAGGGGTAAAGCCTGCGGGGAGACCCCCAGACCTGGGAGCAGGAGTACTTTGTGAGGCTAATCCCCCGAGCCTGCCCACACCCAGCTCCGACCAGCACCCACGGAGCACGATAGCGAAGCCTTATTAGGCAACCGGACAAACCGCGTCGACGAGTAGCGCCCAACAGCGCCCCGCCCTCCCACGTAGTCCTATGGGCAAGCCTCAGCAGGGGCTCCTTCTCCAGCAGCGCGGCTACCTCATCCGGAACCTCGACAACCACGCGCGCCGCATTCTACTAGCCCTTCCGAGTCGATGCTTTGAGGCTGACCGGAAGATTAGTTGGAGATTAGTTGTGGCAGGCTTGCCGCGGTTTTTGAGACCGCGAGCTCTTGAGGGACTGAGCTGGGATCATTATGCAGTTAGGGAGCTAGAAGAGCTTAACCAACTTAAAATGAGATATTTATGATTATGATAATGATTTCTCGCTAACTAGTGATTCCAATATACCTTTCCTTCATTCCTTTTAGTACTTCAGTTAATTGTTCGCCTTCTAATAGTCTCTCTAGTGCTGGCGTGTCTACCGCTATGTACTCGTTGCTCGCTAGTGCATGTCTTATAAGTTCCTTGTCGTTCGTCCATATAATAGCGTTATATTCCATTGCCGTTGCTATGAATGGGTAGTCGTCGATGTCGAAACCTCCCGCTAGCCTACGAGCCTTATGGAGGTTCTCCGGGCTTATTTCTCTCACCCCTACCACTCTAGCTTTCCTCGAGATTTTCGATAGGACAAAGTCTATTGCTCTCGGAGAGACCTTTTCCTCCAGGTATCCCCTATGCTCGTTTATTTCTTCTAGGACATACCTCGGCAATAGCAGCTCTAGGCTTGGGTGGAAGAGGAGCCTCCTCGCCCTGCCGTCGCGCAGCAGCGAGGCTATTACCTTGTTTGTGTCAACTACTACTCTCAGCATCCCACCTCTCCCGCACGACTCTCTTGACGAGCCTGCCTATCTCCAGTGCATCCCTCTCGGTGAGTGTGGAGTCCTCTGTTAGCCTGTCCAGCGCCATAACGGCGAGTAGGTACTCTGTGACACTCCTCTTCACGGTCTCGGCGATAGCAAGCCTCAGCAGGGGCTCCTTCTCCAGCAGCGCGGCTACCTCATCCGGAACCTCGACAACCACGCGCGCCATACCCTTACATCTCCCATCAAACGACAGGCCCCCCGAGGGCTTAAGTCTACCACGCAACGCCTACCAGCCCAGCTGCGGGGGTTCCCGCTGGAGGGTTGGGGGCTCCGAGACTCCCGGCCCCCCGGGCGGCGCATTAGGAGGCTGTGGGCCCAGCTGTACTAGAGCGGCTGGAGCAGGGTGCCCCTAGCTGGGTGGGCTGTTGGGGTCGAGAGGGTAGCAGCTAGGCGGAAAGGCCTGGCTAGGCTCCGGGCCCTGCTGTTTCCCACTAGATGGCGGTGGGGTTGCGGGGGCGTCCTTTAGCTTTGCGTGCCTTGGGTGTAGAGGGTGTTTGTTATGGATGCTCCGGTGTTGCGGGTGCCGGTGAGAATTTCGGCGAGGTCCTCGAGTGTTAGTGCGCCCTGCCTCCTTGCCTGGCCCGCGATTGACTCGGCTAGCGCTACGAGGTCGGCTACGCTGGCGCCCGCGGTCAGGGCTGCTAGGAGGCTGGGTTTGACCGCGCCTAGGGTTGCGCCTGCTAGGAGGTTCTCGAGTATCTCGACCCTATCCTCTAGGCTGGGGAGCGGCACGCTCACGGTGGCCTCGAACGCCTCGACAAACGAGCGGGGCAGGAGCCAGGGCGACGTGGCTGTGGCCACAACCCTCAGGCCGTCCCTCGCGGCGCCCTCAACCATGCTAGCCAGGGGCGTCTCACCGGGGAGGCCAGCCCGGGAGGGTGTCGAGTCGGTGTAGGGGTCGTAGATTATCACTCGGCCACTGGTCAGGGGTGTGTAGGGGTCGTATATGATCACCCTGCCAGCTAGGCGCGGGTCAATAAGCCCCTCGGCGTTGTAGACGACCAGTGTGTAGTCGCCCCTCCTCGCCTCCTCCACAACATCACCCAGAAGGCCAGCCGGGTCATCCTCGCGTGCCAGCCCGCCGGCGTCAACGTCTATGATCCCCCTGCCTAGCTCCGCCGCGTAGGCGAGGGCTAGGACGCTCTTCCCCACACCCGGCGGCCCGGCTATGAGGACCCTGCCGACACCGTTTGCCGCTAGCCTCTCCAACTCAGAGCAGGCCCTCCGAGCGCCAGCGACGCCCGACAACCCTGAGCTGGGCGGTGTGTTGTACACGAGGACAGCGGCCGCCCTCCCCTCCAGGGGGCTACCCCGCAGCCTCCCCGGGGTCTGGGGGCGCCTGGGCCTCCTACGGAACGGCACGGGCTCCCCAGGCCCGCCCTCCCGCTTGGCGGGCGCCCGGGCCATCTCGGCTATCCTAGCCGGGGCCTCCACGGCCCTCTCCGCGGCCTCCCTGAGGCGCCTGGCGGCCTCGCGGAGGGGGCGGCGGAAGGGCTGGGCCTCGTCTTCACCGCCACTCAGGTGGGCCACCCCCTATCCAGGCTCTGGGACAACCGCGCCCCACGCTGTCAGTGGAGTCCCCGTGCTTATATATCTAATAGAATCAAACAAAATATTGAATTGATATTTACTATATATTGTTTTACGTGGGGTGGTGGGCTGCTGGTGGTTCTGGGTCGTGCAAGCTTTAAGCCGGCCTGGGGGCGGGTGCCGGGCTGGGTGGTGCCCTCTTTGCTCGCCGCGTAGGGGGTGCGGAAGGGTTTTCTAGAAGCCGCCCCCGGGCGGTCGCGGGTAGTGGCGGTATGGCCGTGACGGTGGAGCGCGGGGGCGGCTCGGAGGCCGTCGGGCGGCTCAAGTTTATCGAGGAGAAGTGGCAGTCGAGGTGGAGGGCGGCCAGGCTGTTCGAGGCCGACCCGGACCCTGAGAGGCCCAAGTTCTTCGTCACGTTCCCCTACCCGTACGTTAACGCCCTGCCGCACCTGGGGAGCGCCTTCACCATACTGAGGGTCGACATAACAGCTAGGTACAAGAGGATGAGGGGGTACAACGTGCTCTTCCCCCAGGGCTGGCACGCCACCGGGGG
>Ga0256833_1001562_pt1 | contig 16723 bp, 15 predicted proteins | sample 356284metaG_FD_190535 | JGI IMG/M metagenome (GOLD analysis project Ga0256833, IMG submission 190535) | Hydrothermal vent microbial communities from Mid Atlantic Ridge, Atlantic Ocean - 356-284 | ecosystem: Environmental > Aquatic > Marine > Hydrothermal vents | place: Atlantic Ocean: Mid...
TCGGTCAACGCCATCCTGGCCCAGCGCCTGGTGCGCAGAATCTGCGACAACTGCCGGCAGGAGTACGAACCAACAGACGCGGAGCTGGCCACCATCGGTCTGACCAGAGAACAACTGGCCGGAAAAACGCTCCAACGCGGCCAGGGATGCCCGGAGTGCCTCAATACCGGCTACCGCGGCAGACTGGGCATCTTTGAATTCATGCTGCTCAATCAGAACCTGAAAAGTCTCATCCTGACGACATCCGATGCGGGTCAGATCAGCCGCCAGGCCAGGAAAGACGGCATGCTCACCCTCCGCGAAGACGGCATCAACAAGATCCTCGCAGGTATTACCACCATCGAGGAGGTCTTCCGGGTTACGCAGGATTGAAGAGCGCATTATTGCTATCTCGAATGGTTCTCCTCGACCTAGGCTGTGCAATCAATCGTGAATCCCGTTCTTCTGATTTTCGCACCTACCATTTTCTCTCTTTCTCTCTGTCTGTGGCTTTTATCAAAGGAGGAGATAACAGAGGCCGAGAAACAGATACCAGGTGAACAGCAGCTTACTTTACCATCAATGTGATTATGCTTGTGATCCCCTCGCTGTGCAGTGTCTTTCAGTAATATCTGTCTGCCGTGATGATGGGGCTTGTTTCGGTTAGGTTCACCCCCTTGGTTTTTTCGGGCCCCAATAGTTTTCCGGTTCCTGCAGAATAAAGAGCCGGTATACTCATGGAACGGTCAGAGTCACGAGTAAGAGACCTTATGAATACATTACAAATGTCTACGTCACTCCTGGTGGGATTGTAAATATCGCGCGCAGTATTTGAGTGTTTATACACTGATGTCGAAGAGTGGCTCTTTATGGGCGTCTTTGCCAATGCCTTGGTGTGAGGTGTTTCACGATCTTGCCCGTCAGAAAGAGAGGAGGATTGTGAAGTTTCACCTGCGGTCAGAGCATGTCCACATGTTGGTGGTAATACCTCTATAAGAAGCTGTATCCCAGGTCATTGGCTATAAAAAGGGAAAGGCACAATCCACATGGCTCGAACTCCCTCGGTCAGCGGAAAACTATGGAGGGATGAGCCATTGGGCATGCGGTTATTTGTATCAACAGTTTGGGAGGATGAAGATGTCCTTCGTGCAATACTCCCGATCAATCTTCAGGTCTGGTATACATACTTTGTCTGACAGTTTGATTGATACCCCAAGAAATGGGGAAAAAGTAGCGGACCGGAATTAGGTGGCCGACAGGTTATGCCATTTTTTGTTTCTAGGGGATAGGCATTGTTTTGGCCTGTATTTTGCTTTAATTAGAGAGGGTAATCTGTCTCTTGGACTGGCCCCTGTGTGGAGATCATCTGATGATGTATCGATCGATAATGTGGTTAAGGTGTTTTTTACTGTGTGTTTTTCTATCTTTTTCGTCCTTCGCTTGCTGGGTACCGTACGCGATGGGAGCAGGTGTTGGCCCTCTGAATATTGTGGTTAAGAATAAAACTTTGGAGGATGTAAGTACGGAAATTACCGATCAGGTCGGTTACCGTATTGTAATTGACGAGAAGTGGAAAAATATTCCAGTCTCTGGTAGATTTCATAATATTTCCGCGGAAGACTTTTTCAGAAGGGTATTAAAAGGTGTCAATGTTATTTTGACCATTGATACAAAACGTAGGATAATCGTTGTACAGACAGCAGGTAAATCCCTGTCGAAATACATCCAGAGGCACGAAAACCCTGAGAAAGTTCTTGCAGAGGATTTTGAGGTGACTCCGGGTACGAAGCGAAGCGATGTTGTCGAAGGTCCGGCATACGGTTCAGATGTAGATCCCATGGACTTGGAAATCACGCCGGGGATTCGTCGGAGGGATGTGGTCGAGAGCTCGTTAACTGACTCGGATACGGATCCAATGCAATTCGATGTGACTCCAGGTACAAAAAGAATTGATGTGGTAGAGGGCCCGGCATATGGGCCGGATGTGGATCCCATGGATCTTGAGATTACACCAGGGATTCGTCGGAGAGATGTGGTACAAGGCAAGGTCGCAAATTTTCTCCACAAGAAATATGGTGATAGAAAAAGGGAGTCTTCGGGGAAAGTCCATTCGCAAAACTGACAATGTGACGTAAAAGTTCAGCAGGGCGCATCTGCACACGTCCGCGGCTGTCCGTACAGCGGGCCATCGGGGGTACGCCATGCTCGCTTACTTTACGGCCATTCGCGATCACTCTGTTGTAGTTGTACAGGAATCGCAGGTAATTAAAATCGGTTGCCGACAGGGTGGGCTGTTACAATATTACAGTGGTCACCTTGAGTTATTGTGTTTGAAAAGAGGCTGCCAGAGAAAGCATGCCTCCAGAAACTGGATCGTTCATTATGGAAGGTCTGGGTATTAAAGGCAAGGTAAACGAGGAGGTTCATTATGAAGTCAAAAAAAATCGCAGTGGTTGTTTTTTCTGTTCTGTTCTATCTGGCAGGGGTAGCGGGTGCCTTCGCTGCACCGCAGTGGTATGTCTGCAATCTCAATGAAGTGGGGCAGGATCTGGGCGGAGGGACAGCAAAAGCCTATCTTAAGCTTACCGATACCGGAGGAGCATTCAAAAGCAAATGGTTTAAGCTGGAAACTGAAGTAGACAGGAGTCTGGCAACCGCCCTGACTGCCGGTAGCCTGTCGAAACATATCAAAATTTACACCGATCTGTCTTCAGGTGCTACCTATCCGACAATCCTTAATCTGTATCTCGCATTTTAGGTTCTTGTCGAATACATTGCTGTAGGAGCGATGGCCCTAAGATTTCGTAAGGTCGCGTAAAAAGCGGTGCTGCCTTCGTGGCAGCCCCTGTCTGCGTAATGCTCTTGATGGAGGCTGTTCGCATCAATCGTATACCCAAATTCTTGAAGAGACATGCTGACAATAAATGCATTGCCTGCGCTGATCTTGATGCCGATGGATGCACCATTGTGTATTTGGATCAAGGTTGACAGTGTTTTTCGAATCATCCGGCAGCGGCGGAACTTAACAGGGAAGGCAGATTCATGAACTTGCCTTGTTGAGTTCTGCTGCTTGAACCTTAAACTTCAAGAGGCAGTTCTCCTTGATCCCCACTATGCTCTATCCGGCATTTTTCACACAGGCAACATGCGGTAATATTGAGATGGGTTCCCCGGCAAGACTGCAAGGCGCCTTGCCGGGATTCCTTGGGAGTGTCAAGTGGCGTAGAGAGAAGGAGCACTTTTCATCGCCATTTTTGGTACAGTTTTATTTTGCCATTGACACTTGGATGACCCCGCCGGAAAAAATCGTATAAACAACCTAGTGAGGGATGGCTGGACATGATTAAAGTCCTTCATGTTCAGATAGTTTTACCGATTACCTGATAAGGAATCTGTTGTAGTCAGTCAAACCTCTCACTTTATTTTCCGTAACTATGATAAGGAACATTTTATTTTTGTTCGAATCATTTCTATTGGTCTTTCAATAGTTACGGTAATTATCCATGAGAATGCAAAAATCAAGGGAATTGAAATAAGCATAAGGGTAAAATCTGGTCGTTTTAATTCAATCCCAAATGCAGAAAGAGAAACAAGTACAAGAAGGCCTACCTGATAGTGAATAAGATATATAGGATAACTGAAATCTCCCAACCACTTATCAATTCTCTTGTTTATAAATGGTAATTCTTTCCTGTCCAGCAAAACTGCCACCATTAATGCACATAAAATATAATTGTCGTAGAAAAAAATTCCGGTAGATTTGCTCGATATAATTCCAAAAAACCAATTGAGCAGAATTAAAGACAATAAAATAAAAGGTAAATAATTATACGGCGTTCCAGTTATTTTGTTAAGGTGTTTTGTGATCTCATGCTTATAGTGAAATATTAATGCTCCTGTTGAGAATGGCAGTGAAGCAGCGAATATTGTGAAGTATCTGTGGTTCCATCCTAGCTGAAAAATCAATACACTGAGATGGTAAAGCACGCTAAATATAAACCAGATCATGGTGGTGCGCCTATTTTTGGAAATACCTATGCCCATTAATATATAAAAGAATATTTCGACAGTAAGCGCCCATGCTGGTGGGGTCAATCTTGGAGATTCCCTAAACGGGAAGAATATCATTAGGTTTTTTATTGATTCGGAAAAATCTCCTGGTAAATATATCGACCGGTGATAGCTTGAAGTATAGCCTTCACCAAGGTACCAAATGAACCCCAATGAAAACAGCGTGGAAATCCAATAGATTGGATATATACGCAAAAATCTGTTTAATGCATACTTTCCCATTCCTTTAGCTGTGTAGCCATAGTTGGTTTGCATTATCAACGTCATGAGGTACCCACTTAAACAATAAAAACCAAAAACCGCATACGCGCCGATTTTAGGAATCCCTCCGAGGTGTAATGCTACAACCATCAATGCTAAAAAAGTTCTATACATGCCGAACATATTTTGTTCTTCGTTATTTTATGTGAATTTCAACAGGTTCGGTAACGGAGAAGCAAGAAGGTAGATGATGAATGAGGCTCCTCGACGTTTTGTGTAGATCTGGTATATTTTTACCAAATCCACACAAAACGTCGAGGAGCCTTTTTTTCAAGCACCACAGGGGTGCGGCTTCGGCCGGTACCGTCGTCTCCTTGCGCTTCTCCGGGTTCGACGGGTCGGCAGGCAGAGCATACCTTGGATCGGGCCGTTTCCAACTCTCCGGGTCACGGTGTCCCTCGGCAGCGCTTTCCGTATTCGGAGGCATCAGCCTGCGTGCCACCTTCTCCTCGCCCCCACAGATTAGGGGATTCTTGCGGAGAAGACGACATCTATCCTGACACATGGGGCAGAGGAGGCGACACCATCCTGACGCAGAGGGTGTCTGAAAAACGAGAGCATCGACCTGAGATGATTCCACTTTGACTTGGCTGCCAACCCTGCCGGACAACCGGGGTTATTTCTCTATGACTCCAGCCCATTCTTTTCGAGTTTCTCAAGGGGTAGATGGTTCGCCTACATTGACACAGGTGGGTGCGAATATTTCCGATGAGTCTTTTTTTGTTCCAAATACCATCTGAGCATACCGGCAAATTTCAACAAATGTTCGTTGCCGAGCCTTTCAGCCACTGTGATAGTAAACCGGCCGATGAGGCTGTACCCCAATGGTTTGAGGCAAGGGGAAAGAACAATCCGCTGCCCAACTGGGAGTTTTTGGAATCCCATGCCCAGTTTGAAGCGGTCCAGGGTTTCCATTCCGAGCTGAAGCGATTCCAGGCCGATGGAAACCTCCCGGATTGATGAGCCACCAAGCATTGTTTCCAGATATGTATACAGGAGTGCATTGTTGGGATATTTTGAGAGGAGGCTTCGCCGCGATCTGACGATGAGAATGTGGCTTACATCCTCCATTGTGAAGGCAACGAGATAGGCGGCAAGGAGACCCTCGCAGAAGGCTCCCCAGGCATGGGCGCCTTCGGCTGCGGCCGCCTGGCGGAAATATTTCCGCCAGTAGGACTCGAATCCTGCGTCTATCTTCCGGCCCTGCCGGAGAAGTGTCTCCCGGTTGAGAACAATACCTTCCTCAAGAAGTTCGACAAAGTCCATTTCCCTAACGCTGCAGCGTTCCAGACCTCGACGTGTCTGGTTTCTTGCTTTGCCCTTGAGAGAGTTAAGGGTGTAATCCGGAGTGTTAATGGCAAGCCTGTAGCTAGCTCGGCCTTCTGTCAAAGGGCAGGAGTGACGTAGGACAAGACCATCACGGCCCAGAATTTTTTTTTCAGGCACTTCCGAGGCGGCAATGGAGTGTTGAAACGGGAAGCTCATGTAGACCCTGGGATGAACATTGAACCAGAAGTGTTCCCCTTCCTTACGCACATTGTGGCCCAAAGATCGAAGAAATGCTGCATATCCATTCGTGCTCATTTATTCTCCAGCCTGTAAACCAGAAATTCTTTGGGAACAGGTACCCAGCTTGCCCCTTTACTGAGGCGATAAAGTCCGCCGCTGACGCCAAAGTACAGGTGGTTTAGCATTTTCACGATCAAATGACCATACAAAGGTGAACGTTCCGGAGCAGAAAGCAGCTCCGAGAAACCGAAACGGGCCATGAGGCGCCCGAGAGTGATACGGCTGTAATAAAAGAGATGTACGCCGGCATTGAGGCGGACCGGCTCACCGTAGATTAGGCGGCACAAGAGACCTGAGTTCTTGAGCAGGCGAAAACGTAGGCCGGGAATCTCCATGGCAACGAGACCTCCAGGCCGCAGGATACGGACAATCTCCTTCAAGTCGGCAACAGGATCGGGATGAAAGCAGAATGCATCCAGCGAGGTGACGACATCGAAACTGCTGTCTGGAAATGCCTGATCCGACAGGAATCCAGGATGCACCGGCACCTGATAGCGTTTTGCCGCCTCCCGGGCAGCAAATCTGGAAGGCTCCACGCCTTCAACCTGCCACTGCGGCTCATTGGTGAAGTATCCCAAAAAGGCACCAGAAGCAGTGCCAATGTCAAGGAGTCGCCCCCCTTCCGGCCGTAAGCGGGAGAGGAGCCTGGCTTCACGGCGCAGGGAGTCGGTGCGCCAGGAGGTGAAGTCCTCGGCAACCCGCTCGGAATTGTCGATATATTCTTCTTCAAACAGACGCCTGATGGCCGTGCTGGTTGGTCGGGGGTTGACAAAGAGCAGGTCACAGTCAGAGCAGCGGATGATATTCTCTCCGTTTGAGATCAAAAATAGTCCGAGTTCTGATCCATTACAGATTGGACATTGCTGTAGGGTTTCTCGATCGCAATACTTGGAATCCATGGTCAAAAAATAATGGTCGATGTTGTTTTGTTGGTGTTGTTGGAGAAGGTTTTTTATACCCTGGAAACACAATAGCCAGACAGTATAGCCAAGAGGGTCAGCATTGAGATCACATAGGGTATGAAGCTAACGGGTATTTTGCTGTATCTGGCCAGCACTGCAACCTTAATTACAAAGATTGCCAATTCCCCGACTCCCCAGGCTACCCCGGCTACCAGGGAAAGCTGTTTGTTAAATGGTACGATTATCATCAGCAGAAATACGACCACGCCGACAAGGGCACTTCCGGCATCGGCCCAGTTCCGGCGTGCGGCATTCAGGACATATTTGAGAGCAAAGTTGACGGTGGAGATGTAGAGACCGGGCAGGAGCAGCATCATGATGGTTGCCGATGCCTGAAATCTGTTACCGTAAAAAAGAGGAAGGGCCCAGGGGGCGAGTAGTATGCCTAAAGCGCAGAGAGGGAAAAAAACTGCTGAGATGATAAAAATCTTTCGTTGGACGATTCGTCGAACCTCCTGATACTTCGCTGCTGCCATGGCCCTGGATAAGGATGGAAATGAAGCGGCGGTAATGGAGACCGCCAGAAACCCTGCAGGGGCTGTCAGGGTGAAGGCCGCTCCGTACATGGCCACATCAGTGGCATCAGAAAGTTGGCCTAGGGAAAGGACCCCAAGGCGCTGGTAGAAAGCCATGAGGAGGAAGGCAAGGCCCACAGGGAAGGCATTGATCGCTACTGATTTCAGTTTGGCAAGGGACCAGGAAGCGATCCTGGTTGTGGCAAGGAGTGATTTAACTTCCGGGGTACATGTTTCCAGCATGATTCGTGACAGTATAACAATAATCCAACCTGCAAGCCCAGTTGTGACGCTGCAGCCCAGGAAGACAAACAGGGCGATGACCATAGCTCCACCCACACGGGAATAGAGCGTGAATATGGCTTCCAGGTCAAGCCGTTCACGTCCCCGTAGATACCAGAGGAGGGGGTCGGTTGGCGGTTGTAGGCTGGCGATCAGGAGGCAGAGAATGGTGTCGACAAAGGTGAGGTTTTGCAAGGGAACCCAAAGGACAAAGAGTGTAAATATACCTGAATAGAGTAATTTTGAACCAATGGCAGGCAAGAGAATATCACTGCCTTGAGCCGTGATGGAAAACTCCCTGGTTGCCCAGACACGGGTGCCGAAATCAGAGGCGATTTCAAAGACGCCGATGAAGGCCACCGCACTGATATAGGTGGCAAAACTTGCAATGTCAAGCAGGCGTGAAAGGATGGCCACCAAGGCAAGTTGCGTCAGGGAGCCGATGGCCGTCGCTCCTGCATTGGACAGGACATTTCGTCTGAAGACACTCATTTTTTCAGGTCGTCGCGGCTTTGGTACAGGAAGTCCGGGGGGAGGTGAAGAAGAGACCCAGTATCAGCCAGATGACAAAGCTCATGGGGGTGTTGCCGATGATGTACGGAACGCTGTAGAGGTCTTTGACAAAAAAGAGCAGCAGTAGAGAGCAGGCCAGCATGCGGGTGGCTCCTGTTCGGTGCACGGCCCGTTTGAGTATAAGGACCAACAGGATAAGGTAGAAGAGAATGCCAACCAGGCCATAGGATCCTGGGATGGAAAAAATAAAGCTGTGGGGATCGGCAAGGGAAAAGGTGAGCTGCCGCTCAAAGAACACTGGCCAATGGCTGGTTCCTGTACCAATAAGCCAATTGAATAAATCAAATTTTTGCAGGATCAGGTTCCATGCCTCTCCACGGTAACCAAGTTGGTCAAGGGAGGTGGGCAATCGGAAGGCAACTGCCAGTTTTCCCAGTACGCCTGTAGTCGCTAGATACAGGAGGGCCGGAAGCAGCCCGGCAAGTGTGGTCAGGATGATTGTGGGGCCAAAGGCATTGAGCATTAAAAGAAAACCACTGGCAAGAAAAAAGGCGGCCATGGCCTTGGAAAAAGTCATGGTGCTGACAAGAATTCCCCCCAGAAGGTAGAGCATCGCAAAGGGTTTCCCCACTTTTTGCTCGTTGAAATTTGACAGCAATCCCATCATCATCAGGCCGAAGTTGAGAGCAAATCCGTTGGGGGTGAGAAAGGTCGAGGTCAGTCTGGGGATGCCCATGGAGGTCGGTTCGACCAGTTGTTGTGCTTGAAGGATGGCTATTCTGCCATATCCGGAGGAAAGAAAGGTGGGGCCAAAAGGAATTTGCAGGAGTGCGATGAGAAGGCTATGCAGAAGGCAGGCGGCTAACGTTAGCCTGAGTGTCCCGGCGCCTTCCGTATCCCGCAGAATCTGTCCGAGGCTGCTGTATGCTGTGGTCACCATGAAGGCCATCAGTAGTGCAACGAGGCTCGGATTGCGATGGGGTGACTGAACCGCGATATCCAGATTGTCGAGGAGAATCGAGATAACCCAGCCATAGATGACGAGCAGCATACAGGAAAGACTGAGTAACTGTATTTCGGTTGGCAGAATCGTGTTCTGCTGTGCTCGCCTGCCAGAGAGAGAGGCGATGCCATGTATGAGGCAGACCATGCCAATGAGGATGAATCCCCCATACCACCATTTGTATGACAGGCCAGGCGCATCCTGCAGCGAGGCAATGATCAGAAGGAGGTATGGTGCCATGGAGGGCAGGACAAGCGCGACTGCCAATGCTGCAAGTGCTCCGTCGGCTTCGGAGATGATCCCCAGATCGGCACACAGGAAAACAAATGTAAAAACGAGCAGGCGTGTAGTGAGACTGATGGAGGCGGCTGCTCTTGTCCTGGTTCGCTTGCTCGATCGCAATGCAGCAGTTAGGGGCAACATGTTGTTATCTATTGGCCGCGTACGTGACAGAACGATAGTAATGACGCAAGACGAGCAGAGTTGTCCTGGGTATCTGCCGATTGATCTGCAAGGTCCTCGTGAGCAGGTTGGGAGTCCGGGTCGGTTGGTAACCGTATCTGCACATGGTCTTGGCTGTGACAGACTCAATGGTTGCCAGATCTGAAGGTGATAGTTCCTGTTGCCAAGCCCGACAACGGCCGGGCTCCATCCGTCCGGACACAACCAGCTGGTGAATCCCGAGTTCTTTGGCCGGTATTTGGTAGGCATTCTCGGCAGGTATGGTTTTCAGTTCAACGTTCAGGTAATCGGCTATCCTGGCCAGCTCACCATCTGGGTCACGTAGCAGATCCTCGTAACGGATCTCCAAGAAGCGGATTCCCTGCTGTTGCAGCCAGTTGAGTCGCTTCATGTAGGTTGTCCATTGCCAAGCTGCGACAAGACTGCCTCCCCAGGCCATACATTCCCGTGGATAGCGGGGCCTCATTGTCCGCAATTTGGAATTGATTACCGCCCTCGGATCCCGGACAATATGGATGAGCTTCAGATCCCGGCCGAAAATGGATGACAATTCTCTTAGGTATCTGATGTGAGTACCGTTCTTGTAGATTATGGTGTTGGCCGACGGGATATCTCCCCGGGCGAGTATGCTGGCGGATATATCCAGGAGAAATGCTTTTAGCCCGGTGCGTCCCTGGGATCTCCGGGCAATATGTTGCACCTCGTCTCGCGACAGGGGTAGATTGACAAATTCATGGCCGGCAAACATGGCGTTAACGATCTTGGGGCTGACCATCCCTTTTTTCAGAGAGAGATCAAAACCGATTTCTGGTGTCACAAATGTGTTGGTCAGGCGGGAGGCCATTTCCCTGGCCAGTAGAGTAGAGCCGGAGCGGGAATCGTACACTAGAAAGGCAATGGTGATTGATCGAGACACTGTATTCTGTCAAACAAAGCGGTTCTTTATCAAAACGTGTGGAACCTGATAAATATTTCAATGGACGCGGCGATCAGATACATCATGGAGAGAAAGGTGGCTGTATTCCCGTCTCCTCTTGCCCGTGCCCTTGCAGCCTGGAAGAGAGAATTGAGCCCCTCCAGGCGCGGGCATTCGAGGGATCTGAATCCACCGGCCCAGAATTCTGTCCCGATGGCGCCGGAGAGTCTCCATGTCTTGCATACAGGCTGAAGCAGAGGAGAGTCATCCAGTTTTTCTTGGCATGGCGAATGAAATCGGTGATTCGCCTCTTGGCGGCTTAGAGGGGGTTGATTTTTTACCCAGCGGAATATTTCCCTGATTCGCCATCCAGCGGTGGCAGTGTGACAGTTCATGGCAAGAGGTTCAGTCAGGGCATCAAGTTGGGATTCGGTCATTGCCGCATCTGCACTTTTCAGGCTCGTCCAGCAGAGGGCCTTGGGAAAATTTCGCTGTTGAGCCCCCTTATTCTCCGCATTTTGTCCACCGCGCTGGTGAAAGGGTGAACGACATGGAGCCCGTCGAGATGATTTCGGAGCGCTGAAATTGTCCTTTTGCGCCGGCAAAAAAGGCTTTTGACATTTCACAGACGACTTTAACAATATTCTCGGTCCTGCCGCCTTCTAGCTCAAGAAATCTCCTGAACTCTTGCAAGGTGTCTTTTCCTTTTTCCTACGTGGCGAAAAGGAGATGGTTTTTTCCCTGTCAAGGTGGATGAAGACAGTGGCCTATTTATGTCCTCTTTTGGCTGCGCTTCGTTGAGTCCGATGGCCATGACATGATGCAGAGAAAGGTGTGCCATGGCACGACTGGCATAGTGGAACACGACGCGCCAGATACGTTTGTCCGTGATGTCCATGATGCGTGCAGCAGCAAGCACAGGCATCTCTGTGAGCGAATTCATGGCGATCTGCTCAAAGAACAGTGGACTTGCCGCCTTTTCATGCCCATGGGACTTCAATACGCTTGACGAAATGATGCATATCGCATCTGATGCGCGCTGAAGCCGTGATGTAGCATCGAGGCCGAATAAAGTTGCGATGCCTTGGGCAAACGCTTTGAAGGTTTGGCATGGGGTTGATCTTAGATGGTATTGAAAAAAATCGATCTACTGCGTTGTAGCGGTACGGCCAATGCTCGATGTAGTCCATGTAAGCCTCCGTCAGGCCGACACCGCCACGCCTTGTATATCGAACTTCTATGCTGAGCTATTTTTGCCGTGTGATGGATTTTTGCTGCGTCCATCATCTTTAAACTGTGTCATGTATTCAGCAAGAAGTGCCAGCATGAATCCACCTGTTGCACCGGCGATGGTTCCCAGCATTATCAACACCGACAGGCTAGGGCCTGGGAATGCGGGAGAGCGGACTGGCATGGACAGGGCACGTGTCGGCGTGAAACAGGACAATTGCATGCGAGCCCTTGCCAGGGACTGAGTCGACTGTTCTTTCAGATTTTCAACCGACTCGATGCGCCAGGTCAGCCTGTTGAGATGGTTATCGAGGAAGATCATATTGATGGTTTTTTCCATTCCGGTAGTGCTCGTGAGGATATTTGCACGTGCCTCAACAAAATTATTTTCTTGCGACTGAAGATTCGAGATTTCCATATCGTACAGCTTGATCTGGTTCTCCAGGAATCGAACTTGCCGTTGTAATTCATTTTGTAACGGAGTAATAAGTGACAGATGTTCTGTAGTAACTTTATTGGCTACAGATTCTAACAGTTCGATCGCCTGATTGTTAAGTGAGTCCGGTGCTTTCACCTCTATTAATATAATATTTTCTTTCTTTGGGTTGTATACATTATATGATAATAACGAATATTTTTTATTTATATTCTGGGTTAGCGAAGGAATTATACTATCTCTTATGCGAATTATTGTGAGTTTCGGTGGTTCTATCAGGTGAATTGCTCCCTTGAAGTTCCAGTCAGGTTTTTTGCCTATCTCGATGGATATTTTGTAAATATTCCTTTTTTGCAAAAAGATAACACAAACAACGATGAATATAACAACTAATAATGTAAAACTTGCAATAAGTTTATATCTTTTTTGAATTGTATTTTTTATTATGTCAAACATTTGAAATACATTCCTGTGCTCAAGAGAGCATCGTGCAAGGTGGTTCTGTCGTGCTCCATATCGCCTTGGAATTCTCGCTTGTCGCCATGAAAAGGCGGTCATGGCCGTCAATATACAGCACGCCGGCAGAGTACGGAATATTTTTTAGTTAATTTCGCTCACCTCATAGCCTCTCCTTCTGTCGACCGATTGGGTCGTTTTTCAGGAAAACCTGGGGTGTTTCCCGCAAAATCCTGCTTCGGGGCGTGATCAAGTCTCGGAAGTAACCACGTTCTCTGGTTGAGCAGAAGCGTTGAATCTCAATGCAGCTGATCCGGACAAGGTCATGAAAATCATATAGCAGGGGTAGGTGGATTCCTGGAAATAGTGATACCGTGAATATGCCAATATCTTCGATGAATACGGTAATTACCAGCAATCAGTCAATGACCTGGCTGGAAATGCCGTCATCAGGTCCTCGGTACGATGATGGAGCTTCATTGTTACCGGAACGGCTTGAAGATGCTTGACAGCTGCATCCAGTCGATATTGCATGGATTTCATCCAGATGAGGATGGAAGTTTTCTCACGGTTTCGTCAACCTTGCCTCCGGATGGTTCCAGGAAGATAGACGGGCCTTTCCTGGTCATTGTCTTCGGGTATTTTTTGTGGAAAAGTCTCAGGTCGGGTTTCATGCTTCATGCGGCTCTTGGTATTCCCTGCCCCAGGGACCGGCAGGCGCATCCCCATTGGCATCGATGTGGCTATTCAGCCCGCCGGTGATCACGCGAAAATTTTACTGGTGTTTATGGTATCGTTGGTAGAACTGCTGGGTTACGGAGACACGCCATGTTGCAATTGATACGGGTGTCGGCCAGATGCGTCCGTTGGGAAACAGAAAGTTGAAAGAGGGCATGGCGTCCGGGAATCAGGAAGGGTTTAGAAAGCATGTTGTCAGTAATGTGGTATATTGTCTTGTTCTTGTCGCACCATCAGGGTTTGTAACAGTTGACCGCTATTGACAGCTACTTTGAAATAACATTACTTTCTGGAAAATTCAGCTGTGGCCCGGCTGAGTGTGAACACGGCCGGCAGGTAAACGAGCGTGCCGAGGTTCCGACAGCCTGCTGCTGAACTTTGATCAACCTTTAGCGGATGGTTCTGCAAAACACGGCCCTGATGTCACCTCTATAGAGGTTTTGGAGAATGAAAGAGCAGGGGCATGAGATCATGTTGTACAAGCCACGTGAGCCGGCGAAAAGGGGTGCTGCATGTTATTGAGGCTCAGGCTTGTCTGAACATTTCCGTCTTCTGATGAGAAGAATGCCGAAGCTATACCCAACCTGCGGCGGAGAAATAATTGAGATCGTTCCGGCAGCATACCCTTTGTTATCTCTGATGTCCAGAAGATACCGGCACCTTGAAGGCGAAGCCTGGTCTCTATTGGGAGGGCGTTTTCAGCTGTGTCGCTGTCCCTGGACAAGTGCTGTTTTATAAATAGAGAAGAGTGCGTGGACGTTGTTGTCGGCAATATGGTTTGATGATTCCTCTTAAATAAATCTAGACAAGGCGATCTGGGTACAGCATGATGTGTCATCATTCCGTGGTCTTTGAGCAGGTAGCCCTTTTTTGCTCATTGGCATGAGAGGAGATAGATTCAGAAAGGCTGTCGCGCAAAACTGGCAGAACGGTCTTGCCCACAGTTTGAAGGATCTTCCGCGACGATGGTACAGCCAGGATGCTGGCAGGTGAGTCTGTCCAGCCCGGGCTGAAGTCCGGCACCATCTGTTGGCGTCTGGTTATGAGGCTCTCGGTAGCGATGAAAATCGGGCCAAGGTCTGTGATTGTTGGAATAACGTCTGGCTATCAGCCTGCCGGAGATGCAGCAAGGCAGTGGGTCGGGGCGTGGCGAAACAATGCTACCATGCATTAGCCGATGTCCTGCGATTTTCTCTGTATCCTGCAGTGGGGCAGGAAAAGATTCCGGATTAATATTGTCACTATCTTTATCGGCATTTCGTGAGAATATTCCTGTTGCATGGTAGAGTGTAATCAAGGTAGGTTGATAATGTTAGAGATAATTTTCTCTGTATCACTTTTTGTCTTGTATTATGTATACAGTGGTTACAGATTATTTCTGATGCTTGTTCTTGCTATACAGAAGAATCAGGGAGACAAGGCGTTTCTTGGTGAAAAGTTTGTTGAATTACCACTGGTTACGGTTCTTGTAACTGTATATAATGAGCAAGATGGTATTGCATCAAAGCTAGATAATTTACTAGAGCAGAATTACCCTCAACAACGACTTGAAATTATTGTTGCATCTGATGGATCCACCGATGCAACAGATAGTATTGTCTCGGATTATGTCAGACGCTTTCCAAATATTCACCTGTTTTGCCCTCAATGCCGTAAGGGAAAAACCGATACGCAGAATCAAGCTATAGAACATTCGTCTGGATCCATCATTGTGTTTACCGATTGTGACACAGTTTTTTCTTCCAATTTCCTTGTCAATATTATTCGTGTGTTTATTGCTGAGGAGGTGGGATGTGCTTCAGGAGAGTTGTTTTTTCAGTCTGAAAAGGATAGCTCTATTTCAGCAAATCAGGGATATTATTGGCGATACGAAATCAGCCTCCGGCGGCTTGAATCCGCTCTCGGAATACTGGCAGTGGCGAGTGGGGCATGCATGGCAGTGCGCAGGGATCTGTTCAGACCGATGGAGGCTGCTTACGGTGAAGACTGTGTTATTCCGCTGGATGTGGTGCTGCAGGGGTACAGGGTTGTTCATGTTGACGAGGCAACAGCCTATGATCGTATGCCGGCAACTCCTGCCGGAGAGTTCCGGACAAGGGTACGGATGACCCTTAGAAACTGGCAGGGAACCTGGTCCCGTGGCGAACTGCTCAATCCCTTTCGTCACCCAAGGTATGCCTGGGCACTTTGGTCTCATAAGGTGCTGCGTTGGCTATCACCCTATTTTTTTCTCACCGTTGTGGTGGTATCGGTACTGCTTGCGCCGGGTTCGTGGTTTTTTCAATGGGTCTGTTTCGCACTCTGTGTGCTTTTTCTTGCCGGGATTATAGGGTATCTTGCACAGCGGCATCAGGTTGCGGTACCTCTTGTTGGTACGGCATACAGTTTCTTGCTGGCCAATGCCGGTTTTCTTCAAGGAACGATGATGGCAGTCCTTGGCCGTAAGATTACCCGCTATACCTGATCTGCCGGGATGCATGACGATTGATGGATCGGACTGTTGTTCGGTGACCATCCAAGGCTGGAACGTCCAGTGCCATGGAAATATTTCAGTGCCGTGTCGCACATTCAAACATCGCTACTGGACACCAGGGAAACGGCCCACTGGACCAAGCTGAATATCGATAGAGCCCTGCTTTTCCGCCAATGAATGATACCGAATTTCTGCCATTTGCCCTGCCATTGATCGGGGAAGATGAAATTAACGAAGTGATCGATTCACTGAGGAGCGGATGGATCACAACCGGACCGAAGGTGAGGCGGTTTGAACGAGATTTTTCTGCCTACCTTGGGGGCGGTTTCAGTATTGCTGTCAATTCAGCAACTTCTGGTCTGCATCTCGCCCTTGAATGTATTGGGGTCGGTAAGGGCGATCGGGTCATTACAACACCATATACCTTTACGGCAACAGCCGAGGTGATCCGCTACCTTGGTGCTGATCCGATCTTTGTCGATATTGACCCTGATACTTGCAATATCTCTCCAGGATCCATTGCCAGGTATCTGGACGAGCTGCCGGACAAAGAGTTACGCAGGATAAAAGCCATACTTCCAGTCCATTTCGCTGGCCAGGCCTGTGATATGGATCCCATCTGTGAAATAGCGCGAGACTATGGTCTCAAGGTAATCGAAGATGCAGCTCATGCCCTGCCCTGTACTTACAAGAAACGGGCCATTGGTACGCTGGGTGATATTACGGTCTTCAGTTTTTACGTGACCAAGACCCTGGCGACCGGTGAGGGGGGCATGATAGTCACAAACAATGAAGAATGGGCACGGCATATGAAAGTGATGCGCCTGCATGGAATCAGCCGTGATGTCTTTGCCCGT
>Ga0256833_1001563_pt1 | contig 16701 bp, 12 predicted proteins | sample 356284metaG_FD_190535 | JGI IMG/M metagenome (GOLD analysis project Ga0256833, IMG submission 190535) | Hydrothermal vent microbial communities from Mid Atlantic Ridge, Atlantic Ocean - 356-284 | ecosystem: Environmental > Aquatic > Marine > Hydrothermal vents | place: Atlantic Ocean: Mid...
AAGGGTCACACATTCCTTATAGAAAATGCGGGCGTCAAAAGGTGGGTGAACCGACGTGAGATGAACGACTTTGTAACGGCTCATGATTCGTTGGCCCACAGATCGCTTGTGGCGACCAGCAACCCCAATGCCGTGAATACATGACGATTGCTGACGATGTCACCGCTGATCATGGCGTTCATTATGGTGAAAGTGAAAAATCCCAACGCAATGATGGAGAGGGATCGCCTGCAGACGCCTTTTTTGACAAATCCCCGGAATGCAATTACAAGCATAGCGAGCCATAGGACTATTCCCACCAGCCCCAACTCACTCAAAATCTCCAAAATTATATTATGAGGATACACGCGGAGTTGATCGGCGGGATAGTAATAGGCGAAGCTGCCCGCGCCCGCGCCAATCAGCGGCGCACTCAACCAAAGACGCCAGGCATTGGCAAACCTTTCCTGTCTCAATTCCACGCTTTTATTCGGGATATCCTTGGGGGACGGGATCCTCGGTCGGGGGGTCGGTTTCGGTTTGGCGGGTGAAGGGGTTGCCGGCCGAGTAGTGGCCGCTTTCGCTGTTTCACCTCCCGCCGTCGGAGAAGACTGCGCTGTCGGCGTCGATGGTTTCGGCGCGGGCGTAGGTTGTACTGTGGGAAGAGGCGTAGGCGAAGGTTGTGCGCCGGGCAATTCCCATCCGACCTCATGCGCCAGAATGACATTGAAGCGATACATGGTGCGAAGACTCGGGCCCATCCACAGCGACCCTGCCAGATAAAGAATCGCCAGGGCTGCTATGAAAAGAAACTTGAGCGGGAGTTGCCTTTGCACCAACACCAAAATCAACACCGTGGTCAGAGCCGCAGCGACAAATGGCCCGCGGGCGCCCACAATCAACAATACGAAAAAGAAGAGCAGGCTGAGGGCAAGCAACAGCCATGTCCGCCATCTCCGACTATTCTTACTGAAACTGGCGGCTAACGCCACTACAAAACCAAGGCCTACCAATCTGCCAACTGTCTGATATGAAGCTCCCAACACGATATAAGAACGCACGTCCCTGTGGGGGAGATAAACGCGCATCGCTTGCAGTGCAAAAAGGAAAGCCAGCGCCAGGAGGGCGCCATAAAAGCGTCTCAATCTTCTCCTGTCGCCATCCATGACCACAGCGGCTCCCGCAAGCGCCCATCCATTTAATACTGCAAACTGGATCGCTTTTTCCAGGCCATAGCGCGTTGGCGGGGCCCATAGCAAACTCAGCAACACCCATCCCGAAAACGCCGCCATGGCCGCGACCAGGATCAGCGCCCGGCGAGACAGGGAATATCCTCGCTTCCAGAACACCCATCCGCCAGCGGCCACGCTTACAATCAGAAAGAGCAGGGTCAGATCAACGGGAACCCGGCTCAGGAATTCACTTGACTTGTAGAATCCTGCAAACAGATACAGGACAAATGCCGTCTCGAAAGAGAAAACCGTCGACAGAGACCGGCGAAAAGGAGAGTTGGGATGCAATATAGACATGGTGTTATCGGACGATTGGTTTGACGGGAGGAGCGGTGGTCTTTCGCAACTGTCCCCACATCATCAGAAACAGAATGGCGTACATGACGAACATCGAGCCGCCATAAAGGGCCAGGGTGCTCAGGCTGGATAGTCCCAGCGCCTTATGACCGATCCAGATCACGGCAACAACGACCGTGACGCGGGAAATATCCCAGATCAACTGCAAGTCCTGCCGTTCCAGGATGTTCAAGGTCTGAGAAAGCGGCGTCACCACCATTTGTCCCAAAAACATGGGCAGGAGCGCCACGATATACCACCCCGATGTGCGCCATTGATCTCCGAAGATAAACCCAAAGACCCAGGGGGCGAGCAGGCCTCCTATCACCAGAGGGACGCCAACATACAAAAAAAGTTTCGTTGCTGTCCGTAGAAAGAGGCGTCGCATGGCGACGGGATTTTCGTTACGCAGACGGGACGCCTCGCCCAAATACACTTGCGAGACCGAGCGCCCGATCAAGGTCAGGGGGATGCCCGCCACCCGTTGCGCCAGCCCGAACCATCCAGCCACCCCGGCGCCGAAGAATGCGGCAAAGAGAAGTGGCGCCGCCTGCAAACCTCCCTGATTCAACAGCGCCGACCAGCTTGAGAGCAGAGGAAATCGACGATAGCGGGACGCGGCGAGCCTGATGTTGGCAAGGCTGATTGAATCCAAGAGATCACGGTGCGATCGCATCAGGGCGTAAAACAACATGACGCCGGCGATGACGCGTCCCAGCACATAGCCTCCAACCAACCCCACAGCGCCCCATTGCGTCCATCCCATCAGCAATTGTCCACTGGCCATGGAGGCGCTCTGGCCGATCTTGGCTTGGGTCAGACGCTTGAAGCGCCTCTCGCGAATATGCCAATAGCTCAGAATCTGAAAAGCGCCTCCGGAGAACATGCCCAGAGGGATCAGCCAGAGATAAGGCGTCAGTTGGGGCACAGACAGAAGTGTGGCCAGGTCGGCGCCGAAAACAGCGACGAACACGCTCAGAATCATGGTCATTCCCAGCAGAATCACGCCACTCAGCGCCGTGAGATTGATGGCGAATGAGGGAGAAGCTGGCAGTGGAATGGCTATTTCATACCGCAGCGCCGAAACGACAATCATTAATCCCAACACCGAGATGAAGACGGTCAGCACGCCGAAATCATCGGGGGTGTAGAGTCGGGTCAGGATGGGCGTGACCAGCACCACCAGCGCCTGAGCGACGCCCGTGCCCCCCGCCAAAATCAGTACATTGCCCAGAAAACTGCCGCTGCGCAGGCGTTGCTGGAGGGCATCGAATCTGGCCCGTAACATCGTCATTTCCCGGCGTTAGTTTTTACTGGGCAAAGGCTCATCTTCGGGCCAATCCAGGCAACGCAGCACGCCCGGCGTCACCTCGCCATAACGCCAGCCGCTTTGCGGACACACCCAATTGCCCGTCTCATCCTGCTCGGTGAGTCGATGCCCGTGGCGGCTGATCCAGCCCACGCGACGGGCGGGCACGCCTACCATCAGCGCATAATCGGGCGCATCGGTTGTCAGCACCGCGCCGGCGCCGATGAGGGCGTAGCGGCCAATGGTGACGCCGCAGACGATGGTGGCGTTGGCCCCGATGGTCGCGCCTCGCCGCACCAGCGTGGTCTTGAACTCGCTCTTGCGCTCGATCTCGCTGCGAGGATTGATGACGTTGGTGAAGACCATGGAAGGCCCACAGAAGACGTAGTCTTCCAGGATGACGCCGTTGTACACCGAGACGTTGTTCTGAATCTTGACGCCCTTGCCGATGACCGTGTTGTTATCCACGAACACATTTTGGCCCAGATTGCAGCCCTCGCCGATGCGGGCCGTGGGCATGATGTGGCTGAAATGCCAGATGCGCGTGCCCGCTCCGATGTGTGCGCCCTCATCCACCACCGCGGTGGGATGCACGAAATAGGCTCGTTCTACCATAATTCCACTCCTTCCATGGGTAGCCGCACCGGCTCGCCATTGGTGACCAGAGAGCGCTGGGCCGCTTGCAGCACCCGCACGACCCGCAATCCGCTTTCGCCGTGGGTGATGGGCGGTCGCCGGGTGACGATGGCGTCCAGAAATGCCTGGCACTCCAGCCGCAGCGGCTCATCATCAGGAAAATCAACCAGCTCGCCCTCTCGTTTGACGGGCACAGGCTGGCCCTGATCCCACGCCACGCGCTGGTCGTACAGCACCAGTTTTTTGGAAACATCATCGAAGCTGGCCATTTTCTCCGAGCCGATGACCACCAGCCGCTGCTCCTTGAAGGGATGCAGCCAGGAGACGAAGATGTGCGCCCGCACGCCGTTATCGAACAGCAGATTGGTCACGGTCACATCTGCGATATTGGGTTGCACATACGCCCCGCCCGTGGCCGAGACCTGAAAGGGCATGCCGCCGGTCAGACGCAGGATGACGGCGATGTCGTGGGGAGCAAAGCTCCACAGGATGTTCTCCTCCCGGCGGATTTTGCCCAGACTGAGACGGTTGGAGTAGATATAGCGCACCTTGCCCAGCTCTCCCTGTTCGACCATCTGCAATAGCGTGACGATGGCGGGGTGATATTCCATCACATGCCCCACCAGCAGGATGCGTTCCCGGGCCCGGGCCAGCAACACCAGCTCCCGGCCTTGCTCATACGTCAGGGCCATGGGTTTTTCCACGAAAACATCCTTGTCGGCCATCAGCGCCCGCTTCACCAGCGCATAATGGGTCTCCGCGGGCGTGGCGATGACCGCGCCCGCCACATCCGAGGCCAGAACCTCGTCGATGTCTTCCACGACGGCAATGTCGGGAGCCAACTCCCGGGCCTTGGCCCGGCCTGCTTCCGTGGCGTCCGCCGCCATGGCCAGCGCGCCCAGCGCGTGAAAATTCCGCACCAGGTTTTTGCCCCAATAGCCGCAGCCGATTACAGCCACGTTGGGATGAATATCTGTCATCATTGTTGCTCGCTCCATTGGTCAAACAGGTTTTGCCAGCTTTCAGGGGGATTTTTGTGTAATGCAATGGCTTTTTGCAAACTGGCCAGCGCCTCTTCATTGCGCCCCAGCGCCCGCAGCGTCAGCGCCCGGAAGTATTCTCCCCAGGCGTTTTCGGGGCGCATCGCAAGGGAACGATCCAGCGCCTTGAGCGCCTCATCATAGCGTTTTTGATTGTAGAGCACGATGCCAAGATGATAGGGCGGGCGGAAGCTGTCAGGGGAGGACTTCTCCGCTGTGCGATACCACTTTTCCGCCTCCTCATATTCCTGGCGGTAGCGATACGTCTCTCCCACGCCCAGCAGTGCATCCAGGCTGTCGGACTTTAGCGTCAGCGCCTGCCTGTAAGCCTGCTCCGCCTGCTCATACGCTCGATTCAGGATGAGCATGTAGCCCAATTTGAGAAGATAGGGATAGGCGTCTTCGCCCTGGGCCAAATCAACAGCCTTTTGGTACAGATCAGCCGCCTTTTGCCAATCCCGCTCCTTTTCCGCCTCGCGGGCCTGCGCCGCCCAATGAGCTGGGTCTGACTCCGGCGTGGGATAGCGTTGCCATCTTGCCAGCAGCTTCGACCACTCTGCGGGCGGATTCTCATAACCAGCCACAGCCTTTTCCATTGAAGCGATGGCCTCTTCCCGCCGGTCCAGCGCATCCAGGATGGTCGCCTGATAATATAATAATTCCGGCAATTGGGGTTTGATGGCCAGCGCCTGTCTGATAAAGGTCAGCGCCTGCTCATAATGCTGCTGACTGCGGGCGACGAGCGCCAGATACATCGGTGGCCGATAATTGTCAGGGGCCAGTTCGAGAGCTTGCTGGAATAACGCCGTCGCTTGATCGTAATCTTCCTGATTTCGGGCGATATCTCCCAATTCGATATAGGCGTCGGCTTTTTCCGGATATTTTTCGATGATCCGTTTCAACGCCGAAGACGCGTCAGCCAGCTCGCCGAGTCGTCGCAACACACGCGCCCGCTGCAAAAGCAAGCGATAGTCGTCAGGCGGAATAGCGATCTCAGCGCCCCGTTTGTACATCTCCGCGGCCTTCTCCCAATCCTTATTCTTTTCAGCCTCCTGGCCCAACCGCCACCACACTTCCGGGGTCGAGCTGGCGTCAGGATATTTCCGCCATTGCTCTAACTTGGATTGCCATCCCGCTGGCGGATTCACGCTGAGCGCTATCGCGGTTTCCAGCACATTGGCGGCTTTCTTACGATCCCCCAGCAAATCCAGCGTCAACGCCTTTTCATAAAGCACAGGCGCATAAGTTGGTTTTAGCGCCAGCGCTTTATTCAAATCATCCAATGCCTTCTGATAATCTCCCTCCGAGCGGGCGATTGTGCCCAGATAGTAATAGGGAGCGTACTGTTCGGGCTGAACTGCTGCGGCTTTGCGATACCATTCTCTGGCCTGATCATAACGTTGTTGATAGCGATAGATATGCCCCATGCCGAGATAACCATCGATCTTGTCGGGGAATGTCTCAATGGCTTTTTGATACGCTACTTCAGCTTTATCGAATTCTCGTGAGCGCAGGCCCATCACGCCGGCCCGGAGATAATCTCTCAGCGCATCCTTTTTCTCTTTTTCCAGCGTCCCCGCTTTTAGATAGGCGTCCAGCGCCCCATCCCAGTTTTCTCCCTGTTCCAGCGCCTGCCCCAGCGCCCACCAGTATTCGGGCGAATCGGCGGGATAAGCGGATTGCAATTGTCGCCACACTTGCAATGCTTCATCATCCCTCCCCAACTTTTTGTAGATCGAAGTCAATTTTCCGGCGATTTTGCCATCTGGCGCATAGGCAAAGGCTATCCGATACCATCCTGCCGCGGTGCGTAGTTTCTTCGCCTGCTCGCTGGCCGCCCCCTTTTTAGAAGCGTACCGGCTGATCTCCTCGGCAGAGTCCGTCTCCAGCATTTCACCCCGGGCGAATCGGGCGATGGCGGTGTTCAATAACAGCAGGGGGTCAGTCACATACGACGCATCCAGTCCAGCTTGCCAGCTATCGCCCGCGCGATCCTCCTCACCCGCCAGGCAAGCTAACTGCCCTTGATGCAGAGATGGGTGGGCGTCTGCATCACCGGCCCGCTTCAGCCGATTTCGCATTTCTTGCAGCATGACGGCGTCATCCGCAGGCGGACAAGCGGCATCGGTGGGGATCAGCGTGTCAGGCTTCCACACTCGCGCCAAATCAATGCTGAAAAGATTGACAGAGGCCCGGGCGAGCAAAGTCGGTCCCAGCAGAATGAGCGCCAGCAGCGCAGCGACTGCGATCAACGCAGCCAGCCGCCTGCCAATTGTCGCCTGCGCTTTGCTACCAGCCACCTACTTTCCTTCCGTTCGATTGCGATAGAGGTTGGGATCCACCACCTGAACCATAGCCCGCACATCCAGACTTCCCCCCAGAAAGACGTTCACCTTCGCGGCCCAGGGTTCAGGATCGACTAACATGGCGTTGTAGTCCAGATCCAGCATCTCGAAATTGGGCTGACGGGCCAGCCAAGTCTTCACCTGCTGCACATGCCTGGCCAGAAGCTCGGCCAGCTTCTCATCGCTGATCTCTGATTTCTCACCGCGGCGTTCCAGCATCTTGCGCTGCGAGGCCAGCACCTCGGGCATCTTGCGATTCATAAACAACACCTGGTACTCATACTCGGGCGGCAAGTGTTCCAGCAGGGCGGAGATGACCTTGACCGCCTTGCCGCGGGCCCCGGCCACCCAGGCGACGTCACCTTTGTCCAGTTGTTTCACCCGCTCGAACTCGTAATAGCCCTTGGGGTTATCCTCGTCCGCAGTGCGAATGCCATCGATGACCAGGGACGCGCCCCCGGCCTCCAGCATCTTCATCATCATGGACGTGCCCGAGCGCGGCAAACCCGAGACAATGACCACGGGCTTGCGTTCTTTGCCGCTATCGCCTGCATCTTTTTTGCCAAACAGCGATGAAAACAGTTTCATACATCAACCTCCTGCCTCGACAGGAAAAAAGGCATGGATCATGCTCCACACTCCGAGAGGCGAACGCCGATCCATGCCTTGTGACGCCGGCATTTATTGCAGTTTCAGGAATCCGCGTTCGGTCAGCAGATCGACGATCCTGTGAGCGTTTTCCTCGGCCGTGTAATGGACGGTGTCCAGGGAGATTTCGGGGTTGTTGGGGGGCTCGTAAGGATCATCGATGCCCGTGAAACCCTTGATCTCGCCGCGGCGGGCCTTGGCGTACAGACCTTTCACATCACGATCTTCGCAGACTTCCAGGGGCGTGTCCATGAACACCTCGATGAAATTATCGGCGCCAACCATGTTGCGCACATCATTTCGGGTCGCCCGATAGGGACTGACCGCCGCGCACACCGCCACGCCGCGATGTCGCACGATCTCAGCCGCCACAAAGCCGATGCGACGGATGTTGATGTCCCGATCTTCCTTGCTGAAGCCCAGGCCCTTGGAGAGATGGGTGCGCACCACATCGCCGTCGAGCTGGGTGACATTGCGGCCATGCTCCAGCAGCAGCGTCGTCAAAATCTCGGCCGTGGTGGATTTGCCCGAGCCGCTGAGGCCGGTAAACCACACGGTGAAGCCCTGCTTGTGCTTGGCCGGATAGCTGTCGGCCAGGATCTCGGCCACCTCGGGCCGGGTGAACCATTCGGGCAGGGCGTGGCCATTGTTCAGATATTCCTCCCGCACCTGGGTGCCCGAAATCGATGCGGTGCGGACGCTGTCGTCCACTTTATCGATTTCCTCATATCGGCCTTCATCAGGCAGATACACCAGCATTTTGAAGGGGATGACCTTGACGCCCAGTTCGTCGCTGAAGGCGTTGGCCATCTCCTGGGCGTCGTACGGGCCGTAGAAGGGATTGCCCTGGGAATCCTTGCCCGGGCCCGCGTGATCGCGGCCCACGATGAAATGGTTGGCCCCATAATTGCGACGGATGAGCATGTGCCACACCGCCTCGCGCGGGCCGGCCATGCGCATGGCCAGCGGCAGCAGGCTTAGCACCACGCTGCCCGGCTCATAATACTTCTCGGTCAGCACTTTGTAGGTGCGAACGCGGGTGTAATGGTCCACATCGCCGGGCCGGGTCATGCCCACCACCGGATGCAGCAACAGCGTGCCGTCAATAGAGGCCGCCGCCCGCTTGGTCAGCTCTTCGTGCACGCGATGCAGAGGATTGCGGGTCTGAAAGGCCACCACGTTGGCGTTGCCCGTCTCCGCCAGGAGCTTGCGGGTTTCAGCGGGCGTCCGCCGCAGCTCTTTGAAATCGTAGCGCAGGGGAAGCTGCAATACGCGCAGACGGCCGGAGATATTCAGCTTGCCCCAACGGTGCATCTCAGCCACCAGGGGATGCCGCAAATCGGTCGTGCCGAAGACTTTTTCCGCAGTCTCGTTGATGTCCCATTCGTAGATTTCCTCGATGGTCATGAGCGCCAGGATGTTGTTCTTTTGGTCCCGCAGTGCGATCTCCTGGCCCAACCGGATGTCTGGCCCTGGCTCCACCGGCAAGGTGATAGGGATGGGTGAAATGGCGCCATTGCTCAGACGCATCTCATCCAGCACGCTCTGATAGTCCTGCTCGCCCATAAAACGATCCAGCGGCGAAAAAGCCCCCGTCGCCAATAATTCCAGATCACAAATCGAACGTTCTGAAAGCTGGATGGAAGGCAGCTTCCCGGCATAACGCTTCAGATGATCTTGCTCCTCGGCTGGCGCCAGTAAATCCACCAGCTTGCCGCCATAAGGTTCGATAAGTGTTGTTTGTTCCATCGTCATAACTGCCGACATGTTTTGTGGTTACTCCTTATGAATATTGAAAAAAGGGTTTTCATTTTACTGGAGTCTGGCGAAAATTATTGGCCGCTTTTCAAGTCATTTTTTGACACAAATTAAGCGAATTTATCGAATTTTTCTCTTCTTTTTTCGTATAATTCGTGTCAATTCGCGTCAAAATCAAAAACGCCAGAGTCCAGTCATTTTAATCCAAACCATAATTCTACAGGACATGGCGCGTATCCACCAAAAGCGCCGTCCGTTTCGCCACTTCAGACCAGTCGTAATCGGAATGATCGGTTACGATGACAACGCAATCCGCTTCGGCCAGGGCCGCGTTCAAGTCGGGCTCGCTGGTCATCCTGAAACCGTCATAGGAATACTCGGGCACATAGGGGTCATGGTAGCGGATATCTGCGCCTTTTTCTTTGAGCAAGGCAATGATGTCCAGCGCCGGTGATTCCCGCACATCGTCGATGTCTTTTTTATACGCCACGCCCAGAACCAGCACCCGGCTGTTCTTTACCGGCTTTTCGGCCTCGTTGAGCGCGTCCTGCACTTTTTCCACCCAATAGCGGGGCATGTCGCTGTTGATCTCTCCGGCCAGTTGAATAAAGCGGGCGTTATAATTCAGCGTCTTCAGCTTCCACGAGAGATAATGAGGGTCCAGAGGAATGCAATGGCCGCCCACGCCCGGACCCGGCGTGAACTTCATAAACCCGTAGGGTTTGGTGGCCGCAGCGTCGATGATCTCCCACACATCCAATCCCAGCTTGTCGCACATCAGCGCCACCTCGTTCACCATGGCGATGTTTACGGCCCGAAAGGTGTTCTCCAACAGCTTGGTCATCTCCGCGGCGGCGGGCGAGGAGACCGGCTCAATGCGCTCGATGGCCTGGCTGTAAAGCGTCGATGCGATCTCCAGGCAATCGCGGGTGACGCCGCCCACGACCTTGGGCGTGTTCTCCACCGTCCAGTCGGTGCGGCCCGGATCGATGCGTTCGGGCGAGAATGCCAGGAAAAAATCTTCGCCCACCTTGTATGGCCGCTTTTCATCACCGCCTTTTTCCAGCATTGGCAGCAGCAATTCCTCGGTGGTGCCGGGATAAGTGGTGGATTCCAATACAACGAGCATGCCAGGGTGCAGATGCTTTGCCACCGACTCGCCCGCAGCGATGAGAAAACGCACATCGGGATCGCGGGTTTTGTTCAGGGGCGTGGGCACGCAAATGATAGCAGCGTCCGCCTGCGCCAGGGCGGCGAACTCAGGGGTCGCCTGGATGCGTCCGCCACCGCTTCCTGCGTTCAATGTCCAGCGCATCAATTCGGCAGTGGGAATATCATTGACATAAGAGTCGCCGCGGTTGATGGCGTCCACCTTGGCTGTATCCACATCGATGCCGGTGACGGAAAAACCATTTTTGGCGAAGGCTACAGCCAACGGTAGTCCCACATAGCCCAGGCCGATAATGGCGATTCGAGCCTCTCGGTTTTGAATTTTCTGTAATAGAACTTCTTTGAGATCAGACATGTCACTCCTCATAGTGAATCTTGCGGCCCCGACCACGGGTGCCGCGACGACGTTTCTGTGTCGTTTCAATCTCGGATAGATCGATTTCCACCTGATTTTCCCGTCCCAGGAAACGAAGCAGAACGATGGCCCGTTCCTCGGCGCCCAGGCGTTTGACGAAAACAGCTTCCATTCCCGCCAATGGGCCGGTGCGCAGGCGCACCAGATCCCCTTCGCTGAATTTCTGGGTGGGTAGCCCGCCTGCCGCATTCAGCCGCTCCACTTCCTCGCGAATGGCCGCCAGCACGCCGGGACGCAATGGCAGCGGCTTGCCTTCGAAAGAAACCAGCCTGATGGCGCCTGGCGTGTGATGAACCGCGGATGCAACCACCTGATCCAGATTTAATTGCACAAAGACGTAGCGGGGAAACAGTGGCCGCATTCGCACCTGACCTCGATACTGCTGAAGCACTTCGGGCAGATAGGCAGTTAATTTTTTGCGATCAGTCAATAAGCTGTAGACGAATAACTCTTTTTGCGGTTTGGTATAGAGCACGAACCAGGGACTATCAGAATCGCGTTCCGTTTTCATCATCTTTTTCATTGTTTCAGACCGCGCTCCGCCATCACCGTCATTTTGCGGCGGTAAAGTGCGCATGATGAACGGCAGCGGGAGCTCATGAGCTGCGACGCGCTGCCGGGATGTGAGGATATCTGACTTTCATGACAGATGCCTGAACTGTTACGTACTGGAGTCTGGCGAAAATGAAATTGCGCCTGGATTTGTACGTATTATCTCCAATTAGCTGACGAAAATAGACGAAAGGACGAAGATTGACGAGAAAAACGTCCATTTTCGTCTGTATTCGTCTCTATGAGAGAGATTATCAGCAACAATCCGGGTGAACCTGAGTTCAAAGCGAAAAACGCCAGCGCCCAGTAAGGAAGAATGAGGCTAAGCCTGACGCGCATAGACGAATTCAATCCTTCGTCCACCATCGCCCATGTTCGTCTACGTTCGTCGACGTAGCGAGATTTTCATTCCTTGTTGGCGTGCAGCACTCATGCGTCTGTTATGGTCGCAGCCATGCGATGACCCGCTGCAAGATGTCATCGAGGTTATTCCGGGGCTTCCAGCCTGTCATCGTGCGAATGCGGCTGGTGTCGGGCACGCGACGTTGCATGTCTTCGAATCCCGGGGCGTAGGCTTCATCGTAAGGGATGAAAGTGATGGGCGAGTCGCTGCCGGTGAGCTTTTTCACCCGTCGGGCCAGATCGAGGATGGTGATCTCTTCGGTGGAGCCGACGTTGAAAACTTTTCCCACCGCCTTCTCATTTTCCAGTAACATTTCCAGCGCCCGCACTGTATCGCTGACATCGCAAAAACAGCGACTTTGTGAGCCATCGCCATACACAGTAATGGGGTTGCCTGAGAGAGCCTGCCCCACGAAGCGGGGAATGACCATGCCATAGCGCCCGACTTGCCGCGGGCCCACCGTGTTGAACAGGCGGGCGATGACCACCGGCAGGCTGTATTTCTGATAATAAGCCAGGCCCAAAAATTCATCCACCATCTTCGAGGCGGCATAGGCCCAGCGGTTGCGGCTGGTGGGGCCCAATACCACGTCATCATCCTCCCGAAAAGGGACGCGTACCCCCTTGCCATAGACCTCGGAGGTGGAGGCGATGAGGACTTTGGCGCGATAGCGGGCTGCGGCTTTCAGCACCGCTTCTGCGCCCATGATGTTGGTTTCGATGGTCTGCACCGGCTGTTCCACCACCAGCTTCACCCCCACCGCCGCGGCCAGATGCACAATCAACTGGCTTTCACTGGCAAGCCGATCCAGCACCGTGGCATTGGTGATGCTGTCGATGGCGAAGGAGAATCCTGGACGTCCTGCGAGATGCTGGATGTTTTCGAATTTGCCGGTGGAGAGATCATCCAATATGGCGACCTGGCTGCCTGCGTCCAGCAACTTTTCGGCCAGGTGGCTGCCGATAAAGCCGGCCCCGCCAGTGATGAGAATGCGTTCGACCATGAATGATTCGATGAGGAAGCTAGTGGCTTAATCGTGAGAATTGACGGCTGAGCCAATTCTTTTGGCTGGATTTACGGCGCGGTTTGGATTGCCGCCGTGGATGGTCACCCTTATCATCGTGCGATGTTTCGTTGTCATCAGTCTCATAGTAGCGGCTGTAATAGTAGTAGTAATATCCGGAATCGCCGCGGCGTTGGAATCGGTTGATCACGATGCCCAGCACATGGGCCTGAACCCGCTCCATCTCCGAAAGCACGTGGATAATGGCGGGTTCGCGTGTGGCGCCGGAATCCACCACCACGATGACGCCATCCATTTCCCGGCCCAGGATCACCGGATCTGTTACGGCCAGGGCCGGCGGCGAATCGAAGATCAGGATGTCGTAATCTTTCAGGAGCTGTTTGGTCAGTTGTTTCAGTTTGTGTGAGCCCAGCAGCTCGGATGGGTTGTGGGGCAACTGACCGCTGGTGAGCAGCCAGAGATTTTCGGTTTGAGTGGGGGTGAGCAAATAGTCCAGGTTATCAGATAGTTCATCCATCAGCAGCGCCCCGGTCAGACCAACGGTGTTGGGCAGTTTCCAGCGTTTGTGCTGGGTGGGTTTGCGCAAATCGGCGTCGATGAGCACGACCTTGCTGCCGGTTTGCGCCATCACTACAGCGAGGTTGGCAGCGGTCGTGCTTTTACCCTCTCCTGGCCCGGCGCTGGTGATGACGATGGTGCGCATGGGATTGTCCACGCCCGCGAACTGAATGCTGGTGCGGATGGTGCGATAAGCCTCGGCGACCGGCGATCTGGGCTCATCCAGGGCAATGATGGCGTCAGGGCTATCGCCCTTGCCCCGGGCGATGATGCCCAACGTGCTCGCGGATGTGATGCGGGCGATATCGTCGGGCGTCTTGATGGTGTCATCCAGGTATTCGATGAGGAATGCAGCTCCCAGCCCGATCATGCCGCCAACGATGGCCGCCAGCAAGGTGTTCATCATCACCCGCGGCCGCACTGGCCACTGCGGAACCTCTGCTTGCTCCACCACGGTGATTGTATCCTGGGCGTTGGCTTCCGCCAGGCGGATATTTTCCAATTGCGCCAGCACATTGCCAAAGGTGCTGCGATACTGGGCCAGGCGATCTTCCAGCACCGCCTCTCGGGCCTTGCTCTCGGCGTCGGTGGCGTTGGCAAGCGCTTGCAGCTTGGCGTCCGTGTCCTGAATCTCCTGGCTGAGCTCCTGCAATTGTTGCTGCAAGGATATCTTTAATTCCTGGTAGCGCGCTGTTTGTTGTTGGCTGTTGAATTCAACAAAGACTTCGGGCAAGGCGTTGGCGAGTTTGGTGGCGATGATCGGGTCTGGATATTCGACATGCAGATCGATGAGCTGGGTGTCTCGCACCGGCTGCACCGACACCAATTTGGCCAGTTTTTCGAGGTCGACCACGCCCGTCAGACCGGCTTTGTCGATGGCCGCTCTCAAAATCGGTCGGGCGGTGATCATCTGGGCGTAGGTGCTGGAAAGCCGTTCCGCCGCCAGGATGTCTGCATATTGAAGCGACGCACTGTTGGTGACGCTCTGGCTAACCAGTAATCGCGTTGAAGCGCGATAGATGGGGGTCTGGCGGGAGCTGAAAAAATAGGCTGCTAGAGCAGCGATAACGGTGGTAAGCAGAATGAGCCACAACCATTTTTTCAATAATTCCCAATATTGACGTAATTCCATTATTGCATGTCCTCGAATGAATCATTGATTCCCATATCCATGATACAGGGCCAATAAAGTTGCTATTGCCGTTCGGTGTGGAATGCCGGGGTCTTTTGGGGGGTTTCTGCAGGCCCGTGGACGAGCCCCCATGCGAACCCCAGGCCCGAAGCGTATGCTCGCACAAACAACATGGGAAGCGCCACCAGCAATACGGGGCGATCCCGCTGATAAATGAGTTTCAGCAGCGGCGTGGCGCTCAGCAGGAAGGCGACTATCAACGCCAGCGTCAGCCAGCCAGCCACTGACCAAATGGGCCACAGGATAAGCATGAACGGCAGCAATGCCGCCAGCAAAATCTGCACTTTCAGGCTTTGCGTGGTGTGCGAATCATTGATGGCGTAATTGGGATATTGCTTGGTCAGAAACGCCTTCCAGTAGCCGATGCGGAATTTGCGACGGGCGTATTTGCCAATGCTGTCCACATGCCAGTGATACACCGCGGCAGCAGGGGCGAATCGGAAGATGTGCCCTTCGTGGGCCAGGCGGTAGGAGAGCTCATGATCTTCCACTGCCGCTTGAAGAAATCGGGCGTCGAAACCGCCGGCATCGAGAAAAACGTCGCGCCGATAGGCGGCATAGGATGTATCCAGGGCGTCGACCACGCCCCGTTCAGCCGCTATGCGGGCAATACGCTGATAACGCTCCTCGTATTCCAGTTGGATGAAGCGGGCCACCAACGATTTTTGCTGGGTGCGATAAACGCCGCGGGCGCCGCTGACCACCGGTGCATCGAAGGGCTCCAGAATGCGCTCCATGAAATCGGGCGTAGGCTCGCAATCGGCGTCGGTGAAGACGATGATGTCCGCCCGGGCCAGCTCGGCGCCCACGTTACGCGCCGCGGCCGGCCCCACATGCTTCACCGTTAACACCCGGGCGCCTCCGGCCCGGGCCTGCTTCGCAGTATCGTCGGTGCTGCCATCGTCGATGACAATGACTTCGTATTGATCCTGAGGGATTGTTTGGTGTTCCAGCGCCCGCAAGCATCGCGGCAAGACATCGCTGGCATTATAGGCCGGGATGATCACCGATGCGCGCAGATTCAGGGGCAGAGGATTGGGTTTGATCATGACGTTGCGTGAGGAAGTTTGGAGGACGCGTACAAACAATAATTTTACATCACAATTGGGCGAAGACGCTAACCCAGGTTCGTGGGTTCACGCCCTCCCGGAATCACCCATCTCATGATGCGCCGGTAGAGCAGACATCTATTTCGCCAACGGGCGTTTGCCAGACTGCCGGTGCAAAAGATAGCAGCCTTTATCAAACTGAGCAGTCCCATCAGAGACCGATGACGCCAGGCTGCAAAGCCGCCATGCCATCGATGAAAATACCGGTTCATCGCCATGATTGCCAGCAGCGCAGTTGCAGCGGGCAATTGACTGCTGCTGGCCCCGCCCACATGCGTCATGCGGGCGTCGGCGACCAGAACTTTTTGAAGCCCGGCGCGATCCATCCTGCGGCAAAGATCGATATCTTCGCCATACATGAGAAAAGCGGGATCAAGCCGCCGCAAGGATGCGGGTAACTGGGGAGGGAAAAGGAGACACGCCCCGGAAAGCAGAGGCACAGCCGACGTCTGAGCTCTATCATAAGCCAGGCGTCGGTTTTTTAACAAAAATGGCATAAAAGAAAACCATCCTCCCAGGCCCGACCAATCCACAAACTCCGACCAGGGCGTGGGATAATCCCGGCCCGTGCGCCAGTCATCCCGGCCCGAGATATCGAGGATGCGCGGGCCCAGCAGCCCGGCTTTCGGGTGCGCTTCAGCGTACCTCACCAGCCGGGCGATGCTGTGTGGGTGCGGAATCACGTCCGGGTTTAGCAGCAGCGCGTGGCGCCCGCGGGCCAGCGTCAGCCCCTGATTCGCCGCCGCGGTGTAAAGCCGATTGCGCTCATTGACCACCAGCCGCACCGCCGGAAACGCCGCCCGCACCGCCGCGACCGTGCCATCCTCCGACGCATTATCCACTACAATCACCTCATGCGAGAGACCATCCAGCGCCCGCGGCAGCGCTCGCAGGCAGCGCAACAAATGCTCCCGCACTTGCCAGCTAACGATGACAACGCTGATTTCCGGATGCCTCACACTACACACTGCTTCGTAAATAAAGTTATGTTCACG
>Ga0256833_1001564_pt1 | contig 16694 bp, 18 predicted proteins | sample 356284metaG_FD_190535 | JGI IMG/M metagenome (GOLD analysis project Ga0256833, IMG submission 190535) | Hydrothermal vent microbial communities from Mid Atlantic Ridge, Atlantic Ocean - 356-284 | ecosystem: Environmental > Aquatic > Marine > Hydrothermal vents | place: Atlantic Ocean: Mid...
CCTCTTTCAAGCGGGGGCTTTGGAGGATCTCCATCTTGGTATCCCGTATTCTCTCCAGGGTTTTGAAGTACTCGATATGTGCCGGCCCGATGGTCCCGACGACGGCATAGTGAGGCTCGACGAAGCGAGTGATCTCCTCGATATCCCCTTCGCCCCGGGCGCCCATCTCCACCACATAGACCTCCGCATCTTCCGGCAAATCGTCGTTGATATCCTTCATCACTCCGCCAAGGGTGTTGACCGAGCGGGGAGTGGCATAGACATGATACTTCACCCCGAGAATAGCCGTAAGGAAATTTTTGATGCTGGTTTTTCCGTAGCTTGCCGTCACGCCGACGACCCTCAAATCGGGCCGTGAAGCTATCTTCTTCTTCGCCCGACGATAGTAGGCGCCAAAGAGCATCTTTTCGATGGCCACGGAGACCAGCCAGGCCAAGAGCAGCGGGACGAAGACGCTATAGATCCCGAAGACGAAGACCGAAAAGAGTCCAAAGAGCCCCAGAGCGGCAAAAAATCGTTTGACTCGACCCGTGAAGACAAGCTTCTTGTCAATACTTCGCAGCCAGAGGAGAAAGAGCGGCGCATAAAGGAGCGTCACGACGAATCCGTAGCGTCCGTGGCTGATGCCGGCGACGAAATCGTAACTCAAAAAAGGCAGCAGAAAATAGAGATAGTTCCACCAGGGTTTGGTGTGGTGAAAGGCCACCCGTTCCAGCCGGTAGCTGTACCATTGAAGCGTCGTAATAATGTAATAGCCCAGCATTCCGAGCATGGCAAAGTAGGCCGCAATGTTCAAAACCGTCAACATCATAAAGAGGCTCCTCGGCCCGCGTTCAGATGCCCTTTGTCAAAATCTGATAGCCCGTTGGATCGATACACCTCTACCCTTTCTTTCAATTTTCACACTCTTCCCGGATCCTCTCGGCAATCTCCTTCGCATTAGACGGGTCGAGGAAAAAGTAGTGATCGCCCTCCATGGGAATCAGCCGTGCACGTTCCCCCATCAGTCCGGCGATCCGCTCTCCCGTCCAAAGCGGCGTCGCCGTATCCGCCCGCCCCCAGAAGAGCAGCGCTTTACCGGTCGTATCGCTAAAATGCTCCTCAAACTCCTCATTGACCGTCGCCTTGAAGGTCTCGTACATCCCCGGGTTCATCCCCTTGGCATCTTCGCTGACAAAAAAAGAACGCACTCTCCTCGCTCCCAGAGGCTTGAGAAGCTTAAAAAGAGCGATCTTAGCCCGGACGGAGAGCGGCTTGGGTACCCGAACCCCTGCCGAAGAGAGGAGAATTAGACAGGGGGGATCCAGCAGCGTAGCAACTTTGCCGCCAAAGGAGTGGCCGGCGACCGCCTGGGGCTCAATGCCCAGATCCTCGAGAAAATTCCCTACGATCCCGGCATAATCCTCCGTACTTAAAAAACGGTCGTTGGGACTCTTGCCGAAACCGGGAAGATCCAGAAAGATCTGCCTCCACTCCGGAAGAAGCCCGCCGAAGGCCTGTTTCATCAGCTCCTTGTGGCTTCCCCAGCCGTGAAGCCAGAGAATCGTCCGGTTTGCCGTGGGGTTGAGCATCTCGTAGACGAGTTCAAAATCCCCCTTGGCATGGCGGATATTCCGAATCGCCATGGCCTACTCTGCCCCCTTGAGGTGCATCAGTTTATCGAAACCGTAGATATCCGGGAAGAAGCCCAGGCCTCCCTTTCCGGGATAAGCGGTGAAGTAGCCCACATGAACGGGGATCGGTCGGCTGAGGCTGACGGTTTTAAGCTTCCAGCTCTTCAGAAGAGCGACGGTCTCTTCCCAGTTTTTGCTCAAATAGCCGTGGCGTGCCAGATACTCCAGCATCTTTATTGGCTTATTCAGGCGAATACAGCCGTGACTGAAGGCCCGGTAGGATCTCTTGAAGAGGGATTTCGCCGGAGTATCGTGCATATAGACCGAATAGGGATTGGGGAACATGAACTTCACCCGTCCCAAAGCGTTCCCTTTTGCCGGCAGTTGGATCAGCTTGTAGGGTAGCTCCTTCTTTTTCCATTCGGGACGGAGGTATTTGCTCCAGTTGACCGTCCGGGGATCGACGGGTTTGCTATCGAGATCGTAGCTTCTCAGGACGATCATCCGCTTGCGCTTGAAATAGCTTTTATTGCGTAGAAGGTGGGGGATCTCCTCGGCCCGGGCGATATTGTCGGGGACGTTCCATGTCGGGTTGAGAGTCACGTAGCGCATCATGGCGCTAAAGACCGGCGTCTGCCATTTAGGCTTGCCGACGACCACCTTCATCTCGAAAGCTTCTGTGCCGTTTTCAAAGAATCTGACTTTAAATTCGGGGATATTGACCAGAAAGTAGGTCCGCCAAAGCATCGGATCGGGTTTCATGAGCTTGGCCCGCTCCAGACTCATACGAATCTTGTGCCGCTGGGCTCCGCTATAGCCGCTATGCCACGCCGAAAGTAGACTTTGAAACTGAGGCATGGGAGGGATATAGGGTTGCAAAATCTCTGCAATGCTCTGACCGGCCCGCAGCGCCGAAAGCGTGCGGGAAGCGGAGGCATCCTGAAGATAGTATTGGAATTTGGTGTGGATCTTATGCTGGATCCGCTCTTGTTGCCGTGCATTGAAGGCTTTGAGATCGATACAGCTATTGGCGAGATTCTGAGTATATCCGACCAGAAGCTTCGAAAGAATCTGAGTATTGCGATTTTGGAGATATTGCCGGTAAAGAGGTTCGAGACCGCAAAGCGAAGCATATTTGTCCGTAGCCAGGATCCGTTCAAACTCCTGCTTCTGCGTGCGGCTCCAGCCGTTGGAGTCGCCAAAATGTGGGCCGCCGCTACACCCGGCGAGCCAAAGCAACATCCCGCCGACTCCGACCCATTTCATGATTCTTTTCATTCCATACCTTCGCAACATATATAAAGTCCAATATTTTATCGTGTTTTCTTTTCGTTTACCTTTTGATCTATTGAAAGGCATCGATGAAATTTATCCGGGATATTTCCCGTTGAGAGCATCGGCACAGACCGCCGCGGAAGAGAAGGCCCACTGGAAATTGTAGCCTCCCAATTCTCCCGTCACGTCCAAGACTTCACCCGTAAAATAGAGTCCCGGAACCAAACGGCTCTCCATCGTTCTGGGATCGATCTCCTCCGTCGCCACACCGCCCCGGGTCACTTCCGCCTTGGAGTATCCGAAGGTTCCGGCGGGAGCGAAACGGTAGCCTCGAAGCTCCTCCAAAGTTTTCCACTCGTCGCTGCGAAGTTGTGCCGCAGGACGATCATCGATCCCCAGGTCCGCCAGAAAAGCTTTGGCTACCCGTCGAGGAAGGGGTAAAAGGGTTGAGAGCTGTTTGCGACTTCCCCTAAGCGTTTGTAGATCGAAATCGGGGAGAAAATCGATCTCCACTTCTCCCCGTTCCCACCAGAGGGAGGCGTTGAGTACCGCCGGGCCGCTGATCCCTCGATGGGCAAAAAGGAGCCGATCTCGCCAGAGGCGCTTTCCTATCCGGATCTTGACCTCGATTGCGACGCCACTGAGAGATTTGAAAAAGGCTTGGGAGGGCTGAAGAGTCCAGCCGACCAGCGCCGGAGCGGGACGGGCGATCCGATGTCCTACGCTCTCGGCAATGCGAAGGCCGATATCGCTAGCTCCCAGCTTGGGGAAGCTAAGCCCTCCGCTGGCAACGACCAGTCGGCGGCAATGTACCGTCCCGCCGCCTTGACGACTGAGAACGAACCCCTCTCCCTCTCGCCGAAAGGATTCGACCTTCCATCCGGCGTGCAGGACGCTCTTTTGGGAGGCCCGCCGCAAAGCGTCGACCGCTGCGGAGGCACCGTCACGGCAAAAAAGCTGGCTCCCCTTCTCTACCCGTGTCGCCACTCCACGCCTCTCGAACCACTCTCGCAGCCACTTCTGATCATAACGGGCGAAGACCTCCCGGACAAAACCGGAATCACCCCGATAACAGGGCAAATCGAGATGCAGGTTGCACAGATTGCAGCGTCCTCCTCCGCTAACGGCGATCTTGGCACCGGAACGGGGATTGCCCTCCAGCAAGACGGTTCCTTCCTGTTCACGCAGCAATGCCGCGACCATCATCCCCGACGCGCCGGCCCCGAGGATGGCGGTCTCCCAAAACTCCTTCACTTAAGAGAAGATCAACTGTAGAGTCGCAGGATCTGATCGTTGACCACCCGCTTGGCCCGGCGCAATGCCTCTTCGCTCTCGGAAGTCAACATGCCCGACCGGGCCATCGGCGTGGCCAGAAGGCGGTCGAGCTCTTTGAGCATCTCATCCATCTGGCGGGCCAGCTCTTTAGAGCGTTCGTGCAGATCGTCGTAATTTTCGGCCTCCTCCACGTAGAGAGCACGACGAAGCCCCGCATTCTTCTCATGCAAGAGCACTTCATACTTCTGCACCGTCTGACGCAGAGTATCCAGATGCTCCCTCACCCGCTCCATCATCGCCTTGCACTCCTCTTTCTTGCGGCAGTAGAATCCCGCCTCTTCCTCGATCTTTTCCGCGAGGCGTTGGTTCTTGGCCGACCGCAATGCAACAAGCACCGTGTAGACCAGCCACCAGACCACAAGAGTCGAACCGATTACCACCGCCGCCCCGACGGAGGGATTTTCCGCCGGTCCCAGAAGCAGAGAGACCTTGCCTGCCAACGTAGAGAGTGACGCCAGATCGGGCAACTTCTGGGGCAGTAGAGAGATCCCTGCCTTCTCGGTAGCATAAGCGTACCATCCTCCCACCGTCGCCACCGCTGCTATCAAGCCCCAGAAAAAGGCACTCCCTTTGCCGGAGGAGAGATCCTCGATCTCCAGCTTCTGTGCCTCGGGCTCCTCCAGCTCCAGCTCGGGCAGCTTCGCCTCGATTTTCGCCTCTTCCATTCCGATCGACTCCAGAAGCCGACGACTCTCCTCCACGACGGGAAGCAATGAGGCCCGCTCGTAGGCTTCGAAGGCTTCCAGGTCGTTCTGGATATTGCGCAGACACTCCTCGATCTCCTCCTCGGCGCTGAGAACTTTTTCCCGCGCCGCGACGACCCGACTCTGCGCCTGGCTCAATCGATCCCCCCGGCCGGAGACGGCCGTTTCCGCCGCTTTGGATGATTCCTGACTTGGGGAGATCTCCATCTCCTCTTGCTGGGAAACTGCCGGCGTACTTTCCGTCGAAGAGGACTCCTGCGTCTCTGCCCTCTGCCCTTTGATCTCTTCATCTGCCATGGCTGTCTCCTTTCATGATTGAAACGATTCTCTTTCATCTATTGTAACTAAAGCCTCTGAAAATTCCCTCTGATCTCTGGGAAAAATCTGTTGAATTTATTCGATATAATCTTTCGAAAAAACGAGGAGCCTCATGTCTCTGATTCTCTATCTGATTATCGCGTTGGCAGCGCTCTCCATCATGGTCTTTTTCCATGAGTTGGGACACTTCACTGCCGCCCGCATCTTCGGGGTGACCGTCGAGCGCTTCAGCATCGGCTTCGGCAAGGTGTTGGCCCGCAAACGCTGCTGCGGCACCGAGTGGGCCTTCAGCGCCGTGCCACTGGGCGGCTATGTCAAGATGAAAGGCCAGGACGACGCCGATCCTCTCGCCCGGGACCACGCGCCCGACAGCTACGGAGGCAAAAAACCCTGGCAGCGTATCGTCATTCTCCTGGCCGGGCCCGCAGCCAATCTTCTTCTCGCCTTTTTCCTCTATCTCTGGATCGCACTTCAGGGAGCCCCCCTCATCGCGGCCGCGGATTATCTCCCTCCCGTCGTGGGAAAAGTCGCTCCCGACACCCCCGCGGCGAAAGTAGGGCTTCGTCCGGAGGATCGTATCCTGGCCGTGGAGGGCACCCCGGTGCGTTACTGGTATCAGATCAGCGAACTGATCCGAAAAAATCCCGATCCCATTCTTTTGACGGTCAAACGGGGTGATCGAATCCTCCATCTCGAACTGCGGACAAAAATCGTGGAAGGTACAAACGAATTCCGACAAAAGATTCAGCGTCGTATCATCGGCATCTCCCCCAAGGTCAAAAGGGGGGAGATTATCCGTTTCACCCCCTCCGAAGCCCTCGAATACGCCTGGAGAGAGACGCTCAAGGCCGCGTCCCTGATCGCCCGCAGCGTCAAAAAAATGAGTACCGGTGAGGTCGGAGCGGAAAACGTCGGCGGCGTTATCACTATCTTCGACATCATGATGAAGTTTGCCAAAGAGGGGCTTCCCTACCTTCTCTTCATCATGGCGCTAATCTCCGTCAACCTCGGGATCCTCAATCTCCTGCCGATTCCTGCCCTTGACGGAGGACACATCCTCTTCAATCTCTACGAGATCGTGACGAGACGGGAGCTTAGCGAGACGGCACTCTACCGTCTGACGCTCTTCGGCTGGGCGCTACTGGGAGGACTGATGTTCCTCGGGCTCTACAACGACATCAATCGCATCTGGGGAGGAGGCATACATGGCTAACGGAATCTTGAGTCGCGAAGTCCTGGCACGAAATCTTGACGAAGTGATCCAGCGGATCGAAAGAGCACGGATCAAGGTGGACGAACATCATATTGTCAAACTGGTGGTCGTCAGCAAATATACGGCCGTAGAGAACATCGCCACACTCTACGATCTCGGACAGCGGGCTTTCGGGGAGAATCAGGTCCAGCAACTGGGCGAGCGGATGGAGGCCCTGAAGGATCTGCCCCTGGAGTGGCACATGATCGGTCGCCTCCAAAAAAACAAGATCAACAAACTGATCGATCTCGATCCCTTTCTCATGCACTCTCTCGATTCCCTCGATCTGGCCGAGGCCCTCGACAAACGCCTCGCTGCCAAAGAGAAGACGATGGAATGCCTGCTGCAGATCAACAGCGCCCGGGAGGAGAGCAAGGCCGGAGTCGCCCCCGAAGAGGCGGTAGAGACCTATCGCCGAATCGCCGAAGCCTACCCCCGGATTCATCTACGCGGTGTTATGACGATCGGTGCCCACACGGAGGATCGGGATCGGATCCGCCAAAGCTTTGAGACGACCCGAGAGATTTTTGACCGGCTCCGAAGCGATGGAGCCGAGATCTGTTCCATGGGGATGAGCGGGGATTTTGAGCTGGCCATCGAATGCGGCTCCAATATGGTCCGCATCGGCTCGGCGCTCTTTCGGGAAACTTAGGCGAACGACGCGCAATGATTCGCAAAGTTTTTAAAAAAAAGCGCCACGATCCCGACAGCAAGATCGGCAAAGCCCTTGCCAAATACAAAATCCCTCCCGAATACTTCGGCGTCAGCCGCCGGGCCGTCAGCCGAGGAATCCTCGTAGGACTCTTTTGGGGTTTCATCCCTATGCCGATGCAGATGCTCGGCGTGATTTTGACTACCCCCTTGATGCGATTCAACGTCCCCGTGGCCATTGCCATGGTCTGGCTCTCCAATCCTCTGACAATGCCCGCCATGTATTACATGGAATACAAAACCGGCAATCTTCTCCTCGGAAGGCCCGGACTGGAGCATGTCACCATGAGTCTGGAGTGGTTCAAGACCCACTGGAGCGACATCGTCGTGCCCCTTTATGTGGGGACCGCCTTCTACTCCATCGTGGTCTCCTACCTCATCTACCTCCTGGTCAACCGCCTCTGGGTCCGTTCGGTCAAGAGGGAGAAGCACCGCCGGGAGGCGGAACGCCGTCTCCGTAAGGCAGCGATAGAAAGCGACGATCATGCAAAGATCTGATCACACCCCTTCCCTTTCTCCAAACGATCAGGGGCTTCCTCCCGAATTTATAGAACGACTGCAGAGGATTCTGACGCCGGAAACCTTCGAGGAGATACTCCAGACCTTTCATGCGACCAAGGAGACGACCTTTCGGGTCAATCCTCTTAAAAGCGATGCCGATTCCCTGAAGAAAGAGCTTGAAAGTCTGGACCTGCACCCCGAGGCGATCCACTGGCTACCGGGCGCTTTCCGGGTGCCCGACGCGGAAAGGCGCGCTCTGACCGAAAGCGACGCCTTCTATGAAGGACGCCTCTACATCCAAAATCTCTCCTCTATGCTCGCCCCGCTTTTGCTGGCTCCCGAGCCGGGGGAGCGGATCCTCGACCTCGCTGCCGCTCCCGGAGGCAAGACGCTGATGATGGCGGGAATGATGGAAAACCGGGGATGGATCTCGGCGGTCGAGCCTGTCCGGGAGCGCTTTTACAAGCTTCGGGCCAATGTCGATCGTGCCGGAGCAAGTTGCGTCCATACCTACCTCAAAGACGGTCGCGGCGTCGGCCGGGCCCTCCCCGGGAGCTTCGATCGCGTTCTCCTCGACGCTCCCTGCTCCTCCGAAGCAAAATTCTCCACCCTACATCCCCGAAGCTACGCCTTTTGGAGCCGGCGAAAGATCAAAGAGAGCCGTAAGCTTCAGAGACGCCTCATCCTCTCTGCCTGGGAGAGCCTCAAGCCCGGAGGACGTCTGCTCTATTCCACCTGCTCCTTCGCTCCGGAAGAGAACGAGGAAGTGGTGGACTTCCTACTGCGCAAAGATCCCGGAGCCCGTCTCCTGCCGATAGAGCTGCCCGTGGACAATACGATGCCCGGATTGCTCCAATGGGAGAAAAAATCTTTCGACCCCTCCCTCTCCCGCAGCCGACGCATCCTGCCCACCCGGGAGATGGACGGCTTCTACCTCGCTTTGATCCAAAAGGAGCCAAACCCATGAACCCGCTACCAAAAATTACGGTTTTTTCCACCGGCGGAACCTTCAACAAGATTTACAATCCCCTCAGCGGCCAGCTGGAGATCGATCCGGAGGCCCGGGCCCTCCGAGAGATTTCTCGCCGCTGGCACTGCGCCATGGAGATTCAGACTCTACTCCACAAGGACAGCCTCGAAATGGACGATGCCGACCGCCGGGAGTTGGCGGAGGCCATCGGACGTTCCCCCCACACCAAGATCCTCGTGGTCCACGGAACCGACACGATGGATCAAAGCGCCGCCTACCTGGCCGAAACCTTCGGGCTCAGCCGGCAAATCGTTCTGACCGGAGCGATGATCCCCTACTCCATCGATCCGGTAGAAGCTACCGCCAATTTCGCCTCCGGGCTCGGATGGCTCCTGAGCGGCGGAACCCCCGGAGTCCATATTGCTATGCACGGCCTAGTACTTCCCTATGAGCGCATCGTCAAGGAGCGGCAAATCGGATACTTTGTCCCGAGAGCATCGTTCGCATCAAGAGAGTAGAGAGAGCCTACTGAGGCTATGGCACTTTTTGCTTTGCCAAACCTGTCTGATCCATCCTGAGAGCGGGAGTCTCCGCCGGCATCTTATCACTTGTAGCGTTTTGTTCTTCTGAGGGCTTGGGAGGCGGATAGGCCCGGATGTAGCCGTGTAGATAAAGCCAACGATAGATCTGCGCAGCGATAGGCCCGGCGGCACTGCCCCCGTGCCCTCCGTGTTCCACCAGAACCGTGATGATATATTCGGGCTTCTTCGCCGGAGCATAGGTGGTGATCCAGGCATGGGATTTTTTGAAATAGGCCAGATCCTCCTCCTTCACCCGCTTTTTCACATCCTGGGGGATCGAGACCACCTGCGCCGTTCCCGTCTTGGCGGCAATGAGGAAAGGCAGACCCGTCTTCTTCTGGTTCATCGTTTTATACGCCGTCCCCCGCCGATCGTTGCAGACATCGATCATGCCCTGGCGGATTAGCGACATATGATAGGGGTTGAAAGGGATCTTTATCCGGCGGGGCTTGACCTTTTTCCCGTTGATTTCCGCAGCCAGAATCGGTGTCGGAAGTTTGCCCGTCGCCAAAAAGGCCGTATAGCGCGCTATCTGCATCGGCGTAATATTGTCGTATCCCTGTCCGATGGCCGCGATGACCGTCTCTCCTTTGTACCAGGGTTGATGGTAGCGTTTTCGTTTCCAGGCTTTATCGGGGATGATCCCGCGATACTCCCGGGGAAGGTCGATACCTGTTTTGACCCCCAAACCGATTTGACGGAGGGTTTTGGCGATCTTGTCGATACCGATCTTGAGGCTTTTGTCGTAATAATAGACATCACAACTCTCCCGGATGGATTTGCGCAGATCCACGTCTCCGTGCCCCCATTTGGACCAGCAGCGGAATTTGTGCTTGCTTTTGTCGATGGTGATGTATCCCTTGCAGTATTCGTGCTCGTCAAGAATACCTTTCCCCGCCCGGGAAGCCGCCAACGCCACTCCCATTTTGATCACCGAGCCCGGCGGATAGACCGCATTGATCAATTTGTTGGTGAAAGGGTGTCCCAGGTTGTTTTGCAACGCTTTCCAGTCCTTGACGCTGATTCCACCGACAAAGAGGTTGGGATCGAAGCTGGGATTGCTCACCGCCGCCAGGACTTCGCCGCTAGGGCGCATGACGATGACTACCGCCGGCTTGTTTTCCAATAGATCGTAGATATATTTCTGCAAATCCATATCGAGATGAATCTTCAGCGAGCGATTGCTTATCGGCTCCTTGCGATCCAGGACACTCAGCTCCCGGTTACGGGCATCGACTTTGCTGATCACGTAGCCCAGCTCTCCTTCGAGAAGACGGTTGTAGTAGAGCTCCAGCCCGCTTTTTCCCGTACGCCCCACCTTGGCCGTCACCGGGTCTGCGGCATTCTCTTTTCGGTTGGATCGCCCCACATAACCCACCACGTGAGCGGCATAGCGACCGTAGGGATAGTAGCGCTTCGTCTCGGCCTCGATTTTCACCATCGGCAGCATACTCAACTGCGCATAGTAGCGCATCATCTGATTGTAAGGAACGAATTCGATCACCTTGATGAAACGGTGGTTGTACGGAGAACTGTAACGGCGATAGACCCGCTCCATCACCGTGGCGTTGATATCGGGGAAGTACTCCCTCAGGGTCTCGATCGCCTGCTTGAGTTGCCCCTTTTTGATACTAAGGTGGGGGGCAAGCGAAAGAGAAAAACCGATCCTGTTGACCGCCAGATAATTTCCTTTGGCATCGAGAATCTCCCCCCGGACCGGCTTGAGGTAGCTTTTACGCTCGACGTTCTCCTTGGCCAGCTTTTCATAATAGAAGTTGGACTTGATGCTGATGTGATAGAGCCGAACGATCAAAACCCCCCAGAAGAGTGCAAAAATCAACAGAATAATTTTGAGTCTCACAGGATCACCGCCGCTAGGATATCCATCCCCAAAGAGTACAGAAGCAACGTGTTAATCTCGATACTTTGGGAAGCGAAGATAAAGTCGTAGATCATAATCATCCCCAAGTAGGCAAGATCGACAGAGAACACGGTGAGAATCGCCACACACAGGGGACAACGCTTGAGAAAAAGAAAAGAGGGATAGAGGAAAAGATAGACGAAAAGCGCTGCGGCAAGCGTGAGAAAAAGGGGCAGAGAGAGGTTGATCTCCAAATTGGCCAGATAAAGCATCGGCAATAAGAGATAGCGCCACCCCTTCCCCTCGAGTCCCCGGATAAACTGATAGCCGGCGTAACCGATAAAGAGCGGTAGAGTCACGTAGATGGAAATCAGCATCGGATAGAAGAGTATGAGGGCTATAAGCGCTATCCAGGCCAGAAGCTTCACCAATCGAGTCACGCCCTATTTCTCCCGCTCGATCGGATAGATCAGGGAAAATTCGTTGCAATTGGGAAAATGAATGCACTTGATGCAGTCCGCCCAGATTTTGTGTTCGGGGATGCTCTCCTTGGCGATCTCTCGAAACCCCATTTTCGTGAAAAACTCCGGCAGATAGGTTAGTACCAGGACCTCCTGGACGCCCAAGGTTTTCGCCTCTTCCAACGCCGTCTGGACAATCCCTTTGCCGATGGAACGGCCTCGATACTCGGGGGCAACGATGAGGCTGCGGATCTCCGCCAGACGGGGGGAGTGCAGATGCAGCGCTCCATAGCCTGCCAGAGCGCCCTCATCCTCAGCCAGGATGTAGCTACGAATATTCGTCGCTACCTCATCGTCACTTCGGGGCAGAATTACCCCCTCTTTGACCTGATCGGCCACCATCCGCTGCATCTCGGGAATGTCATACAGGGTCGCTTTGCGATACTGTGTCAAAACTCCGCTCCGAAAATAGTATGGAAAATCTCTTGCTGAATCCGCTCTTGGCCGCTCTTTTTGAGATTCGAGATCAAAATCGCCCCGGGAAAATCCCGCAAGAGTGCGCCTCGCTCTTTTTGGTTGAGTTTGTCCGCCTTGGTAAAAACGGTCAGATAACGCTGGTCGGGCCGTAAAAAGCTTCGGATATAGCGCTCCACCTCTTCGTCGATCTTGGCATGAGGATGGCGCGCATCCCTCAGATGAATAAACAAGCGGATCGCCGTACGGTTTTGGATAAACTCCACCAGGTTTTTCTGCCAGATTTCCTTGAGGGATTTAGAGACTTTGGCATAGCCGAAACCCGGAAGATCTACAAAACGGACGGTATAATCCTCTTCTCCAAGCTTGTACCCTATATCAAAGAAGTTGATCAGACGCGTTTTGCCGGGAGTCGCAGAACTCTTGGCCAGATTTTTTCGGCCGGCCAAGAGGTTGATCGTCGAACTTTTCCCTACATTGGAACGCCCGAGAAAGACGACTTCACTTAGGCTCTCTTCTACCGAATCATTGATCGATTGAGCCGATTTGAGAAATTCCGCCCTTACGGGACGGGGATTGAGAGAATCTTTCACGCTATTTTTTTCCTTGTTTCTTCTTGCCGGTGGCATCCTTCATAGGAAAGACAAACTTCACCGGCCCCTTACCTTCGCTGCTGGCAGAAGCACGTCCCGTTTTATTATCCAGAAAAATCTTGGCCCCATTCATCGTACGATGATTGATCAGATCATTTACCGAAGCCTTTCCTACCAACAGATAAGTATCACCCTTCACCTCATAAGTGAGCCGATCACAGGCTCCTTTGATATGGCGCTGGGGTTTGATGATTTCAAACCGGACATGCCCCAGTGCACGATACTCTTTCGCCTCTCCCTCTTTGTCAAAAAAGATCTCGAAACGGTCGGCATCTATGCGACTTTTTCCTTGAGTCGCATGGGCATGGCCATCGAAGATCGCCTTTTGCTCTTTTTCCAGATGTTCAAATTTATCCGCTGTTACTTCAAGATTTTCCGCTCCCCAGACACAAAAACTGGCCAGCACGTAGAGGAAAAAACTTCTTTTCATTTCACACACCTTTTATCGCTTTTGTGTATTACCCAGTGCCCGATCGTTATTCCTCAAAACATAATGGGCAAATACGTTTCTAGCCGTGGTCCTCCGGGCCGATAAATCGTAAACGAAATCTTGGCCGGTAGCGTAGTCTTCGCCCCGAAAGGCCCTAAAGGGACCGTAAGATCTCAAAACTTTTCTTTTTTGATCGTAGCGAACCGACTTCGCTTGATAGACGGCGTAGTCGCGCCGTACCATCGTCACATTTCCATCTAGGAAAATTATATTCGGTTTGCGGATAGCTTTGGCAGCATCCAAAGAACGAACGTCGGGATTAACGAGATGAAAATTATCCAGATACCAGGTATCACGGATCATCACCCCATGAGAGGCGTCAAAGGTATTGAGTACCGAGGTGGCGTTGACTTCCCGAACTTGATGTCTACTCAACTCGATTTGCTTCTTTGCCGTCTTCTGTTGATTTTGAGCCTGAAGAATCTCTTTTTGATTGGCGAAACCGACGATCAAGGCCAATCCAAGCAGCAAGCTCAGAGACCATTCTACCCGACTGACCATAATGCCATAAACTCCTCTCGGAGCCCTTCGATCTCCAGCAGATCTTCGATCATTTCACGGACGGCACCGCGACCGCCCCGTGCCTCCAGAACCCAGTCGGCCCGTTGACGCACCGGCGAGACGGCGTCTGCCGGAGCATAAGCCCGCCCGGCCCGATCGAGCATGGGCCAGTCGTTCAGGTCATCGCCGATCGCCGCAACCTGATAGGCTCTCAGCTCCAGCGACTCCATCAATTCATCCAGCTTCGCCCCTTTGTCGCGAACTCCCTGATAGAGATGTCGGATCCCCAGCTCTTCCGCTCGGCGTTCGACGATCTTGGAGCGACGGCCGGTGATGATCGCCGCCTTTTTGCCAAGCCGGATCCAGCTGGCGATCGCCAGACCGTCCTTGACGTCGAAGGCTTTGATCTCGTCTCCCTCGGCACTGTAGACGATCCGTCCGTCGGTCAGACAGCCGTCGACATCCAACACGATCAGCTCTATCGCCATCTCAGAGCACTCCTTTGGTACTGGGAATTCCGATACGCTCATTGGGAACCGTCGCCCGTCGCAGGGCCACGGCCAGGGCCTTGAAGGCTGCTTCGAGCATATGGTGACGGTTACGCCCCCTCCGAGCCACGATATGACAAGTGATCGGAAGATTGAAGACCAAGGCCCGGAAAAACTCCTCGGCCAATTCCGTATCGAAGCTTCCGACTTTACCGGCGACCGGAAGATCGTAGACCAGATAGGCCCGATTGCTCAGATCGATATCGCACTCCACCGCCGCCTCGTCCATGACGACCACGGCGTTGCCGAAGCGCTCCATCCCCCGGACCGGATAAATCGCCTCCCCGAGGGCCTGCCCCAGAACGATCCCCACATCCTCGACGGTATGGTGATCGTCGATATGCAGATCCCCTTTGCATGAGAGCTCCAGATCCAGCAAAGCATGGCGGGCAAAAGCATCGAGCATATGGTCGAAAAAGCCCACCCCCGTATCGATCTGCGTTTTCCCGCTTCCGTAAAGCTCCAGCCTGAGACGAATCTCGGTCTCTTTGGTCGTCCGCTCTTTTTCAATCATCATGCCTATCCTTCGTCTTCTAATTACGCACCAGGAAGCCTCCGGCGATCCCGTGATCCCGGATGAAGTCCCTTGCCTCTTCCGCCGAACCGAAGCCCATGACCCATACCCGATAGAGGGGGGCGCCGTCGACGACAAATTTTCGGATCACGACCCGCTTGCCCTCACCCGCCAGGGTTTCATACCGCCGCCGGGTGATCTGCGCTCCTTCGTAGCGCCGGAAGGCCCCCACTTGTACGCCGAAGTCGCTGAGTTGTACCTCGGGTACCGGAGCGTGGACTGCCTTCTGCGCCGGCGTAGGACGATAGACCTTGCCGGCGAATCCCAGGACTGTGAGCTTGACCCGGGCAACCCCGCTCTTGTCCAGTCCCAGCTTTTTCCCCGCAGCGTAGGAGCAGTCGATGACCCGCCCCCTGACAAAGGGGCCCCGATCGTTGATCCGGACTACGGCGCTGCGGCCGTTGTCCAGATTGTCCACCCGGACCATGGTATCCATCGGCCAGGTCTTGTGTGCCGCCGTCATGGCATGCATATTATACTGTTCTCCGTTACTGGTTTCCTTGCCGTGGAAATCGGGGCCGTACCAACTGGCGATTCCCTTCATCGTATCACCGACCTTGACATAGGTGGGATGATAATGCTTGCCTCGAACCGTATAGGAACGCATCGTTGCCTTGAAGCGTGCTTTGCTGGTATGGCCCGGCTGGGTGTAGTGTTTGCTCGAGCAGCCGCTAAAGTTCACGACACCCAGCCCAAGCATGAGGATGCCCAGCCCCAATGAACCCCAAATTCGCCTCATATCGATTCGCCTTTTCATTTTTTAATATTAATTATGGCGCATTTTACCTTTCGGATTCCTTCTTTTCAGTAACGGATTCTTCGTTCATACTCTTCTCGGGTGACGGGAACCATGAGCACTGAGTTCTCTTTAGGTTTGAGCTCTTTGAGTTGATTGGCGATGATCAAATCGAGAGGAGTCACGCGATAGATCCGGGCGATACTGCGAAGCGTCTCGCCTTTACGGACGATATGGGCGATGAGCTTCTTGTAATGCTTCTTGCGAAAGATCTCTTCAAGCGTCGGCGGCGTGTAGAAAGCTCGATAATAGCCGAGCCGATCGACAGGGATAAAAACCTGCGTCAAGCCCAACTCCTCATCCATTCCCTCCGACGAGAGTTGGGGGTTGAGTTTTCTCAGGCGCCCCGCGTTCATCCGAAGAATCTCTGCGAGCTTCCGCAAGGTAATTCCGCCGTAGATATTGACCAAAACTTCACTATCGGGCAGGATAATATCCCGAATCTTGATATCCGCTTTTTTGGGTGAACTCTTGATCTTTTCTCCCATCATCGACAAGAGAATGATCTTGCGCAGATAGTTCCGGGTCTCTTTGGGGATATAGGCGGCCTTTTCGTCCATGAGTGTCGCAAAATCGTCGGTTCCGGCCCTTTGGATCGCCTTTTGTAGCCGTCCCTCCCCGCAATTGTAGGCCATCATGACGAGATACCATTTGCCAAACATTCGATAGAGGGTCTGCAGATACTCCATCGCCGCCTTGGTAGAGGCGACGGGATCATACCGTTCGTCACGGTTCTTATCCACTCTGAGCTTGAATCGTCGGGCCGTCGCCGCCATAAATTGCCAGAGCCCCGCCGCTTTTTTGTCGGACTTGGCGGTACTTTTGAAGCCCGATTCGGTCATAGAGAGATAGACAAAAAGATGGCTCAGACCTCCGGAATTGAGGAGATCTTTAAAAAGAGGGATATAGGCCTTACCCCTTTGGGTGGAGCTTTCATAGAAACGACGGTAGCGTGCTTCATTGCGGTGGATAAACTCCGAAAACCATGGATCCCTGATATAGGAAGGGTCGATGTCGAACTCCTCCATCACATAGCGGTAACTGGGAAATTTTCTTTCCAGAGGGGCCAGAGCCCA
>Ga0256833_1001565_pt1 | contig 16692 bp, 14 predicted proteins | sample 356284metaG_FD_190535 | JGI IMG/M metagenome (GOLD analysis project Ga0256833, IMG submission 190535) | Hydrothermal vent microbial communities from Mid Atlantic Ridge, Atlantic Ocean - 356-284 | ecosystem: Environmental > Aquatic > Marine > Hydrothermal vents | place: Atlantic Ocean: Mid...
GCCCGAACTGTGGTCTCGTCAAAAATCTCTCACTGATGTCCCAGATAACCACCGCAATTCCTGAGGAGGAGGTCAGGGAATATCTGAGAAAGCTCGGTGTTGTGTCAATTGAGGAGAAAAGGCCAAGTCCTGAACTCTGGAGGGTCTATCTGAATGGAGTTTTAATGGGAACTGTTGAGGACGGCGTAAGGCTTGCCGAGAGGATACGCACCGACAGGAGAAAGGGCAGGATAAGCGATGTCATAAATGTTGCCCTCCATGTGGAGAAGGATATCAGGGAAATCTACATCAACAGCGACGACGGCCGTGTTAGGAGGCCTCTCATAATAGTTGAGAACGGCCAGCCCAAGCTCACGAGGGAGCACGTCGAGGGCATAAAGAACGGAAGCCTGACATGGGGAGACCTCGTTAAGATGGGAATAATAGAGTACCTAGATGCGGAGGAAGAGGAGAACGCGTACGTTGCGACCTGGCCGTGGGAGGTCACCGAGGAGCACACCCATCTTGAGCTGATGCCCGCTGCAATTCTCGGTATCCCCGCCTCGCTTGTCCCGTATCCCGAGCACAACGCCGCCCCAAGAAACACCTACGGTGCGGGCATGGCCAAGCAGAGCCTCGGTCTCGGCTGGGCCAACTTCCGCATAAGGGTTGATACCCGCGGCCATCTGATGCACTACCCGCAGGTTCCGCTCGTCAACTCAAGGATAATGAAGGCGGTGGGCTTTGAGGAGAGGCCGGCCGGCCAGAACTTCGTTGTTGCTGTTCTGAGTTACCACGGATACAACATGGAGGATGCTGTGATAATAAACAAGGCATCCATAGAGAGGGGCCTCGGAAGGAGCAGCTTCTTCAGGACATACGAGGCCGAGGAAAAGAGGTACCTGGGCGGCCAGACAGACCGCTTTGAAAAGCCGGAACCGACCGTCAGGGGCTTCCTCGGTGAGAAATACTACCGCCACCTCGACGAGGATGGCATAATTTTCCCAGAGTCAAAGGTCACGGGCAAGGATGTGCTCGTTGGAAGAACCTCCCCTCCGAGATTCCTTGAAGAGCAGAGCGGCCTTGGAGGAATAATACTTCAGGAGAGGAGAGAGACGAGCGTCGCCGTCAGGCCGAGTGAAAAGGGCATAGTGGACAAGGTCATCATAACCGAAACAGGCGACGGGACAAAGCTCGTAAAGGTAACCGTGAGGGATCTCAGGATTCCAGAGTTCGGTGACAAGTTTGCCTCAAGGCACGGTCAGAAGGGTGTTATAGGTTTAATCGTCCCGCAGGAGGACATGCCCTGGACAGAAAACGGAATCGTTCCTGACTTGATTGTCAACCCGCACGGTATCCCGAGCCGTATGACCGTCGGACAGCTTATTGAGGCCATAGGCGGAAAGGTGGCGGCACTTAAGGGAAGGCGCGTTGACGGCACGGCATTCATCGGAGAGCCGGAGGAGAAGCTCAGGAAGGAGCTTGAGGAGCTTGGATTCAGACACAATGGAAGGGAAGTAATGTACGACGGCATAACGGGCAGGAGGCTTGAGGCGGATATATTCGTGGGCATAATCTACTACCAGAGGCTTCACCACATGGTTGCGGACAAGATGCATGCTCGTTCAAGAGGCCCGGTTCAGGTTCTCACAAAGCAGCCGACGGAAGGAAGGGCAAGGGAAGGCGGTCTCAGGTTCGGTGAGATGGAACGTGACGTCCTCATAGGTCACGGAGCGGCGATGCTGCTTATAGAGCGTCTCCTTGAGGAGAGCGACAAGACAGAGGTCTGGGTCTGTGAGAGCTGCGGACACGTGGCGGTTGAGGACAGGAGAAGGGGACAGGTCTACTGTCCTGTGTGCGGCGAAACGGAGCGCATAAGCAGGGTGGAGATGAGCTACGCGTTTAAACTCCTCCTGGATGAGCTGCAGGCCATGGTGATAAGGCCGTCGCTGAAATTGAAGGATAGGGTGTAGGGTGTGAGAGCCATGCAGTCAATGAAAAAGGTCATCGGGAGTATTGAATTCGGCATCCTTTCGCCCCAGGAGATTAGAAAGATGAGTGCCGCCGAGATAACGGTCCCGGACACATACGACGATGACGGTTATCCGATTGAGGGCGGACTGATGGACAAGAGGCTGGGCGTCATAGACCCGGGATTGAGGTGTGAAACCTGCGGAGCGAGGGTTGGGGGCTGTCCGGGTCACTTCGGCCACATAGAACTTGCCCGCCCTGTCATCCACGTGGGGTTTGCAAAGACAATCCACCGCATCCTTGAGAGCACCTGCAGGGAGTGCGGAAGGATAAAGCTCACGGATGAGGAAATTGCGGAGTATACAAAAAAGTTTGAGGTCATGAGCGACAGGAAGAAGGCGAAGGACAGGCTTATAAAGGAGATACACAAGAAGGCCAAGGAGAGGATGGTGTGTCCGCACTGCGGAGCACCGCAGTTCCCGCTCAAGTTTGAAAGGCCCACCATATACTGGGAGCTCAGGAAGGACGAGGAGGGGAACGAGTACAGGCACAGGATGATGCCGAGCGAAATCAGGGACAGGTTCGAGAAGATACCCGATAAGGATCTTCAGCTCCTTGGACTGCATCCCGGCAACGCCCGTCCGGAGTGGATGATTTTAACGGTTCTGCCGGTTCCTCCGGTTACCATGAGGCCATCAATAACCCTTGAGAGCGGCATCAGAGCGGAGGACGATTTAACGCACAAGCTCGTTGATATTATCCGTATTAACAACCGCCTGAAGTCCAACATAGAGGCCGGAGCGCCGCAGCTCATCATAGAAGACCTCTGGGATCTGCTCCAGTACCACGTCACGACATACATAAACAATGAGACCTCAGGCATTCCCCCGGCGAAGCACAAGAGCGGAAGGCCTCTCAAGACGCTTTCCCAGCGTCTGAAGGGTAAGGAGGGCAGATTCAGAGGAAACCTAAGCGGCAAGCGTGTCAACTTCTCCGCGAGAACCGTCATCAGCCCTGATCCAATGCTGAGCATAAATGAGGTTGGTGTTCCTATAGCGGTGGCCATGGAACTGACGGTTCCGGAAAAGGTGACAGAGTTCAATCTCGAAAAGCTCAGGCGGATGGTTCTAAACGGCCCCGAGAGGTATCCGGGAGCAAACTACGTCATCGATCCCGAAGGGAGAAGGATAAGACTCATGGAGAACAACCGCGAGAATGTTGCAGAGATGCTCGACATCGGATGGACTGTTGAAAGGCACCTCCTCGATGGCGACATAGTCCTCTTCAACAGACAGCCGTCGCTGCACAGAATGAGCATAATGGCCCACCATGTGAGGGTCATGCCCTACAGGACTTTCCGGCTGAACCTTTCAGTGTGCCCGCCCTACAACGCCGATTTTGATGGCGATGAAATGAACCTCCACGTTCCGCAGACCGAGGAGGCGCAGGCGGAGGCAAGAATCCTCATGGAGGTGCAGAACCACATCATCTCGCCGCGCTACGGCGGCCCGCTCATCGGAGGAATTCAGGATCACATATCGGGAGGCTATCTTCTCACGAGGGAAGGAGCATACTTCACCCGCTTAGAGGTCGAGCAGATGCTCATGTTTGCAGGGGTTGATGTTGAGAGACTCCCCGAGCCGGATAAGGTTGAGAACGGCGTTGAATACTGGAGCGGGAAGAGCGTGTTCTCCCTTATACTCCCGGAGAATCTCAATATCTGGTACAGGAACAAGCTCTGCGATGATCCAAGCAAATGCGAGCCCCTTGAAAAGCTGATTGAGGAGAAGCTCGTCCCTGATCCGGAAGAGGTCAAGAAACTCGCATATGATGGCTTCGTTTACATCCAGAACGGGAAGCTGCTGAGCGGTGCGATAGACAAGAAGGCCTATGGAAGGGAAGACGGGAGAATCCTTGATCTGATAGTGAGGGAATATGGAGCGGAGAGGGCCAGGCAGTTCCTTGATCAGGTCACAAAGCTGTCCATATGGGTCATAACCCACAAGGGCTTTACAACCGCCATAGACGATGAAGACCTGCCCGAGGAGGCGATAGACAGGATCAGAGAGATCATCAGAGAGGCCGAGGAGAAGGTCAACAGGCTTATAGAGGCCTATGAGAGGGGAGAGCTTGAGCCTCTGCCGGGTAAAACGCTGGAGGAGACGCTTGAGAGCAAGATCATGGCTGTTCTTGCCGAGGCGAGAGATAATGCAGGTAAGGTTGCCGAAAGGTACCTCGGTATGACGAATCATGCAGTGATAATGGCAAAAACAGGAGCAAGGGGTAAGATACTCAACATTACCCAGATGGCGGCAATGCTCGGCCAGCAGTCGATCAGAGGTAAAAGACTCTACCGCGGCTACCGTGGAAGGGTTCTGAGCCACTTCAGACCGAACGATCTTGGAGCCAGGGCAAGGGGATTCGTCGTCAACTCATACAAGAGCGGATTAACACCTCAGGAATACTTCTTCCATGCAATGGGTGGAAGGGAAGGTCTCGTCGATACCGCCGTCAGAACTGCACAGAGCGGTTACATGCAGAGGAGGCTGATAAACGCCCTTCAGGATCTCAAGGTCGACTACGACGGAACCGTCAGGGATCCAACTGGCATTATAATCCAGTTCCGCTACGGGGAGGACGGAATTGACCCAATGAGAAGCTGGGGCGGAAAGACCATTGACGTGGATAGGGTAATTGTGAGAACCCTGATCAGGCTGAGGGAGAAGGGGTGATTTGAATGGTCTCAAATGCCACCATAAAGTCTCTCGTTGATAAGTCCATACTGCCGGACAACGTCAAGGAGGAGCTCTACAGCAGGCTGATTGAGTACAACAAAAAATACAGGCTCAAGAAGAAGGAAGTGCAGGCCATTATTGAAGATGCGGAGAGGGAATATGAAAATGCCCTCATAGAACCAGGGGAGGCCGTCGGAACAGTCGCCGCCCAGTCAATGGGAGAACCATCAACCCAGATGACGCTCAACACATTCCACTACGCCGGTGTCGCCGAGATTAACGTTACCCTCGGTCTGCCGAGAATCATCGAAATCGTTGATGCCAGAAAGAACCCCTCGACACCCATCATGACAGTTTACCTCGACGAGGAGCACCGCTACGACAGGGAAAAGGCGCTGGAGGTTGCGAGGAAAATAGAGGGAACCACCATAGAGAACCTCGCCCAGAGCATGACGATAGACATCCTCAACTTTGAGTTCATAATTGACATAGACCCTGAGAGGCTTGAGAAGAGCGACCTTGACATGGAAAGGATCAAGAAGAAGCTTGAAGGCTCATTCAAGAGTGCGGAGTTTGAGGTTGACGGCTACACATTAATAATGAGGCCCAAGAAAGCCCAGAAGATAGCTGATCTCAGAAGACTTGCCGAAAAAGTTAAAAAGCATCGCTTGAAGGGTCTCTCGGGCGTTGGAAAGACAATTATCAGAAAGGAAGGCGAGGAATACGTCATATACACAGAGGGTTCAAACTTCAAGCAGGTGCTCAAGGTTCCGGGCATTGATCCAACGAGGACGAGGACGAACAACATCCACGAAATTGCGGAAGTGCTTGGAATAGAGGCGGCGAGAAATGCAATCGTTGAAGAAATAGTTAATACGATGCGTGAGCAGGGTCTTGAGGTTGACGTCAGACACATCATGCTCGTCGCCGACATGATGACCCTCGATGGGGTTATAAGGCCCATCGGAAGGCACGGTGTCGTTGGAGAAAAGGCCAGTGTGCTTGCAAGGGCCGCTTTCGAGATTACCACTCAGCATCTGTTCGAAGCCGCCGAAAGGGGAGAGGTAGACCCCCTGAACGGTGTCGTGGAGAACGTGTTAATCGGACAGCCTGTTCCGGTTGGAACGGGTATGGTCAAGCTGGCAATGAAATTACCGCTAAAACCACGGGAGGTGTGATTGATGGATTTAGCATTCGAACTTAGGAAAGTGCTCGAAACAGGAAAAGTTGTCATCGGTTCAAAGAGAACCCTTGAGCTCTCCAAGATTGGCGGGGCCAAGCTCATAATCATAGCCAAAAATGCACCAAGGGATGTCAGGGAGGATGTGGAGTACTACGCAAAGCTCAGCAACATTCCTGTGTATGAGTTCAATGGAACCAGCCTCGAACTTGGAACGCTCCTCGGAAAGCCCTTTGTCGTAGCCTCACTGGCCATAGTGGACCCGGGAGAGAGCAACATCTTAGCCCTTGCTGGGGGTAAGGGGTAATGTCGCTCAAGCTCAACACTGACCAGATCAAGTACATAGCCCTCTTCGAGAGCATGACAGGGGCCACGGTGATGGACTGCCTCATAGACAGCTCAAGGAACAGGCTCATCTACGTTATCAAGAAGGGCGAGATGGGACTGGCGCTCGGAAAGAGGGGTGCCAACGTCAAGAGGGTTCAGGGGATGCTGGGAAAGGAAATCGAGCTTATAGAGCACTCGGAGAACCCGGAAGAATTCCTCAGGAACATTTATAAAACGATGGGAGTAAAGGTTAAAAAAGTTCATATCACTGAGAAGAAAGATGGGAAGAAAGTTGCCCTCCTTGATATAAACCAGAGGGAGAAGCCGAGAGCGATCGGCAGAGGGGGGCAGAACATAAACCTCGTGAAGGAGCTAATGGAGAGGCATCACGGGATACAGGACGTGATTATAATTTGATATTTGATTTAAGAGGTGATGATCATGGCTGGTAAAAAGGCCCCGAATGGTGAATTTGCTGGAAGAAAGCTCAGGCTCAAAAGGCAGAAGTTCAGGTGGAGCGACGTCAGGTATAAGAGGAGAGTCCTCAGGCTCAAGGAGAAGAGCGACCCGCTTGAGGGAGCGCCGCAGGCGAAGGGAATAGTCCTTGAGAAGATCGCTGTCGAGGCAAAGCAGCCGAATTCAGGAATGAGAAAGGCCGTCAGGGTTCAGCTAATCAAGAACGGAAGGGTTGTAACAGCATTTACTCCGGGAGACGGTGCTATAAACCACATCGACGAGCACGATGAGGTCATTATAGAGGGAATAGGCGGTCCAAAGGGCGGTTCAGTCGGTGATATCCCGGGAATCAGGTACAAGGTCGTCAAGGTCAACAGGGTTTCCCTCAAGGAGCTCGTCAAGGGCAGGAAGGAGAAGCCGAGGAGGTGAGAGCATGGCAAAGAGCTTGCAGGAAAGGTTCTATCAACCAAAGGAGCTTAAGGTCTTTGGAAGATGGAGCGTTGAGGATGTAGTAGTTGAAGACCCATCACTCCGGCCTTACATAAATCTGGAGCCGAGGATTCTGCCCCACACCCACGGGAGGCATGCCAAGAAGCCCTTTGGAAAGGCCCAGGTCCACATAGTCGAGCGTTTGATAAACAAGGTCATGAGGAGCGGAGCCTCAAGCTACAAGGTTGGCGGACACTTCATGAGAAGGGAGCAGCGCTCATTGATGAGCAAGAAGATAAAGGCCTACGAGGTCGTCAAGGAGGCATTCACAATCATAGAGAGAAGAACCAAGAAGAACCCGATTCAGGTTCTGATAAAGGCCATAGAGAACGCCGCCCCAAGGGAGGACACGACAACCATAGCCTTCGGTGGCATAAGGTACCACATGGCGGTTGATATAGCACCCATGAGAAGGCTCGATGTCGCGCTCAGAAACATAGCCCTCGGTGCTTCAGCAAAGTGCTACAAGAACAAAACGAGCTATGCTCAGGCCTTAGCGGAGGAAATCATAGCGGCTGCCAACAGAGATCCGAAGAGCTTCGCCTACAGCAAGAAGGAAGAAATCGAGAGGATTGCACAGTCCTCAAGATGAGGCCTCTGGCATCTTTTTAATTCTCTTTCCGCTTTTCTCAAAGCTTTTTCTCAAAACCAAAAATTAGGATTACATAAAAAATTAAAAGCCGGAAACCGGACCAAAAACTAAAACTCAGTGAGTCAGGGCTTTTCCGAGCCACTTGCCCAGCGCCACTATTGTCAGTATGGGCGGCAGGCCGGGGGCATGCGGAAGAACGCTGGCATCGCAGACGTGAAGGTGCCTGACCTTCGTCTCAAGATAGCCATCAACCACAGTCCCTATGGTCGCTGTACCGCCAACATGAGTCCCCTGGGGCTTTGAAACCACGAACCGTCCGGCACCGATTTTTCCCAGTATTTCCTCGGCCACCTCCACACCACCGTTTATTCTCTTCTGATCCTCTCTCGTCACCGCTTTCGAGACCCTGCCGTCCGGGTAGACCCTGCCGGATGCATCATCGGCCGTTTTCACCATAATTCCCACCAGTTTGTCCGTGGGCATCATAAAGCCCTTCCTTCCCGCCTCCATGAATCTGACGGTTCTGCTGACGTTGATGTGGGGTGAGAGAATAAACCCCTTCTCGTCGTGGAACTCGTGGTCAACAAGCGCCATCGGGGGTTCCCCTGCCTGGTTCAGACCTTCGGCTATTCCATGAACATTCACAAAGGTATCCACGAACAGGTTTTTTCCGGCGCACTGTAAGCCCGAGTTCTGAAGGATTATGGGAGTTGTTAATGCCCCGGCTGCGAGTATGACATTGTCTGCTTCTATCTCCACGTATCCCTTTTTCCCGCGTCCCCTTATACCCCGGACTTTTCCATCCCTGACGATAGCCTCATGAGCCTCTGTCTCATAGAGAACCTCGGCTCCCAGCGCAAGGGCATCAGCGAGGTAGTTGAGTGCTGTCCATTTTGCGGCCCGCATACAGCCGAATGTGCAGCATCCGCAGCGCACGCACTTAGAGAAGTCGAGGAACTTCGGCATCGGCTCCATTTTATAGCCTAAATCAGATGCTGCTTCCCCCATGCTCAGCGATGCATCGGAAAGAAGGCTCTTCGGGGTTGGGCTAATTCCCATTTCTCTCTCCGCCTTTCTGAATTCTCCCTCAAGGTCTATCCCGAGGTCATTAAACTCTTCCTGAAGACAGCGGGTTCCGTTTGCACAGGAAACAACCGTTGAACCGCCAGCCATTATCGTGCGCCACAGAATGACCCCTTCCTCCGATGTCCTCGGGGTTCTGTAGCCCGTTGTCTCAAAATATCTCAGGGAGTCTTTGAATGTGCCAATATGCTCCTCATACCTCCCGGCTTCCACGATTAAAACCTCTCTCCCCATCATGCTGAGCTCTCTCGCTACGGTGGCCCCTCCAGCTCCAGAACCAACAACCACATATTCCCAGTGCTTTTTCATATAAACCAGCTCCACACCGAAATTGATTAAAGAAGAGTTATTCCCAAGTTATCTTAGATGCTCAAGGTATATATGGCTTTGGATTCATATTTAACCCCGGGAGGTTCCAGTTTACAAGTTACGAAAGAGGGTTTGTCTACCACAGAGGTGGCAAGATGTAGCGGGCCTCATCGTTGCTAATCTGAGCAGGGTAAGGATCGAGTGGTTATAAGCACCGTTTTTGGACTGAATTCTATATAGCCATTATATGTCTTCACCAAAAGACATTTATTTCCAAAAACGAATAAGCTACCATGAGGATAGAAATTGTTAGAATGGACAAAAACGGAAGAATATACCTCCCAGCGTCTCTGAGAAAGAGGTTCAAAGCGGAGTCCTTTTACGTTGAAGAGAGGGAAGGGGAGATAGTTCTTATCCCGGTTCGCAAAAAACTCAAGAAATATTACGGGATGTTCAGGGGTAAAAATCTAAGCGCGGGGGAGATCGATAGGCTTATTGAAGAGGAAACAGAAAAACTCCTGAGGGAGGAACTGTGAAGGCTTACGTTGACGTTAACGTTATCTACTATTTTCTAACTGCCAACAAGGAGTTTGGAGAACGTTCAAGGGAGTTGGTGGAAAGGTACAGTGGAAATATGATTACATCCGCATTAACAGTGTGGCAGCTCTACATACTGTTCAGAAGGGATAAACGGAAACTATCTCTCACCCAGATTTTGTCGGATATCGGCGTTAAGGTTGTTCCCCTGACCGAGGATATTCTTAAAAGTGCTGAAAACTGCAAGAAGCTCGATTTTGATGATGCCATTCACTACGCGACAATGAAGGCTCATGGAGTAGAAACAATCCTATCCAACGACAGAGATTTCGACAGGGTCGACGTGAAGCGGATCTTTTAAGCGGTTCCCGATTGGTCTTATGCCCTTTACGATATCATACCCTCCGGGAGGAGGGAAATGGAGTTTCGGGATTATTTGATGCATGAAGAATACGTTTTTTCAGTCTTTACTGACCTTGATGAATTGATCTCTGAAAAAGATAAGGCGCAGGTTATCAAATTCATTCTTAAACCCTCTGAAAGATAGCCCAGTATTCAGAGAATCAAACTCCTCCCCACCATATTTTCCGGCTTCTCGATCCCAAAGAAGTCTAGAACCGTCGGTGCTATGTCCAGAAGCGATGGTTCTTCGAGATCAACCTTTTCGAAGCCCCACAGTACCAGCGGAACCCTAACAACAGGCTCGTTCATCGAGCCGTGCATTCCCCTGACCCAGTGGCTGGCTCCTTTTATCCCCTTGCACATTCTGTGGGAGCAGAACCAGTAGCCTGGCTTTGCTGAAACTATCAGCTCTCCGCTGTGGGGAGTGTCAAGGTGAGGCAAATCCTCGCGGAAAAAGACTTTGTCCACGCCCGGAGCCCTTCTGAGGACGTCAAATGCCTCCTCGGCCTGATTCGGATCACGCAGATAAATATGAACCCCCCCGCCCGAAGAAACGCGGAGCGTATCTATGCCGTGCTTCCTCAGATAAACCCTCAGATTCACCCACGTATGAACCTCTTCCTGTCCGTGGTCGGCGAAGATTATGAATGCGTATTCCTTCTTCAACCTTTCCCAGAGGGTTCTAACGGCGGTATCGACGGTTTCAATGGCTTTGAGGGCGCCTTCACTCAGGGGCCCGTGATCGTGGCTCATACCGTCAATAGAGGCGAAGTGCACCAGGAGAAGTTCGGGCTGGCATTCTTCATAGAGATACAGGGCGGAGTTGAGAACCCACAAATCCTTACGCCAGTCCCTTCCATGCTGCCGGTAGAGCTTGTCGTCGCTGAAGAAGGGGGGAAATATTCTGACATTCGTTCCGCTGAACGGGGGCATGGTGTAGCCGGAAACGCTGGCGCTTCTTATGCCTCTGGAGCGCAGAACATCAACGATGGTGGGGGCTTTTATAACCCTGTGAGGGTTAAATGCAATCTCATAATCATAAAAATTAACCTTTTTGTCGGTCAGACGGTCGTAATAGCCGTTCTCAACGACACCGTGATCCCTCGGATAGACTCCTGTCATGATGCTGGTGTGGACTAAATCGGTGAGTGTGGGAAATATTGAATCAACCACCGTGAAGTAGCCGCCTTCTGCCAGTCTGCTGAGGAATGGCATGTGTTTGAGGTTGTATGTCCCGCAGCCGTCGAGGCTTATCAGGGCGAGCTTTTTTCTCATGGAGGGGAATAGGAGGGAGGATTAAAAAAGTTTATTTCCGGGATGAGATTCAGGTATGCAGGAGCTCTCTAGGGCTGGTGTTCTTCCCGGCCTCCTTTCCCAGGCCCGCAGCTTCATCCAGCATCGGGAATTCTCTCAGGAGCAGCATGTAGTGTCTCTCCTCAAGAGCCTTGGGTTTGACAGGGATCACGATAACCGTGTCTGTAAAGAGGGCATGGTCTTTTAAGGAGGTTAAAAACTTAAACACGGATTCAAACCCATTTTCGATAATAAGATACTCAAGACCGTCGATTATAATGCTCTTGGAGCCCTTTTCAGACCTCATAAAGGATATAAGCCCATGGGCAAGGCGTTCAAGGTTGCGTGGATGGATAACTCCCTGCCCATTAACTTTTGCCAGCCAGATAATAGGGATCTCGAACCCCAGATGTGGCTTTAAATTTTCAGGCTTCTGCCGGGTTATTATAGTTGCCTTTCTTCCCTGCAACAGACTTTTACATTCCTCGCAGAGTCTCCTGGAGTGCTCGGTGAGGTATAAACCCGGAGAGAGATTTTCAACAACCTCTCCTGGAAGCGGCTGCACAACGGGAATCAACCTGTATCTCTGACTTAATCCTACAAACAGCTTTATCCATGCATATACCAGCAGAAGCCCGAATATATTTATCAAAAGGTTGGCAATGCTGTTCAGGATTTCAGCAGTTCTGGCATCTATATCAATCAGACCTGCCCTGTCCAGATTAAGAGGCAGGAAAAATATCTTTGGAGACCGCGTAGATCGCAAAGCTGATTATTATGAGATCATAAAACTTTAAAAGAGGTATTTCCCATTTTTTTAACTCTCTTCGCACCATAAGAGCCAGAATCACGAGTACAAACCGGAGAATTAAATTCCCCATGGCGTTAACCGCCCCTACCCATCCAATCATAATATCCCTCCACGATTGATGTGTAACAACGGGAAATCAAAGACTAATTTGGCATCAGGGGTTATATAAATTTTTCAGGTAATAATCAAGAGTCCTCTGCTTCCTAAGCCTCAGTAACCAGCTTTTCTCAAGATAGCGCTCTAAGGGATGCTCAAGGAATCCTCTGAGGGAATTCAATGCCTCCTCAAGGGTGCTGAATCTTCCAAGCGGGTTCCCCATCGCCTTTTTGACCCCCAAACGAATCTGCCACACACCAACGGGGGCGTAGTATCTGGGTGTTACCTCCCTGAAGACCAGAATCCTTGCACTCCTCCTTCTTGTTCTGAGGGCTTCAAGAACGCTCAGGCGGGCGGCGTAGTATGCTCCTGTGGTTTCAACGGCGTATCCCTTAATCCCCCTGAAATCCTCATAATCATGAATCACCTGAGGCTCACCGCTTCCGAACAGCGAACCCCTGAGCCACACCTCAAGGAGCTCAAAGGCATAGCTCTCGGGCATCAGGACAACACCATAGCGGTTGCCCAGGAATTCATGGAAATAGACCTCGTAGTCGCTTATTTCCGGATACTGAAGGACTTCACGCCTCAGGTTTTTGCCTATCGTATCCTGGACAGCGGTAATGCTCCACCTTGTGGGGACGAGCTTCCTGTTGAGGCCGAGGAGTCCGGCGGAGAGGAGCCTTGTAATGTAGTACTCGTCAAACCCCCAGTTGTAAAGCCTCATTATTGCCTGCTCTGCCTTCAGCTCATCGCTAACGACATAGTCAGTTCTGCGCGGGATTTTTGGATTCTCCGTGAGCTCAAAATCAAGGAGCTCAGCTTTAGGCCCAACCGGCGGGGCAAACTCGCTCGGGAGGATTTTCATAATGGGCTTCCTCTTGAGGAGGATTTCACTGTCGACGGGCTTTACTGACATTGCAAGCTCCTGAATTTCGCCAAGTATCCTGCCGCTCCTCCTGACATGCACATCCGCTTTTGTTTCTCCCATAACGAGCAGCGAGCGATAGTAAAGGATATCCTTTATGCTCTTGTCCCCCCATTTGAGCGGACTGTCAAGATTTGAGGTGTTCCCCTCAATTGGGGGAACCAGAGGGCCGATTCTGACCTTGGGGTAGCCGTATTCACCAACAAAAACGCTCGGCGGAGAAGAACCAAAAATCTCCCTTCTGTTTAGCTTTGACTCAACTCTCCTGGCTACCCTGAAGCGTTCAAGGATTGGGCAGGTTGGCCTTCCGCAGAGCAGCTTCCTGCCCTTGCAGACTGCACAGAGTTTTGAGTTGAAGAGCCCGGTCATCGGTGGGGTGTATGCACGAAGGGGTATTTATGGTTTCTGAGGGTGTGTCGGGGCATGAAAGCGCAAGTATGCATTTAAATTCAACAAAAAATGTTAATTATTTTGCTAACATTATCCGGTATGCAAATTGAATTTGTTTTCCTAAAATTTTATATAAATATAGCACTTTTTTATACATTGAGGTGTTTTTATGTACGGCAACTGGGGAAAGTTTCTGCGTGTAAACCTCTCCACTGGAGAGGTGAAAGTCGAGGAATACGACGAGGAGTTTGCCAAGAAGTGGCTTGGGAGCAGGGGGCTTGCAATATACCTCCTTCTGAAGGAAATGGATCCAGCAGTTGACCCCCTAAGTCCCGAAAACAAGCTGATAATAACCCCCGGCCCGCTGAGCGGAACGAGCGCCCCCACCGGCGGGAGGTACAACGTCGTTACCAAGAGTCCGGCCACGGGCTTCATAACCATGGCAAACTCCGGCGGCTACTTCGGAGCAGAGCTTAAGTTCGCAGGGTGGGACGCGATTGTTGTCGAGGGCAGGGCAGAGAAGCCGGTTTATATCTATATAAAAGATGAAAACGTTGAGATTAGGGATGCATCGCACCTCTGGGGTAAGCTTGTAAGTGAGACGGAGGAGGCCATAAGGAAGGAAATAGGCAGTAAAAGGCTCAGGATAGCCCTGATCGGCCCTGCCGGGGAAAAGCTCGTCAAGTTTGCAGCTATAATGAACGATGGACACCGCGCTGCAGGCAGGGGCGGCGTTGGAGCTGTAATGGGAAGCAAGAACCTCAAGGCCATAGCCGTCGAGGGGAGCAAGACTGTTGCCATAGCTGACAAGCAGAAGTTCATGTTAACAATCAGGGAGAAGATCAACAAGCTCAGGAACGATCCGGTTGCCGGTGGCGGGCTGCCGAAGTACGGCACAGCGGTTCTTGTAAACATCATCAATTCCAACGGACTCTATCCAACGAGGAACTTCCAGACGGGTGTCTTCAAATATGCGGAGGAGCAGAGCGGTGAGGCAATGACCGCGAAGTACCTCATAAGGAACCAGCCCTGCTATGCGTGTCCCATAGGCTGCGGAAGGGTCAACAAACTTCCGACGGTCGGCGTTACTGAAGGGCCGGAGTACGAGAGCACATGGGCTCTCGGGGCAAACCTGGGCATAAACGACCTCGCGAGCATAATTGAAGCAAACCACCTCTGCGATGAGTACGGTCTGGACACGATATCAACGGGCGGAACGCTCGCAACCGCCATGGAGCTTTACGAAAAGGGATTCATAACGGATGAGGAGCTCGGAGATGCTCCGGCTTTCAGATGGGGGAACACGGAGGTTCTCCACTACTACATAGAAAAGCTCGCGAAGAGAGAGGGCTTTGGAGACAAGCTGGCAGAGGGCGGCTACCGCCTCGCTGAGAGCTACGGACACCCCGAGTACTCCATGAGCGTTAAAAAGCTTGAACTGCCCGCCTATGACCCGAGGGGAGCCGAGGGTCACGGTCTCGGCTATGCAACCAACAACCGCGGCGGCTGCCACATAAAGAACTACATGATAAGCCCGGAGATACTCGGCTACCCGTACAAGATGGATCCGCACGACATAAGCGACGACAAGGTCAAAATGCTCATAATCTTCCAGGACCTCAGCGCGCTCATCGATGCTGCAGGGCTGTGCCTCTTCACGACCTTCGGCCTTGGAGCCGATGACTACCGCGATATGTTAAATGCAGCCCTTGGCTGGGACTTCTCCACCGAGGACTACCTCAGGATAGGCGAGAGGATATGGAACGCCGAGCGCATCTTTAACCTCAAGGCAGGTCTCGACCCGGCTAAGGACGACACGCTGCCGAAGCGCTTCCTTGAGGAGCCCATGCCGGAGGGACCGAACAAGGGCCATGTCGTCAGGCTGAAGGAGATGCTCCCGAGGTACTACGCCCTCAGAGGCTGGACGGAAGACGGAAGGGTTCCGGAGGAGAAAGCCAAGGAGCTTGGCATTGAGGAACTCCTGTGAATCTTTCTTTATTTCCCAATTTTGTTCCGTAAGGTTTTTAGAGGTGCCCTGAGAAGTGCTTTCTTAAGGTGATAACATGAAATATTCGCACCATTCCACACGCTCCTCAAACCAAAGCAGGGAATACACCTTCAGCCTATGGGATGGTAAGGTTATAGTGAAGCCGAAGCTTGATATGAAGTACCTCTATATAGAGACGACGAGCAGGTGCAATCTGAAGTGCGAGATGTGCTTCAAGCAGTACTGGGAGGACAGCGAGGGGGACATGGACTATGACCTCTTCCTCAAGATACTCGACGATGCGGAGGAGTTCCCAGAGCTGAAGATGATATATTTCGGAGGGATAGGCGAGCCCTCGGTTCATCCGCGCTTCATGGACATGGTGCGCGAGGTGAAGAGGAGGGGCTTTGCCCTCGGGATGAGCACCAACGGAACTCTCCTCAGGGATGATATGCTGAGGGAGTTTGCGAAGCTCGGGGTTGAGCTCGTCTATTTCTCCATGGACACGGTTCCAACTGCTCAGAACGCCATAACCCTTGGACACCTTGCGGCGGCCCTTACCGCGGATAAGATAAGGAAGCTCGTTAAGTACAGGGAGGAAACGGGAACCCACCGGCCGAGCATAGGCGTTGAAGTCGTTGTAACAAAGGAGAACTACATGGAGCTTCCGGAGCTTGCCAGGTATCTGAAAGAGCTGGGCGCCGATGCCATGCTCGTTTCAAACCTTCTCCCCATGACTGAGGAGCAGGTCAATGATGTGATCTATGACGGGAGCATTGACATGGAGCCGGTGGTGGATGAGCTCTATAAGGTCGCCCACGAGGGTCTGTACATCAAAATCCCGTATTTTGAGCTGAGAACGGAGCGCTCCTGCGACTTCGACGAGAACAACGTCGCCGTTGTCAGGTGGGACGGGGAGGTTTCGCCATGCTACCGCTTCCTGCACAGCTATTACGAGTACATCTTCGGCAGGAGAAAAAAGGTCAACGCATACTCCTTCGGCAACGTGAGGGAGAAGACTCTCGCGGAGATATGGACGGGTGAAAAATACACATGGTTCCGCTTCACAATGAAGAACTACATGTATCCCTCGTGCACAGACTGTTCCCTCAGGGATGCGTGCGACT
>Ga0256833_1001566_pt1 | contig 16689 bp, 20 predicted proteins | sample 356284metaG_FD_190535 | JGI IMG/M metagenome (GOLD analysis project Ga0256833, IMG submission 190535) | Hydrothermal vent microbial communities from Mid Atlantic Ridge, Atlantic Ocean - 356-284 | ecosystem: Environmental > Aquatic > Marine > Hydrothermal vents | place: Atlantic Ocean: Mid...
CCTGATCCGCCCCCTCCAGTACCACCAGCACATTCGACTCGTAGACCTCGTCCTCCGGGTGGGGTAGGGCTATGACCCTGAGCAGCCTGTCGCCGAAGAGCTCCTTCAGCTCGGAGGCGAACCTCAGGACAGTCCTCCTCCATCCCTCTGGTACTCTCATCTCAACTATTATTGGAAGCATTCCCGCTAGAGGAAGCTCCTCATCGCTAATAATGGTTATTCAACTTACAACTCACCCCGTTTGGGGACCGGATCCTGTGAGGGGGACGGCCATCTAGACGAGACCTGTTAAGCGAGGGAGCGCCTCCACCGATCTAGGTGTTGAGGGGTGTAACCGCAGAGAGGTTCTGACGACGATGTGATAGAAGCTTCACTATCCGAGGAACTGTTTTGAAACGTACAAATGACGGAGGATCGACCGAGCTCGTATGCAAACGTTCCCATTGAAGAGTGGAACGATATTTACGAGTACTCCCAACACGGGTCTTCATTGGAAAGGAGACGATACGGTTTTCCGCTGCAAGCATTTCTGCGTGAGAGCGTTTCATCAGAGTTCCATCAATCATCCTTAAGTCCCATTACCGGCGCGATCCCATGTGAATCGCGCGGCTCTTCAGCTCCTCCTTATCCTGCTGTTGCCCCTTGTTCAGCCGATTGTGGCCTCTAATGGGATTTCAACGTCCCAGAGCGGGGGATCACTTAATGTAACGCTGGCTCTCGATGGAACCTCCCTCTCAATCCCCCTCGACCGACTGATCTGGGTCAGGGATCTCACGGACACCCTGAGCGGAGTTGACCTGCTGACCAACGTCAGCTGGAAGGAGGTGTTCTCCGATCCGACTATCGAGGCGAACATCTCGGATGAGGGAATGAGGGTCTCGGTCGAGGGCACCGGTAAGTGCGTGCTCCTCTCGGACAGGGTCCCGGTGACTGGCGGTCGGTCTTACTACCTCACCTCGGTGATCTCCCCATCATCAGGACTGGTGGGTGAGCCCGCCGCCCCGAACCTCATAGTGGGGGTGAGGTGGCTCGATGACTCGGGCTCCCTCATAACCATAAGCGAGTTTAGGGTGAGGGGAAGCGCTCCTCAGGGAAGGAGGTTCACTGCAGAGGTTATGGCTCCCCCTAAGGCGGCCTACGCCGAGGCGGGGATCGTCGTCATGAGCGTCCACGAGAGACCTCCGGTCTCACTATCGATCTCCGGGGTGAAGCTAATATCTCCGCCGGGGGAGGCGGAATGGCGCCCTTTGAACCTCAGCAGTGTAAGTGGCTACTTCACAGCCTACTGGAATGACCTCCACTTCCAGCTTTCCCTCGAGAGGGGAGAAGCTGTGGGAATGAACCTGACCGTCACGAACTTCTCACCACGTGAGAGAGCGGTGGAGGTCGCTCTAGCCCTCCCTGCACCCGGATCTTGGTCTTGGGATGACGATCCGATCCCGGATGATGACGGGCCCTCTCTAGTGAATGCCCTTTATTGGGGGTACATGCCCGTCTCCCTCTACCCCTTGGCCGTCGCGGGTGACGGCTCGGATGGGCTTGCCGTGTCAGTTCCCCTCGACTGGCCAGTGGTATTCCAGCACTTCCACGATCGCAGGGGATTCGGGACCTCTTTCAAGCTGGGATTGACTAGGGCTGGCACCCCGCACTCCGTCGCGAGCGTACGGGTGGAGGTGTTCGGAGCGTCTAGCTTCAGGGAGGCGGTCAGCGAGTATTACTCCCTCCACTCAAAATGGTTCACTCCCGGGATTAATGTGACGAGAAGGATGGCGAACTGGCCCTACTCACGCTACGGGATTTGGTTCTCCCAGGTAAACGTGCTTACGCGGGGGGAAGCAGATATAGCCGCCAATCTGAGGGGTAGGGGAGTTCACATAGCTCAATACGTGCTCCCATGGGAATTCGAACCTTCAGCGAACAGGAGCATTTACGAGCCCGCTCCCTCCTACTGGGATTTCGTCGAGGCGGTGAGGAATCTCTCCAAGGTTAACACCACCAAGCAAGGGTGCAAGGCGAGGATGACACTGCAGGTCGGTGCTAGGGATGAGAACGGGATGTTACAGGTAGCTAGAGTACTGAGAGGACCCAAATGGAGGCCGGAAGACTGGGTGGCGGACATGCCGGTGAACCCGGATCCGGACCTGCCCGGGTACAACGCTTGGAACTATACCATGGACGTGGTGGGAAGGGCCCTGCGACTGCTCAGGGAGAGGAATTCCTCCTTAGACGGCGTGGAGCTGGACAACTTCATGGAGCGCTCTAGGGGCGTCGATCTGAGGATGGAAGCATTCCGATACCTCCGCTTCCCCCTCACATACGACACGAACACCTTCAAGCCGGCCGTTCACCTCTCATCGGCCGCGGTGGAGTACCTGCAGAGGCTCAGGGAGTGGATGTCCAGAGAGATCGGGGGCACGCTCACGGGGAACTTCGTCTCTGAGGGCATGGCCAGCTTCGGGGCCATCTACCTCGATGCCATCCCCTTCGAGTGCTCGCCGACGGGCTTCAACTGGGGGGATGGGAACCTGACCTACAGGCGCTTCCTGGCGGGACGTAAACCGGTGATAGCGGTGCTCGCCTCCGACTTGGATCCCCGGGATCCGGGAGATCTGGAGCTCCTCAACGAGTTCATAAACCTCTCGGTCTTCCATGGCTTCCTACCCACCGCGAAGTGGGATGTCGTGAACGGGAAGAGCTTCGAGGAGGTGCTCGGGGAGAAGCTGGAGAGGACCGCTGATGTGGTTTACGAGCTGCTCGAGGCCGGATGGCAGCCCATAACTGGAGTGAAAGTGGAAGGAGGGGTTAGGGTGGAGAGGTTCGGCTCCGAGACCGTTTACCTGACGGTACTTAACCCCTCAGACTCCCGGGCCGGGGCCAACTTGACCATCCCCGATGAGTGGAACGTGAGCTCGGTCGAGGTGATCTGGGGGACCTGCGACGCGGAGCTGAGCGGGAATGTGGGGTTGAGCCTGAACCTGCCTCCCAAGGGGGTAGCGGTGCTCAAGCTAGTAAGGAAGCGCTCCGAAACCGCTTTCACAACTGCCCCTCCCGGGTCGAGCACTCAGAGCGCGTCCTCACCCACCACGCCAAGCATCGAGACGGAAACGCCCTCTCATCCCCCTGAACGGGGACCACCCAGATGGATCTCGGTCATACCTCTTGTCGCAGCGGCCCTAGTGCTCCTCCTAGCCCTGAGGAGGCGGGGGACCAAAAGGTGATAGAGATACCCATATCATTATAACCTATTGTTGGTCTCTCAATCGGTGCTAGAGATGATGGTCGCCATACCTACGGACGATCCCAACGGCCTCGATGCCTTGGTGAGCGTTAACTTCGCTAGGGCCCCCTTCATCACCGTGGTGGACACGGACTCACTGTCCGCTAGGTCGTATCCCAACCAGTACGCCCAGGGAGGTGGAGGTATCGGGCCTGCGGTGGCACAGTGGGTTGCCAGCTTGGGCGTAAATGCAGTGATCGCCCCTTCCGTTGGACCTAACGCCCTTGGCGCCCTGACCTCGGCTGGAATCTCCGTCTACTCCTGTCCCCCCGGCCTGAGGGTGAGGGATGTGATCGAGATGTTGCGGGCGGGGCAGCTCGCACCGGCCGGTCAACCAGCGTACGGGTACGGGCCGGGTGGTATGGGGACGGGACCCGGCGGGGGAATGGGGATGGGTGGAGGATGGGGAGGAGGCAGAGGAGGCGGATGGGGAAGGAGAAGGAGAGGAAGGAGGGGAAGAGGAGGATGGGGATGGGGAGGTGGAGGGTGGTGAGACTCTCCCTTCGATCCCCAAGCACAGGTGCTCACTATCCAGTACGGTTCAGCAATTCCGGATCACACGGATCGTCCAGTCAACCTCCGATGGCCCCATACTCCTCCCCTCCCTTCTCCCGATTCCATATCGTCGTGAGGCTTTCTGAGGGACCAGCAACCTCAACGATCGCTGGACGGGGCGCGGGGCTCCAAGTGACTGGATACCGGGAATGCCATGCTGGAACTGGACTGGAAGGTCTGTGCACGACGTCCGAGATCTAGGAGGATGGAATTCCCATTTCACACCTCCGCCCGACCTCCCTCCTACTGAACCGTCCGATGTATTGGGAGTTGACGGCGGGTTGAGATCCTTATCCTTATACCTCCCCACATCAGAATACCTCGATGCGTATGAGAGCATCCCTCCTCTGGAAGTACAGGTTGGCTGGGGAGGCTAGATCACTCCACTCCTCAGATGATTGCGTTCTGCTTTTGAGCGATGGGGAGCTCCGGTGCCTCTCACCCAGATCTGGATCCGTCAAGTGGAGCCTGAAGGGAGTGAGTGAGGCCTCCATCCTCAGGGACAGGATCCTAGCGCTATCTGACGGCCTTACCTGCCTGAGCATCGATGAAGGGAGGGAGATCTGGTCCTTGGAGGGGGTGGAGCTATTCGATGTGGACGAGGGTGGTGGGAGGATATGCGCCTCCTCCGGTCGAACGGTAACCTGCCTGAACCCCGACGGGACGGTTAGGTGGAGCTACAAGATGCCATCCCAGGTGAGGGCTATAGCGGTCAGTGGGAAGTACGCGTACTTGGCGTGCGAGGACGGCTTCCTTTACTGCCTCAGTGAGCAGGAGGGCTCGCCTGGGGTCGGATCCCTGGTCAGGTTCGCTCCACCGCAGGAGGAGACCACGGCGTTCGAGGGCGACTGGGTACCCTCGGAGCTCCTCTAGATCCTCAGCCTCCTTACCTCTGCCTTCTGATAATGGACAATGGCCCGGGGATCCAGCTCCACGAGCCTCCTTGTGGAGCCCCCACCGCCGTAGACCCTGTGCCACTTCAACACCCTCTCATCAACCAATGTCCTGAGAGGTATGCCGACGGGAGGGACCTCCCCGACCTTGTACCCGGTGTGCTCCTCGACCTCCCTCGGCGAGGCCAGCCTCGCTCCCCTCCCCAGCTTGGAGAGATCGAGCCTCGATCTGCCGTCCAGTATGGCCAGAACGGGTCCCTCGTCCGTTATCACCACCAGCGTCTTGATTATCTGCTCCTCCTCGACCCCTAGCTCCCTGGCGGCCTGTCTGACTGTCTTAACTTCTCCTCGGGTGATTATGAGCCTGCCCCCCAGCTCCTCCACCAGCGACTCGAAGTCAGAGGCCATCACCGATTCTTCGTCCTACTCCTCTTAAACCTGCCCATCCCGTAGTTTATCAGGCCTATTATCAGGAGAGCAACAGCCAGCACGATCAGGAAGGCACCCAGCCTCACGGCGTCCCCCTCACCGAGCCCGACCTCCGATCCCCTGCTGAGCTCCCACTCCCTGAGGAGATGGACATCGGCTCTTCTCACCACCACATTGACCCTCTCGACGGATAAGGTCAGCTCTGCCAGGTTGACACGCACCTCCCTAGTCCCCAGTTCCACATCGAGCCCGTATCTGACCGTATTCAGGAATTCCTTCGAGTAGTTCAAGGGAGACCTCAGAGGTGAGGGTGTGAGGACTTCCTTCACGGCCCCGGAGTCAAGTATCCAGACCCTTCTGTCGGTCACGACCACGGCATCCCGACCGTGTCGAAGGGAGGCAACTATCCTCTCCGCAGGGGATGTCCTGATCCTCACCGCCCAGGTGGGCGAGGTGGAGAGGAGAGCCCATCCATCCTCCCTCCAGTAGGAGTAGAGATCATCATAAGCATGCTGAGGGGCTAGAGGAGCACACAGGATACCCACAACCTCCCCTTGGGGTAGCCAGAAACCGGAAACTGGAGAGAGACCCCAGTTCTCAATCCCGGGCAGGTCGAACGATCCGGCTAGGATGACCCCGCCATCCGAGAGGGAAGTCACGTGGAGGGGAGGCTCCAGCTCATATGCCTTGGAGACCTCATCGCCCCTGAACTCAATGATGTACCAGGTCCCCTACCCCAGGAGGCTCCTGACACCAGTACCCTTCCCTCAGAGACATCCGCCAAACTTCCAGCTAGATCGAGCCACTTCGCCCACACGATCCCCTTCCCGTTGACCTCGGCGATGAAAGGCCTTCGAATGCCCTCCACAGGAACCGAGCCTCCTATGATGAAGCCTTCACCTGCAGGCACGGCGTCCCTTATCTCGAGAGGCCAACTCGGCGGGATCAGGCGATAAGCCCACCTGACGCTCTCATTCTCGCTCAAATCCACTAGAAAAGTATTCTCCGGATCTTGGGCAGCTATCATCAGCTCGCCATCCGATCCCCACATCCTGTAACTCAACCCCTTAGCGGGCAGCTCGAGCTCTACAGACCATGTTGTGCTCCAATTGGTGAGGGAGAATGAGAGGAGGTATGTTCGACCCCCGCTCCCCCTCATGAGGAGGTAAAGGGAATCCCCCTCGATGACTCCGGACTCTATACCTCCCAGCGGATCCGCGAGCGCGGTGCTGGGTGGAAGGCATAGCAGCAAGAGGATCACGATGAGAGGGGCTCTCATCGAGACTCTTCCCGGTCCCCCAACTTAAGCTTCATCACCGCCGTTACATTCAGCCGATAGGCCCTCCCTCAGATCCTCCAGCCTAGCCAGCTTCTCGCACCCAGTCCTCTGAAGGCCAGGTGGGCACACACGGTCCATACGAAATGTATCGACGGGATTCCTCCAAGGCTAGGAGAAGGTAATTGTACGGGCTAATCGCAGACATGGCTATCACCGCGAGAATGATCAGGAACGCTACCTCCACGAGGTAGGGCTTCAGACTGAAGTAGGGCGCCTTGGCACCCCCTCACCTCGGGGAGCGAGTCCACCTCGTATCTGATGTTCCCCAGCCCTACTTGATCTCCCTGACGGGATGATCTAGCTCCTCCGCTCTCCTGCTGTGAACCATCTCGTGGACGGAGGTGACGTCCGCCATATCACCCCGCAACGGCGACGAAGAGGGCTAGGTGACCGCCCGCCGGGGGGAGGGGGGAAGAGCGCAACCACTGGCAACAGGAGAGCAACCATCTTGAAGGACCTCGACTTGACGAGTTGCTCGATGGCGAGCTCGAATTCCTTTATCCAAGCGTCCCTCGATTTTCCACCCAGCCCGCTCAATTTATAACCGATTGAGGTGGGCTAGACCCACATGAGAAAAGAGAGGCTCGCTCTGATCATCACTCTACTGATAAGCTTGGTCATAGGCGTCGGGTTCTCCGCAGCCATGCCCGTCTTCCCTTACTTGGTGCTCGCCCTCAAGGGAGTATTGACCCAGCTTCCGGAACTCACTCAGGGAGCGATAGCCGCTCACGAGGGAGCTGTGGAGTTCGGCGCCTTGATGGCCGCCTTTATGCTCTTCAGGGCGCCGATAGCGGCGTTCTCCGGAACTTTGAGCGATCTGCTGGGGAGGAAGACCCTCATACTGCTTGGGATGGTCATATACACGGTCACCTCCTTGGGTATGCTCTTGGTGGACGATGTCCTAGGCCTTATAGCTCTGAGGGCCCTCACGGGCGTAGCATCGGGCATCACGTGGCCAGTTGCAGAGGCATACCTGGCCGATGTAACCACGCCTCAGGAGAGGGGGAGGGCCATCTCCCTGTACATAATGACCCAGAATCTGGGCGATGTGGTGGGTCCGGGGATAGGGGCGGCGGTTTACAAACTCTACGTCCAGATGTTCGGCCCCCAAGATTACCTGTTCGCCCTCAAGACCCCTTTCTTGGTGATGGGCGGGCTGAGCCTCGTGGCCACCGCCCTCGCCGTGATGCTTCCTAAGGTGGTCCCAACAATTAAGGGAGTCACCTCGGGCCTGAGGGAGATAGCATCAATCATCAGGAGCCTTCCCAAGTCAGTGGCCACCAGCATAAAGGCCATCTACGTGAACGGAGTTGGGAACGGTCTGGCTATGGGAATAATGAACACGGCCCTCATAGTGTACGCTGTCGAGAGGATAGTGAAGGACCCGGCCATAATAGGACTCGCTTTCACGATCATGGGCCTATCCGCCCTCCCAACGACCTTCCTCTCGGGATGGCTGAGCGACAGGTTCGAGCGGAGGAAACCCTTCGTTCTAGCGAGCTACGTGGTCAGCAGGCCGGTGATATTCCTCATGCCCTTCCTATCTGATGTGACCTCCTTCGCCTTGGCCCTTGTAGCCTTCATGATGGCCTTCAGCATAGGGATGCCCATAATGAGGGCTCTCCAATCGGAGCTGGTTGGTCAGGAGATAAGAGGGACGGTCTTCGGGGTTCAGCAACTCTTCTTCAACGTTGGCGTTGTTGTAGGAGCCATGGCGGGTAGCTACCTCGTCTCAGTCTATGCACCCACCACCGTACGAATGCTAGGTCTGGAGCTGACGGGCTACATCATACCCTTCTGGGCTGCTGGCGTTATAACAGTCCTCACCACCGTGATCTTCGCCCTCTACGTGAAGGAGCCCGAGGTAAGGCAGTGATATTGGTTCACCCGTACCTCTCCTTCCATCCCTTCAGATCCACCACGTCGAGTCCCCTCTCCCCAGCGTACCTCACGACCCTCTCGCTGAGGAGGTGATAGTCTTCAGTGACCAGAACGCCCCCGACCTCCAGTCCCGTGGACAGCACGATAGCGTCCGATGATTAAAGCCCCAGCTCCATTACCAGCTCGATTCCCCTCCACTTCACCCTGCTCAACGGGACCGCCCTCCACAGATGATGGTCCTCCATCATCCTCATAACCATAATAGCCTTCTTCATCTTCTCCTCAGGATATGAGGCTTTCTAGAGGGCCCTGATCACCTCTAAAGGGAGGATCTCCGGGATGAATGCGCTCACCTCCATGTTCAGCACCTTGGACTTGAGGAAGAGAGCCTCCCCCCTCCCGCTCCTCCCCGGCCCTGAACCACTTGACCACAACGGAGGAATCAAGGACCACAGGAGTGGACATCTTCCTCCTCTCTGTCCTTCAACAGCTTCTCGGTCAAGCCAGGCTTGCCCTCTGTTCCCTTTCGGATCTCCTCTATGAGAGAATCGGTCTCCCTGACCTTTTCACGGGCTATGAGAATCCTTAACGCATCTTCCACCGCTTGCTTCTTTGATTTGAACCTCTTCTTCCTGATAAGCTCCTCCATCTCCCTAACCAGCTCGCTGCTCACCCTCACATTCATCTGAACCTCTCGGACCACCGTCGTATATCACTGTAAGCTAATTATGATTGTGTAACATGCTCTGCTACGCTTGTGGCTAGGTCCCCGCTGGGAATGACATCACAAACCCTGAACTCTTGAGGGCGATCCGGGCCTAGATTAAACGATTATATTCCCTTCCATCCAGTATGCGGGGATGTTCAGGGAAATACAGGAGACTTTCCTCTTGGTACAGCTTGAGAGGCTCGTCGACGAAGCTATCGATCATTCAGTGGATCGCCTCAGATCAAGTGGATTCGCTCTATCCGATGGAGATGTTCCGAAGCTCCTGAACGCCTGCCTCGATATGATGGAGAGGAGCCCCAGCCACTTCCCCTCGGCCGAGGAAACAGCCTTTCAGGAGTTTTTCAAGTTCTTCAAGAAGTACCTGGAGGAGAGGGTCTGGTACTTCGTTTGGAGACTCATGTCCCTCAGGGGAGTCAAGGTGAGGGAGATATTCGTCGCTGACAGGGTGGGCGGTGAGGGATTGAGGACCGGAAGGCCGGTCATGGGTAGGGATATAGACTACTTGGTGATAGTCGATGGGAACATGGACGAAGCGAGGGCCGCTGCGAAGGAAGTGGAGGAAGTCCTGAACAGGACCATAGGCGGAAGGGTCAGCGAGCTCCTGAGGAGGAAGGTGAGCAACAGGGTGTTGAGGGAGTGCAAGTTCTTTTCCCTTGTGGAGATAGATGTCTTCTCAGATGAGAGGGAAGCGAGGGCGTGGGCTCCCCTTAGAGAGATCGACCGGAGCAGCTACCTGAGGGTCAGGGCTAGGGAACTCTTCTCATCTCCATGATCGACGCGTGACCCTAATCCCCCTCTCAGTACCCCGATGCTCCCCCTCGGGCCTCTTCTGGGAGGAGGGAGGAAGGGCTCAGGTCAGCAGTTTCCTCGCTACCGGCCCCATCATGGCCCCCAAGGCCATGAGGGAGAGGACAGCCGAAGAGCTGCTGATCTCCATGAGGAGGTCCCACCTGAGGAGCCACGATGCCAGCATGCCCATCGAGGAGATAGTCGCTGCAATTTCAGCGATCACGAGCCGTCTAGGCTCCAGCGTCCTGAGCAGGGATAGGGGTAGACCAACGTAAACGAGCCCGATCAGGAAACTGGAGATCAGCCCGATGAGTACGACTGTCACCTCGGAACTTGGGAGGACCTTCGAGAGGGTGCTGGCCGCTCCTAGGATCTCTATCAGGGGGGTGATGGCTACCTTCACGGCAAACCTCGCCGCCTCGTTGTGCCTGAGCCACTCAGCCACCCCGGGACTCCATGAGTAGTAGAAGGCGTTGAACACCGTCAGGAACCTCGAGCCGGAGTAGGTGGCCATCACTGTCCCATCCCTAAAGCTCCTAAGCTCCTCCACGATTCCGCTGTCCTCCCCGTAGGTGACGGTGGCGATTATGCACCTAGACTCACCGGCCTCGACGGTGACGGTGAGCGTAGCGGATCTGACCAAGCTACCGGACCTTCCCTCCACCACCACCGTGTAGGTCCTTGGCTCGTTGCCCGCCTTCACCATGAGGGAGGCCGTCTCTCCAAGCTCCACCGTGCTGTCGGGCGAGATAGTGAATGACAGGGTCGGAGGCCCGGTGACCCTTAGTACCACGGGTTGCACGAGCCCGCTACCCCTGATGGTAACTGCCACGGAACCAGTACCCCCCTTCTGAAGGGAGATTGAGCTTGGGACGAGCTCTATCGAGAAGTCGGCCTGCGAGGGAGCTGAGGTCTGGGGCTGCGAGGTCATGGTAGAGGAGGTAGTGGGCTGACCCTCTACCAGCAGGGTGATGATCCTGTTCTCGCTTCTCCCCCCTCCTGAGACCGTCACCGTGAGCTTGTAGCTCCCGGGCTGAACGTTACTCCCCACCGAGATCTCCGCCTGCGCTACGAAGTTCGGTACCGTGTTATTTATGTCGATAGTGACAGTCGCGCCCTCCGGCAGCCCCTTGATCCACACGGTCACGGGAGAGTTGAACTCGCCCTCCTTGTACACTCTCACGGTGAGAATGCCCTTACCACCTGGCTCCACCTTGAGGGTCTTGGGAAGGACCGAGATGGACAGGTTTCCCACAGCTCGAGTCCCCGTCTCAGTAGTCGTGGTGGTCCTTCCGCCACCACCGATGATAATCCTGGCCGTAGTTTCCTTGACCTTGCCGCCTCCTCTAGCCGTTACGGTTATCTCGTAGGTGCCGGGAGGGGTGTTCGGAGTGGTGATCACCTTGAGGATGATGTCCGTACCGGACTGCACCTCCATCTGCTGGTAGGAATAGGGCGGCAGGCCGGACACGCTGTAATGAACGGTCTCAGCGAACCCTCCCGTGGGTATGAGGACTATGGTGAAGTAGGCCGTCTGGCCAGGATCTATGGATACCGTCGAGGGCCTCAGCTTTATGCTGAAATCGGGTCCGCCCCCTCCACCGCCGCCGGAGACGATGAGGGTAGCGGAGGCCACCTTGCTCCTCCCCTCAGCTGATGCTTTGAGTCTCACCTCGTATGTGCCAGGAGGCGTGTTCTCCGTTGTATAGATCTTGAGCTGGAGCTTCCCCGCAGCGGGCTTGATCTCGTAGAAGCAGTTAGGGGGAATGCTGAGGACATCGAACTTGAGCGTGCCCGTGAAACCCCCCGTAGTAGTGACGATTACGTCGAACGCCGCCCTCTCCCCCGGAATGACCTCGAGCTCATCCGGTTCCAAGTCTATATCGAAATCCGGCTCCTGTAAACGAGACTGCAGATCGGTGGAGAAGTCGACAGCTCGAATTCCCACCAAGGGGAGGAGCAGGAGGAGCAACAGGAGGACCAACTTGGAAGGCATGATAACACGTTCGTTTTAGTAACCAGACAATTAAAAATGATGGGTTCAACTCTTAAACGTTCGCTCCTTGGGGAGAAGCTCCCTGAGCCTCCTTATCTCGTTCCTTATCTTGGCTATCACGTATAGCTGGAATGATGTGATGATGAGGAGGAAACCCGCTATCGAGGAGCCGACCGATATCAAGGCCATCGGGACGCTGAAGTACTTGGTGGAGAGGTAGAGATCGAGGGCCCACCAACCGAAGAAGAGACCCACAATCACGAGAACTGCGCCGGGCACTCCCAAGTAGAGGAGAGGCCTTTCCTCCAGTATTATTCTTAGGAGGGTGGCGATCAACTCCGAAAAATGGAGGAGGGGGTTCTTGGAGGGCTTGGCCCCTCCGTATGAGACGGTGATCGGAACCTCCTTCACCCTCAGACCCGCCCCCGCGATCTCCTTCAGGATTCCATAGCTCACAGCCATCCCCCTCTCCATCGCATCGGCCGCCACCTTCAGCGCCCGCTTCGAATAGGCCCTCATGCCGCTCTGAGTGTCCCTTATATTCAGCCCCACGGCCCTCCTCCCCACCCAGTTGAGGAACCTCAGAGCTAACCTCCTCAGGGAGGACATGCCTGGGGCTTCGCCGCCCTCCACGAACCTGGAGCCTATCACAACATCTGCCTCTCCCCTCTCCACGGGCTCGACTAGGGCCGGGATGAAATCTGGATCATGCTGACCATCTGCATCCAAGGTTACAGCAACATCCACGTCCCTGCGCAGGGCCTCGAGGAAGAGGGTCCTGAGGGCGGCCCCGTAACCCATGTTCCTCTCATGCCTCAACACCACAGCCCCTAGATCCTTGGCCACCTCGGAGGTCATGTCCGTGGATCCGTCGTCGCACACTATCACCATGTCGACGTGCTTCCTGGCCTTGAGTATCACTGGCGCTATCCTAGACTCCTCATTGTAGGCTGGAATGAGGGCCGCCCTCATTTTTCCATCCGGTCCACTTCATGCCCATTCTTTTTAAGGGGTATGTCCTCGACGGCCGTATTCCCGGGACCGTCGACACTTCGGTTGAAGATCTTAACGGAAACCGTTTTTACTCACCCGCGTTGAGGGGAACTGGATCTTCCTTGGAGGAGACCGGCCCCGTGAGATTCAGCTGGATACCCGTTAGAGATGTCGGAGGGGAGTTCGACGAAGATAGGGCACGGTATGAGTGGGTGGAGGATTACAGGGATGGCACCCTCAGGTACGTGAGGGTGATCGGAGATAGAGCGGCCGTGATACATGTTTCGCCTCACTCAAGTGGCCAGGTGATTCACGAGCTGATGGAGGCGCTTCCCCAACTCGGTGCCGAGATGGAGAGGCTAGAGAGGGCTTGGAGGGGACTGGTGGAGACTTGGAGGGAGGTCATTCTGGAGTTTAGTGCGGACGGTTGGGTCTCGGTACCCTACGGTCCACTGATCTGGTTTCACGGTCAGGACTCCGTGAACGAGCTCCTTTCGGACACTGGACTAGAGCTCATGGAGGATTACGACGGCGTGACCAGGGTGAGGGCCCACTCAGGGAGACCCTTCAGAGCGGATTCCCTCTCAAGTGCGCTGAGGCTCCTAACCTTGGGAATCAGGATGTACTCGGCGATAAAGAGCGTTCAGGAGGGGGAGGCGGTGAAGGTAACCCTATCCTTGCTATCTCTCATGAGGATCGGTGGAAGGAATGGGAGTTTCAGGGCGGAAGAACCTTAAAGGCCACGCGGTCTTGGCAATTCAAGTGAGCACCTGTTCGTCTCAGATCACCCATGAACATCAAAACTTCCCGCGCTTGCTTAATCAGGACCCCGCTCGAGGCCTATCACTTTTGAAGATCGAGCCCATGTTGTGATCCCCTCATCCATGAATCGAGAAAAACGGATCGAATGAATCCCGAGAGGCTGCTGGAATAGAGTCTAGGAGGTGAGGAACCCCATTCTCCTATTGATTTTCGACATCTCTTAGCATCTAGCCTTAGATTTATACGCGTAGATTTATACACGGCAAATATCCTGAATGTCGCTTCAGCAGCGTTTGTAGGCCATCGCGCGGAGACGCCCCGACTCCAGCGATGAACTCATGCATCTCCTATCGAACGACCGTTTCTCTACCCAGCAGAATAACTCTCCTCTTCAGGTCCGGTGGGAGCCTTTCATATAGCTTCCTGTCAGTCGTGATCAGGCTAGTGTCCAGCTGTATAGCTAGAGACAGGAAGAGGGCATCATATAACGTTATCCCTTGATTCACAGCCAGCTCTATCGAATGCAAGAGCAGCTCATCAGAACCATACACTTTGGATGAACTTATCAGGGCCCTGAGCAGATTCGCCCTCTTTTCAACCTCCTCCTTTACTATCCTACCCATCCTCACGTGCTTCCAGAGTACATTTCCCGTTTCAGCAAAGGCTATATCGACCGTGGCCCTGTCCTCCAATAGATACTCCCTGCACTCCTCGTAGAACTCGTCCTTCACTATCACGCTGGCGAATACGCTGGAATCAATGACTAGCATCCCTGTCCTCCCTTATCAACTTCCATGAGGGTGTTTCACTCGGCTTCAAGCCTTTATTGAGCTCGTCTATCTCGGCCAGAATCTCCTGAGTTTCGAGTTGCCTTATCTTACTTTCTATCGCCTCCAAAACGACCTCCCTCCAGTTCACATCCCTGTACTTCCTCACCTTCTCCCTCAACCTCTTGGGAATTCGGACGCTTATCACATCGGATGACATTATGTATTCTAACTGTATACATTATATAAACACATGGAAAAGAGTCTCGAGTGAGCCCTTCGCCCACCCCTTTAAATCCGAGAGGTCGATCCTCTTAGCCCCTTCACCCTGTCGTAGGCCTCATCAAAGGACATGATAGTGGAATCGAGGCCCATAGCCGACGCCGCGTGGAGAGAATCGAAATAGGAGAGGCCATACTCCCTCCTGATCCGCACGGCCTCCATAGCCTCCAAGGGAGTTAGTTTCATTGTTCGACCGTTAAAGAGGGAGAGTAGAGGCCTCAGGTACTCTCCCAATTCCAGTTCCATCGATCTCGACCTGTATCAAGGACACCTCGATCATCGCTACAGATGAGAGGTAATAGCCCTTGTCGGAGATCGACACTTCTAGAGCGCGGGGGGCTCATGGTACTTGTCGGATCTATTTATGAAGGTCAAGAGGACATCTAACCCTATTAGGGGCCTTAATGACTACCTCCTCACTCGCCAGTCTCTCTACGATCCTCTTAGCCTCTCTCCAGTCAAAGGGAACTGCCCTGAATCCTTTAACCTCTCAAAAGCCGTCTCTGGATCGTACAATGGGATGAGCTCTATCCTCCCATCCCTGACGATTAGGAGGAATGTCTTGGACCTTAATTACTCCCTCACCTTCTTGGGGATGAGGACCCCCCTGTCGTCCATCTCCACGATGTGGGTAGACACTATGTAACCCATGTATGGGAATAAAAAGTCCCACTAATGGGTCTCGTCCCGAGGAGCTCGTGAGCCAAGTGATTATTTGACTGGTATCCACTCCCTCTTATCCCTCTTGACCCCTCTCCTCTTGATTTCCTCCTCTACCATTCCCTTAATCATACCGTATATCCCTAGCCCGTCATGGAGGATGATCCCTTCCACCACGGCATCCAAGACCACCGTGTTGAACCTCCTCACCTCCGACTCCAATTCCCTCGCATTTATTACGAAGAGCTGTATGAAGGGAGGGCCTTCGACTTCGATTGGATCCTCTACAACGGCTAGGAGGTCATAGTCGCTCAAGGGATTCGCCCCCCCTAGCCCTAGATCCGAATAGGATTAGGGTGGACCTAGGCCATCTCTTGACGAACTCCCTGACGAACTCCTTGAAGGCTTCCTCCTTAATCCTAGCTCTCCTCATAACTATCCTCAACAGATTGGATGAAATTCAGGATCACCTCCATACCTCACAGCCTCCTCCGCCTCCTTCTCTGTGTAATCCTTGAGCCTAGAGTCTGGATATCTGGCTTGAAGGTAATGAACTTCCAGCGAGACAGGGGCACTTCATGACCTCTTCGTAGCCTCTCGCATATCTGTTAATTATTACGTCAGCTAAAGGACCTGCGGGCGGCCTTTCCCAACATGATCATATCTGCAGGTTCTAAACCTGATGATGGCATTGCACTTGCACTGGTGTACTTTACAAAGATAGACCTAAGAGACCCGACATCTCCGCACCTCTCAAACGTGATTCTTAGGTGCTCTAAAGATTTAGGCGTACTCTTGGCCTTCAACCAGAATCAGTTGAGACATCCTGACAGCCTCTCTTACGGAGAAAAGAATTCGGTTCCCTAATCTAGCCTCTTTTATCTTTTGTTAAGTAGCTCAGTTAATGCTGGGTACATCTAACTATTCCATTACCTTCATACCCGCAGCAATCCTTATATCTCCCCCTTCCTGGAATACTTTGTGAGTTTGACAGCCGAGGAAGTAGTTAACCTATTTGAGAAGGACGTCTCAGCTAGGAAGAGGCTAGCTGAATTGCTTATATCTGAGCCTGATATCAGATTGGCCATAATAAATGCCGTGTTGAGGGACGTAGCCACCAAGCAGGATATAGATGAGCTCAGAAAGGCAACCAAGCAGGACATGGACGAGCTGAGGAGGGAGATGAAGGAGGAGCTGGCCTCCCTGAAGGTAGCCACCAAGCAGGATATAGATGAGCTCAGAAAGGCAACCAAGCAGGACATGGACGAGCTGAGGAGGGAGATGAAGGAGGAGCTGGCCTCCCTGAAGGTAGCCACCAAGCAGGATATAGATGAGC
>Ga0256833_1001567_pt1 | contig 16685 bp, 15 predicted proteins | sample 356284metaG_FD_190535 | JGI IMG/M metagenome (GOLD analysis project Ga0256833, IMG submission 190535) | Hydrothermal vent microbial communities from Mid Atlantic Ridge, Atlantic Ocean - 356-284 | ecosystem: Environmental > Aquatic > Marine > Hydrothermal vents | place: Atlantic Ocean: Mid...
ACAAACTTACAGGATGGCATATAGACATATTAAGCGAGGAAGATTTTGAAAGGATTCAGCAGCTTCCAAGGTCAAAGAGATGAGCCAGTTAGAAAATGCGTAATATGTAAAAAAAAAGGCCAAAGAGGGAGTTAATCAGATTTGTTGAAAAAAGCAAAGAGATAGATATTCTGAAGGATAAAGGTGGAAGGGGTGTGTATGTATGCCCTTCCTGCATCTATGAAAAAAAGTTCAGAAAGATGATGAATACTCCTGAAGAACAGATAAAAACACAGCTTGAGAGACAGATTATAAACCTCGTTCAGATAGGGTGGAGAGGAAGAATTATAAAGATAGGTTACGACGAAGCAGAAAAGGCTCTAAAAAAAGGGAAAAAAGGTTTTTTAATCATCGCAGAGGATATAGCAGAAAGGACAAAAAGGAATATTTTAAGGATTAAAAATGTTGAATATTTTCAGATATTTAATAAATTACAGCTGGGAAGTTTTATAGGAAAACGAGAGGTGGGGATAATATTTGTCCCTGAAACAAAATTTGGTTTAAAATTAAAAAGTTTAATAGCTCAATACACTGAGCTGAAAAGGAGGTAATGAAGTTTGTCAAAGGTTAAGATTTCTGACCTTGCTAAAGAATTTGGAATGACGTGGAAACAGCTTGCTGAAGAGATACAGAATCTTACAGGGGAAACTATAAAGTCACCATCCACGAAAGTAGATGAAGAAATTGTCTCTCTTCTGAGAGATGTTTTAGGAGATTCAACAGTAGTAGTTGAAGAAGAAATTGAAGAAAAAAAAGAAGAGAAAGAAGGAATAAAACTGTGGGATTTTGCCCACCAGATAGATGTTCCTGTTGATGAGCTTAAAGAAGGGTTAAAAGCCCTTGGTTATGAGGGAGAGATAGACAGCTTTACTGTTATTGATGAAACAATTGTAGAGAAACTTAAACAGTATGTTTCAGAAAAAGAGAAAAGGGAAGAGGAAAGAAAAAAAGAAGAAGAAAAGCTGAAAAAGGAAAAGGAAAAAGCAAAGGAACTCAAAAAGAAAGAGATTGAAGAAAAGAAAGCATTTAAAGCAAAATTAGAGGAAAAGTCTCCTGTTGAGAAAAGAAAGGAAGAGAAAGTTAAGCAAAAAGAAGAGAAAAAGGTCAAAAAAGAAAAACCTGTAGAGATACCAAAAAGAGAAGAGAAAAAGCCTAAAGAAAAGATAGAAAAAGTTGAAAAGGTTGAAAAGAAAGTAGAAGAAACCCCACCAAAAGTAGAAGAGAAGAAAGAAGTAAAAGAAAAACTCCCAGAAAAGGAGCAGATAAGACTGAGCAAGGAAGAAAAAGCAGAATTAGAAGCACTGAAGAAACTGATGGGAGCCCAACCTAAAAAGAAAAAGAAGAAAAAGAAAAAGGAAAAAGAAGAGGAAAAAGGGAAAGTAGAAAGCAAAAAAGAGGAAGAAGAAGTAAAAATAGCCATTATTCCGGAAGTGATAACAGTAAGAGAATTGTCAGAGTTATTAGGACTATCTGTTAATCAGATAATGGCTGACCTTTTACAAAAAGGAGTTCTTGCAACAGTTAACCAGACTATAGACCCTGAGATAGCACTTCAGATTGCGGAAGAGCACGGATTTTTAGCAGAAATTCAAAAAGAAGGAGAAGAGCTTAGTATTATTGAAGAACTTCCAGAGGAAGAAAAAATAAAGCTGATACAGGAAGAGGAAGAAGGAGAGTTAGTGGAAAGACCTCCCGTAGTAACAGTTATGGGACACGTAGACCATGGTAAAACAACACTATTAGATACAATAAGAAAAACAGATGTTGCAGCAAGAGAAAAAGGAGGGATAACACAGCATATAGGTGCTTATAAAATAAAACTTCCAAACGGAAAAGAAATCACATTTTTAGATACCCCAGGACACGAAGCATTTACCACACTCAGGGCGAGAGGTTCAAAAGTAGCTGACATAGCAGTGTTGGTTGTTGCTGCAGATGATGGAGTGAAACCACAGACAGTAGAGGCAATCAATCACGCTAAAAATGCTGAGGTTCCTATCATCGTTGCGATAAACAAGATAGACAAACCAGGAGCAGACCCTGAAAGAGTAAAAAGGGAGCTGTCCCAATACGGTCTCATCCCTGAAGAGTGGGGAGGAGACACAATAATGGTTCCTGTTTCGGCAAAAACAGGTCAGAATGTAGAGGAGCTTTTAGAAAATATCCTACTTGTTGCAGAAATACTTGACCTTAAAGCAAATCCTAAAAAGCCTGCAGTTGGAACAGTTATTGAGTCTAAGCTAGACCCTAAAAAGGGACCTGTAGCGACTGTCTTGATAGAAAATGGAACACTTCGTCAAGGAGACTATTTCGTTGCAGGATACACATGGGGAAAAGTAAGGGCGATGTTTGATGAGAGAGGCAATCAGCTAAAAGAAGCAGGACCTGGAACACCTGTTGAAATATTAGGCTTTAACGAAGTGCCACAGGCAGGAGATAAATTTATCGTCAAGAAAACAGAAAGAGAAGCAAGACAGTTAGCTGAGCAGAGAAAAAGAAAAAGAGAAGAAGAGATTCTTGCCAAAAGAACAAGGATACACTTTGAAAATTTAGCAGGGGAAAAAGAGGTTAACATAATAGTCAAAGCAGATGTTCAGGGTTCATTAGAAGCTATCATAAAATCCCTTGAAGAGCTTTCTGAAAAATTTGAAGATGTGAGCATAAACGTTATTCACAGCGGAGTAGGAGCAGTTACAGAAAGTGACGTTATGCTGGCAGCTGCATCAAATGCAATAATACTTGGATTTAATGTCCGACCAGATGCAGCAGCAAGAAGAGCAGCAGAAGAAGAGCATGTTGACATAAAAATATACAGCATCATATACGACCTTATAGAAGATATGGAAAAAGCATTAAAAGGTATGCTTGAACCTGTTGAGAGAGAGCAGTTCCTTGGAACCTGTGAGGTTAAACAGATATTTAGAATTAAAGGTGTTGGAACAGTGGCAGGGTGCATAGTAACAGAGGGAGTAATAAGAAGAAATGCTAAGGCAAGACTGGTCAGAGATGGAGTAGTAATATACGATGGGGAGATATCTTCCCTGAAAAGATTCAAAGAAGACGTTAAAGAAGTGGCAAAAGGTTACGAGTGCGGTCTGACGCTAAAAGACTTCAATGACATAAAGCCGGGAGACATTATAGAATCCTACGAGATTATTCAGGAAAAACAAGAATAACTGAATGATAAAAGTCGTAGAAATATTCAGAACTGTTGAAGGAGAAGGTAAGTGGGTAGGTTTACCTGTTGCTTTTATTCGTTTAGAAGGGTGTAATCTCAGGTGCGAGTGGTGTGATACCCCTTATTCATACGATGGAAAAAGCTTCAGGGAGATATCTGTAGAAGCTCTTGTTGATGAGATTGAAAATTTTGGTCTTAAAAGGGTGTGTATAACTGGAGGAGAACCTTTCTTAACCTCTCAACTACCTAATCTTGTGGAAAGCCTGCTGGAAAAAGAATACACAGTCCTGATAGAGACAAATGGAACACTGTGGAACGAAAATATAGGGAATATGAAAACAGATAATCTTCACATCACATGTTCTCCCAAACCACCTTCTTACTTTATTCATCCACAGCTTTTACCTTACATTACAGAGCTGAAGTTTGTTGTTGATAAACACATAAAGTTAGAAAACATACTGAATGAAAAAACAGAAAAAATAATAAAAAATGATTTTATTGTTCTTCAGCCTGAAAGTAACAAAAAGGAAATGGTAGAAAAAGCTTTAAAAATACAGGAAGAACTGCTGAAAAAAGGAATAGAAAGCAGAATTATTCCCCAATGTCATAAAGTATTAGGTTTACCATAATGAAAAAAGTTGTTCTGAAAAAAACAGCTGAGAGAAAAATTAAACAGTTTAATCAATGGATATACAAAAACGAGATTAAAAAGTATCCCCCAGACATACAAAAAGGGGAGATTGTTCAGGCTTTCACTTCATCTGGACAGTTTGCAGGCATAGGATACTTTAACCCTTTAAGTAAAATATCTCTCAGGATACTGTCGTTCAAAAGAGAAAAAGACATCAGCAGCCTCATAAAAAGGAGAATAGGAGAAGCTTTCCACAGGAGAAAAAAACTACTGGAGAACACAACAGCATTTAGAGTTGTTCATTCAGAAGGAGACCTGTTGCCGGGTCTAATTGCTGATTATTACGATGGTTATCTATCTGTTCAGATAAATACAGCTGGTATGGAAAATTTTAGAGATGCTATTTTACAGTTTCTTATTGAGCACATAAAGCCTAAAGGAATATACGACAAATCTGACAGTAAAATAAGGAGTATTGAAGGATTAGAGACAGATAATAAACCTTTATATGGGGAAATCCCTAAGAAAATAGTAGTCAATGAGAACAGTATTTACTTTACAGTTTATCTTCAAGAAGGGCAGAAAACAGGATTTTACCTTGACCAGAGAAAAAACAGACAGATAGTTTCACAGTATGTGGAAAAAGGTTTTAAAGTTCTTGACTTGTTTTCCAATGCAGGGGGGTTCGGTATATACTGCTATAAAAGAGGTGCAGATTTCGTAAAGTTTGTTGACGTTTCTCCAAATGCTGTAAAACAGTTAGAGGAGAACTGTCACCTGAACAATCTGAAAAATTTTGAAATAGTAAAGGAAGATGCCTTTGATTTTTTGAAAAAGGAAAATCAAAGATACAACATTGTTATTATTGACCCACCTTCCTTTGCAAAAACAAAGCACGAAAGAGAAGGAGCATTGAGAGGATTCAAATATCTTATAGCGAATAGTTTAAAGATTCTTGAAGAGAAAGGTTATCTTGCTGTGTTTTCCTGCTCTTTTCATGTAACGATGGAAGACCTTATCAATGTTTCATTGAGTGCTGCACAGGACACAGGGAATATCCTTGAGATTGTAGAATTTATGTATCAGGATTTAGACCACCCAATTTTACTTAACATGCCAAACACTTTATATCTCAAAGGTATTCTATTCCAGAAGCTATGAAAATCAAAAAAGCCATAGAGCTTGGAGTAGAGAGGCTAAAAGAAGCAGGAGTAAAAACTCCAGTAACAGATACCCATCTTATTCTGTCCAAAGTATTAAACCTCCCCAGGTGGAAATTGATATCAGAAAAGGAAGAAGAGATACCCCCAGAAAAATTGAGAGAATTCTTCTACTTTATAGAAAAGAGAGCAGATAGATATCCATTAGGATACATTTTAGGAGAAAAAGAGTTTTATAATATCAAATTAAAAGTTGAAGAAGGAGTGCTTATACCCCGGCCGGAAACAGAGATTTTAGTTGAAGAATGCCTGAAAAGAATTCCTGAAAATAAAAAGACAACAGGTCTTGAGATAGGAGTAGGTTCAGGAGCTATATCCATAGCACTGCTAAAGAACAGACCTCTGCTTACAATGTATGGAGTTGATGTATCAGAAAAAGCTCTTCAGCTCACCACTTTAAATGCTAAAACAAATGGAGTGCTTGACAGGTTAATTTTACTCAAAAGTAATCTGTTTGAAAAAATTTCACAACAGAAGTTTGACTTTATTGTTTCAAATCCTCCATACATATCAGAAGAAGAGTATAAACATTTAGAGGAGGAAGTGAAAAAGGAGCCTAAAGAAGCATTATTAGCAGGTAAAGAAGGAACAGAGTTTTACGAAAAGATAGTAAAAGGAGGTAAAAGATTTTTGAAGAAAAATGGTTTTTTTGGGTTTGAAATAGGTTATAATCAAGGAAAGAAAGTAAAGAACATACTTGAAATAGAAGGCTTTAAAGTAAAAATAATAAAAGATTTACAAGGCTTAGACAGAGTAGTAATAGGAGAAAAGAATGATTAACATAAGAGAAGAAACTGTTGAATTTCTTGAAATAGAAGGAAGAAAGACACTAAAAGGAGTTGTCCATGTATCTGGAGCAAAAAATGCTGCTCTTCCGTTGATGGCAGCAACACTTCTTACAGATGAGGCGATTATTCTTAATAACATCCCCTATCTACTTGATGTTTTTACAATGAAATCTTTGCTTGAGCACATTGGTATTGAAGTAACAGAATTAGAAAAGGGAAAATTTCTATTTAGATTTTCAGAAGTAAACTCTCTGGAAGCACCTTATGAGCTTGTCAGTAAAATGAGGGCTTCTATACTGGTTTTAGGGGCTATGCTTGCCCGTTTTCATCAGGCAAAGGTTGCTCTTCCCGGCGGATGTTCAATAGGGACAAGACCTGTGGATTTCCATCTTACAGCACTAAAAAAAATGGGAGCACAGATAAAAGTTGAACACGGATATATTTATGCAAAAGCTCCTGATGGTTTAAAAGGAACTGTCATTGAATTTCCCAAAAAAACAGTAACAGGCACAGAAAACATTATGATGGCTGCATCTATTGCAGAAGGAAAAACAGTATTAAAAAATGCAGCTAAAGAACCTGAGGTGGTTGACCTTGCAAATATGCTGAAGAAGATGGGGGCACAGATAGAAGGAGAAGGAACAGACACTATTGTTATCACAGGTGTAAAGAGACTAAAGGGAACAGAACATACTATAATCCCTGACAGGATAGAGGCAGGAACTTTTGCTGTTCTTTCTGCTTTATTTGATGGAAATATAATCATTGAAAATTATCCATACCAGTATCTGAAATACGTCCATAACATTTTAGAGAAAATCGGAGTTACAATGGTTCAGGTGGGAAGAAACAGTTTTGTTGCAAAAAGATTAAAAACTCTGTATCCAGCTAAAATAGAAACGAGAGAGTATCCTTTCTTTCCTACAGACCTGCAGGCACAATTTATGACACTGTTGTCTGTTGTAGAAGGGGTTTCAACAATTAGAGAGAACATTTTTGAAAACAGATTTATGCACGTTCCTGAACTGAGGCGGTTGGGAGCCAACATTAAAATCAATAACAGAACTGCTGTTATATCTGGTGTAAAAAAGTTGACAGGGGCTCCTGTTAAAGCAACAGACCTGAGAGCAAGTGCTGCTATGGTTATAGCAGGACTTATTGCAGAGGGAACAACCCGTATCTATAACATCTATCATTTAGATAGGGGATATGAAGACATTGATTCAAAACTCAGAACATTAGGTGCAGAAGTATCAAGAGGAGTTGAGTAATTTTTTTACTCTGTCAAGCTCTTTTCTTGTCTCTTCTATGTTTTCTATAATGGAAGACCTTTTTTCTAAGATGTTTGCAACAGAATCTTCCATTTGGAGGATATTTCTCTTATTCTTTGTCACAAGGTCTTTTACCCCGGTGTATATAATAGAAAAGTTAGTATTATCAAAATATCCAGACTCTATTAGTCCTTTAAAATACATGGTTTCTAATTCTTCTATAAGTGTTTTCAATGTTTTGATTTTTTTGTATATTTCCTCAAGAGTATTAAAATTGTTTATCAAAAGCTTTGAAAGTTTGTAAAAGTATTCTGATGATGATGAGAGAAGATAATAAAAGTTATTTAAGTTTTCATTTGTATCATTGCCTTTTTCTTCTAAAGAAGACAGGAATTTTAACAGCATAAGAATCTCTAACTTAGATAAAGTTATCGTGAACATAATTTCCTTTATTCCTTTTGTATTTAAATCAATAAGCCTTCTCATCTGTTTTACTATTTTGCTTTCTTCTTCTGAATTTTTCCTCATTTCTGCTGAAATGACAGAGAACACAGCTCCACTACTTCCAAGATGCATAGATTCTATAGAGGAATTTAAGGCAGTTAGACGAATTTCATCAGCCATTTTGTATATCTCTTCAGCCTCTTTTGAAAAAACATTTTTTAAATTCTCTAATTTCATAATAGATTGGAAAAGTTTTTCAATTAAATTATATAAATTTGAGGATTCTAATATGAGTTTTGAATGTTTCCTTGCAGTTGAGGATTTTTCTATTTGAGATAAAGATGTTTTGTTTTTTATTTCAGCTATAAGTGCATCTTTCATAAACTCATCATAGTTTTCAAAATTTAACACCTGAAGACTATCCATTAGAACTTTGTAAGAAGTTTCTATTCCTCCATCTTTTTCTGCTTCTAACATATTTTTGTATAACTGGGGAATTATACTAAAGTATGGAGATGTAGGTTTTATTCTTATGGATATGTATTCTTTGATTTTTCCAGTTTCATCTTTGACTGGCATTACAGTGGCAAGAACCCAGTAATAACTGCCGTCTTTTGCCATATTTTTTACATAAGCAACTATTGGTCTGCCAGACTGTATGTAATCCCAGAGTAGTTTAAAAACAGCTTTTGGCATGTCAGGATGTCTAACTATGTTGTGGGGGCTTCCTATAAGTTCTTCCATAGAGTATTTACTCACCCTCTCAAAAACATCATTTCCTGACAGAATTATTCCTTTCAGGTCTGTGCAGGAAAAAAACATCTCGTTCTCTTTAAATTCCGATTCCCTGTTGATAGGTTTGGGTTTTAATTGTCTCATAAAGCCCTCTTGATTAAAATCAACTATTGATTTAAATCAACTTTTCGGATGATGTTATCTTTATCTTTAACTGAGGAAGTCTTTCAGATGTTTTTTAATGGCGAGGGTTCTGAGCTTTTTTAATGCTCTTTGTTCAAGCTGTCTTACCCTTTCTCTTGAAATACCAAGGAGTTCTCCAACTTCTGTTAGAGTTTTTGGTTCTTCTCCGTTCAGTCCAAACCTGTATTCAATAATTGCCTTTTCTCTATCATCTAACACATTTAATAGTTTATTAAGCTCTTTGTGTAAAGATTCTTCAACAATGTCTTTTTCCACATCTTCTGTTCCTTTTTTGGATAATACATCTAAAAGGGTAAGGTCTTCTCCCTCTTCTCCAATAGGCCTGTCTAAAGAGTATGGCATCCTCACAATCTGAAGGGCATTTCTTACTTTTTTAGGGGAAGCTCCTACTTCTTTTGCAATTTCTTCAATGGTAGGTTCTCTTTTTAGCTCTTCCTTTAGTCTCTCATAGGTTTCCTTTACTTTACTGATAAAAAGGGATTCTTTTACAGGGATTCTTACAGCTCCTGTTTGCTGAAATATGGTCTGCATTATTGCCTGTCTAATCCACCATACAGCATAAGATATAAATTTTACGTCCCTGTCAGGGTCAAATCTTTTTGCTGCTTCTAAAAGTCCTAAATTTCCTGCTGCTATAAGGTCTGTTAGTGGAACACCCCACCCCATAAAGTTTTTTGCAACGTTGACCACAAAACGAAGGTTTCCTTCAACAAGTTTCTTTAGAGCCTCTTTATCTCCTTTTTTAGCCCTTCTGGCCAGCTCTTTTTCTTCTTCTGGCGTCAGAAGTGGATGTTCAGCCATTTTCTGTATGTAAAGATTTAATGTTGTCTGTTCTTTATCTAAATCAGCCATAATTTCCCCTCTTTTTTTAATAAAAAGTAAGAACAATTCTTAATAAAGTCTATGATTTTCCTCAATTAATAAAGTTAGATTTCTTCTGAAGGTAGTTCAACTTCTATTCCAAGTTCTTCTAACTGTTCCTCTCTAACAAAATCAGGAGCCTGGGTGAGGGGACATATACCTTTCTGTGTTTTGGGAAAGGCGATAACTTCCCTGATGCTCTCAGAACCAGTCATAAGGGCAACAAGTCTGTCAAGTCCAAAGGCAAGTCCTCCGTGGGGAGGAGCACCGTATTTGAGTGCGTTAACTAAAAAGCCAAATCTCTCTTCTGCCTCTTCGTCTGATATGCCTATCAGCTCAAATATTTTTTTCTGAACATCTGGTCGGTGGATACGGATGGAACCACCTGCTATTTCTTCTCCGTTAAGGACAAGGTCATATGCTCTTGATTTGAAAGATAGAGCCAATTCTTTGTTGTTTACTGCCTCATCTAATTTTTCTATGTCTTCTTCTTTAGGTGATGTAAATGGGTGATGGAGTGCAACGAGTCTTTTTTCTTCTTCATCCCACTCTAAAAGTGGAAAATCAATAATCCAGACAAACTCCCATCTGTTTTCAGGTATAAGTCCCATCATTTCTGCAATATGTTTCCTTAAAAATCCTAAAACACGGTGGGTTATTTCTGGTTTGTCTGCTATAAAAACAAGGAGGTCTCCTTTTTCTCCTTCCATTCTCCTTGTAATCTGGTTTATCTGCTCCTGCGTAAAGAACTTTACAATAGGGGACTGTAAAGAACCGTCTTCATTTATCTTAATCCATGCCATTCCTTTAGCACCAAATTTCTGGGCATATTCAGTCAAGTTATCAATCTCTTTTCTGGTTAATTTTGCACCGCCTTTTATGTTAATACCTTTCACAAGCCCTCCTTCCTGAGCAACTGCTCGGAAAACTTTAAACTCAACATCCTTTGATATGTCTGTAATGTCTACAAGCTCAAGACCGTATCTAAGGTCTGGTTTATCTGTTCCGTATCTGTTTATTGCTTCTTCATAGGACATTCTCTTTATAGGAAGATTTATCTCTATTCCCAGTATCTTTTTGAATAGATAATGGACAAGACCTTCCGAAATTGCTATAACGTCTTCTTCACTAACAAAAGACATCTCAAAGTCTATCTGTGTAAACTCAGGCTGTCTGTCTTTTCTCAGGTCTTCATCTCTAAAACATTTAACTATCTGAAAATATCTTTCAATACCTCCTACCATAAGTATCTGTTTGAACAGCTGTGGTGACTGGGGAAGTGCATAGAACTTTCCCTGCTCAAGTCTTGAAGGGACTAAAAAATCTCTTGCCCCTTCAGGTGTGGATTTTGTCAGCATTGGAGTTTCTACTTCTAAAAATCCATGTCCAGCAAGATACTCCCTTGTTGCCTGGTATACTTCATGTCTTAGAATAAGCTTTTTCAACATAGAAGGTCTTCTAATGTCTAAATATCTGTATCTCAGTCTGACCTCTTCGTGAACATTTATGTTGTCTTCAATAGGAAAGGGAAGTATGTCACATGTGTTTAGAATTTTCAGTTCCTCAACTGCTACTTCTATGTTTCCTGTTTTTAGCTTTGGATTTTCTGTTCCTGCTGGTCTTCTGTTCACCCTGCCCCTTACTGCAAGAACATATTCAGACCTGACTTTTTTTGCTTTTTCGTAGGCTTCTTCAGGACTTTTTGAAGGGTCTATAACAATCTGGACAATTCCTTCCTTATCTCTCAAATTTATAAAAATAACTCCTCCGTGGTCTCTAACGCTATCAGCCCACCCAAGAAGCCTTACTTCATCACCAATGTTGTTTTCTGTAAGCTCTCCACAGAAGTAATCCCTTTTAAAATCACCTAAGTTGTCTAACATTTATTTCCTCTCAGTATGGATTTTTTAATGAAAAATTAGAATAATTATTATATCATTACAAAAACTTATGGGGGTATAGTATGAGGGGATATCTTTTTATTTTTGTTGTCTTATTACTAACATCCTTTTTAACAGGCTGCCAGCACGCAAATAAAGAAATAACAACTTTAAAAAGAATAGAAGACGAACAGTTGTGGGGTAGAAAAAGAAGAGCTGAAAAGGCTGTTAAAATTTATGAAAAAACAGCTGATGAATATTATAAAGATAGAGCTTATGATAAAGCTATAGTTTTTTACAATAAGGCTTTAGTAAAACTGAAGTATTTGAAAAAGCTAAGGCATCCAGATGCTGCACAGATTTATGAAAAAATGGGAGATTGCTATCTGAAATTAAAGGATAAAAGCATAGCAGAAGAATTTTATAAAAAAGCATTGGACATTTATCTGAAGTTTTATGGTGATAATGACATAAGGGTCAAAAGAGTAAAAGAAAAGATAAAAGATATTAAGCTATCCTCTCATTCAGATTTTGGACTGTATAGCAAAATGCTGCATGGGACCACGTGAGTGGAGTAACAGAGAGGGGATTCCCTGTTTCAGGGTTATACTGTTCTGCTAATAACCCGGCCTGTGACTGTCTTTTGACAGCCCATTTAATTAGTTTTATTCCTTCTTCTATCTGATTTGTTGCTATGTACCAGTCTGCAAGCCACATAGTTGTTACAATCCATGGATTTCCCGGATAATCTTTTTCTATCCTGTGATACTGGTCTCCTTCAAAACGGGCAAGCCCTTTTATTCCAAACTTTACCCACAGTTTTTCTTTTATAGCGTTGACAGTATTTATTACTCTATGGTCATTTGGGGGAAGCATTCCTGTAAAATAAACAGCGAGAAGACTTGCATCTACAGTGAGATCTTTTTCCCATTTTCCTGAATTTTTCTTCTTCAACATTTTGATAAAGCGTTCATATTTTCTGTCATACAACTTCTTCAGTATGGCTGACCTTACTTCTCTTGCTGCTTTTTCGTATTTCTTGGATTCTTCAATGTTCCCAGTGAGATGAGCCATCTTAGACGCAGACATTAGTCCAGCAAATACTGTTGCACAGGTGTAAGTTAAAACTCCTCTCCTTTCTTCCCACGGGTCATAACTTTCTAAAGGAAGCCCATCTTTATCCCTATAATAAACCATAAATTCTGCTGCAGGTCTTACTAATCTGCTATACATTCTATCTATAAATTCAATATCTTTTGTCTCTTTGTAATGGTTGTATAATGCCCAGATAACAAGGGCTGTTTCGTCTTCTTGAATTGGTAGCTGAGGATTTCCATCTTCATCTATCCAGGGATGCCATGAAGAACCAAAAGACCCATCTGGTAAATACTTTTGTAGAAAGTAACCTTTTTTGGTTAGTGTGTGAGCTGCAAACTCAAAAAACTTTTTTGTTGTGTTCCCATAACCTGCCCTATCTAAAGCCATAACTATGAAGGCATTGTCCCGAGGCCACGAATAGCTGTAGTGGTCTTTGTTAAACCTGTGAAATATGCTTGAATCAGCAGATGCAATAATAGCTCCGTGGTTATCCATGTGGGCTTTTATGATGTGTAGACTTCTGTTGTAAAGTTCTTTAATCTTTCCATTAATGGAGTCTTTTAATTTTTTCTGCTCTTTTAGCCAGCTTTTGTGAAAAATCTCTGTTTCTTCAATAAAGTGTTCAATTCCTTCTTTGAGCATCCGAGACTGCTTTTCTTCTAAATCATCAAAGCTGTGTCCTGCTATTAGATAGTAATAAAAAGTTTTTTCCTCTGAGGGTTTAAGCTCAGTATAATAAGCAACAGCACTGTCTATTTCCCCCCTTGCTATAGGATTCCTTTTTAGATTTTCTGACTCTATCTGTCTCAGAGCTGAATCTTTTTTCATACTGATGGTGTAGTCTGAAAGCTGTGGGAATATAGAAATAAGCAGGTAAACAGATTCTCTGTAATGAACTATGCCCTGAAGGTCAGGATGATAAAGAGCTGTATTACCGGTGGTAGTTTCATAAAGACAGAAGTCGTGGTAAAAGAATACTTTTACATCTTTCTTTTTGTCTGAAAGATTTTTTATTTTTACTTTTCTTATGTATATAGGTAGATATTTATGTATTAAATCATTTACTACCAGTTTTGTTTCTAACTCCTCGTTTTCTGCTGATATTTCCGTTATTAGTGTTCCTTTTCTGTAAGAGAACTTTCTTTCCCAGCTGTCCATGTATTCTATTTTTCCGTCTATAGATACAATGAAATGATTTTTATTTCCCACTAAATGGTTAAACTGCCCTACATAGGGAAAATAAAGGTCTCTCATAGAAAGATATTTGTCAAAATTTATGAATAAATTTCCGTTTGATATGACAGCCTCTCTAAACATGTTAGCCGCCGCTTACAGGTGGTATTATGGCTATAATGTCTCCCTCTTTTAACCTTGTTTCATTAGATGTATATTCTTCGTTTACTGCAATCATAACTTTATCTATTAAGTCTGAAATTTCTGGATGTTTTTGTTTAATAATTTCAATAAACTGAGATACTGCTGTATTTTCAGGGATTTCTAATACTTCTTCTCTCTTTTTTATTCTATCTTTTATGGAAGAAAAGTAAAGAACCTTAACCTTCAAACTTTATCTCCCATTCTGTTATAAGATGTGAGCCTCTCAAAAAATGAGCTCTAAGTTTTAGCTTTACTACTTCATCAAAGGAGTGAAATCCTTCCCCACCAACAAGAGTTGGTGTATCAGTTCCTCCTACGATAAATGGAATGTGTATCAGTCTTACTTCGTCTACAAGTCCAAGCCTGAGAAGATTCCAGTTTAGTGTTGACCCTCCTTCAACCATAAGTGTTTTTATTCCTTTTTTATATAAAACATCCATCATCTCAACAAGGTCGACACTTTCTTTCCCACATTTTATAACTTCAACTTTTTCCTGTAGAGCTTTTACTTTTTCTTCAGGGGCGCTTTCTGATGTAATTATTATTGTGGGAGCGTGTTTCTCTAATATATTTGCATCAAGTGGTATGTCAGCCTTTGATGTGGGAACTATCCTTGTGGGATTTTTCCCTTCAACGTATCTAACTGTTAAAAAAGGATTGTCTGTTCTTATAGTTTCAGCTCCTACCATAATACCGTCAACTTTTGCTCTGATTTGGTGAAGATATCTGTTTGCCTCTTCGTCCATAAACTGCATTATTTCTTTGGAGGAACGCCCTTTTCTTAAAGTCAACTTACCGTCCACAGTAACTTCGGATACAATGATTGTGTAAGGTCTGTGCATTACTTACCCCTTTTAGTCGTAATCTTTGTTATATTTTATGTAAAGGTATATAACCCTTTGTGCAAGGGAAAGGGTCATTAATGCTGTTATTATAATGAATCCTGTTTGCAAACCACCAAGAATATGAAAGTGTTCTAAAATTGCAAAGATGATAATAGTAAGAACTGTTTCCGGTCTTCCAAAGAATCCTACTCCTTCAAGAGGGTCGTCAATTTTTCCTTTTTTTCTGTTCTCAAATCCTATTTCTGCATATGCAACAGGTTTTATAAAGGTATGAAGCATGTTTACAACAACTGCTAATGCTGTAAGAACAGGTGTGGAATAAGTTATTCCTATAAAAAACAGGACAAATCCATCAACAAATTTGTCTGCAAGCCAGTCAAATACAGCTCCAAACTTTGAGGATCTGTCTGTTTCCCGTGCTACAATGCCGTCCATAAGGTCAAAGAAACCGCTGAGAAACAGAAAAAACGCAGCTGTCAGGGGTTTTCCTTTATAAAAGGAAAATGCAGCAAGAAGTCCCATAATTACAGATACTACTGTAATAACGTTAGGTGTTATGTGTGCTTTTACAAAAATGAGCCCAAAGGGCTCATACAGCTTTTTTAAAGATTTTCGTTTTGAGGTTAAATTCATGTGTCTTCCTTTTACAGTCCTTTTGTTTCAAGCCATGGCATCATTTTTCTTAGCTCTTTTCCTACTTCCTCTACAGGATGCTTTTCGTCCTTTTGCACCATAGCATTAAAATGAGGTCTGTTTGCTACATTTTCAAGTATCCATTCTTTAGCAAACTCTCCCCTTTGTATTTCTTCTAATATTTTTTTATGTATAGGTTTTACAGCTTGATATATTCTATCTCCTCTTGTAACGTCTCCGTATCTTGCAGTGTCAGATATAGAATATCTCATTCCTGATATACCATACTGGTATATAAGGTCAACAATGAGTTTAAGTTCGTGCAAACATTCAAAGTAAGCGACTTCAGGCTGATAACCAGCTTCTACTAACGTTTCAAAACCTGCCTTTATCAGTGCTGTTGCTCCTCCACACAGAACAGCTTGTTCACCAAACAGGTCAGTTTCTGTTTCTTCTGCAAATGTTGTTTCTATAAGTCCTGCTCTTGTGCATCCTATTCCCTTTGCATATGCAAGTGCTACCTCTTTTGCCTTTCCTGTAAAGTCCTGATGAACTGCTACAAGTCCGGGAACACCTTTTCCTTCTTCATACTGCCATCTGACAAGGTGTCCTGGTCCCTTTGGTGCTACTAAAAATACATCAACGTAATCTGGTGGAACAATCTGGCCAAAATGTATGTTGAACCCGTGGGCAAATGCAAGGGCATTTCCTTCATCAAGATTTGGTAGTATTGCTGTCTGAAAAACTTCTGGCTGAATAGTATCTGGAATGAGCATCATAATAACATCTGCTTTTTTTGCTGCCTCGTCAGGTATCAATACTTCAAATCCTTCTGCTTTTGCTTTTTCAGCTGACCTGCTTCCTGAGTAAAGCCCGACAATAACGTTTACACCACTGTCCCTCAGGTTTAATGCGTGGGCGTGTCCCTGGCTACCATATCCTATTATTGCAACAGTCTTGTCTTTTAAAACTTCAAGAGAAGCATCCTCGTCATAATAAATCTTTGCCATTCTTAACCTCCTATTTTTGCTTAATTTAAAATATTACACTACTTAACTGTTATAATCAAAATACCTTTAAATCTGTAACCATTAAGGAGATATTCTAAAACTTTGGAAGCTTCAGCTCCAGTTAGAATGATAGTATCAATATTTATAATTCCATTGCCTACAGTTATGTGGGGAACCTGTTGACCTTTAAATTTTTCTGTTGCTGTATATTTTAGCAGTGTGTCTCCATTACGGGAAACTACTTTCATTTTGTTCTCAAAATTTTTTGAATAAGTTAATACTTTTAAATAAATCTGCTTTTCTTCAAACTGTTTTTTTTGTTTAAGAATGCCTGTTTTATAGGTTAGATGTAGCAGTTTTTCAAATAACTGTTCACCATTTTCTGCTGAACCACATAAAACTTTTAGTATTTTGTCTTTTTTATATATGTCAAAACATATGTTGTAATTACCTCCTATAGATGATAAG
>Ga0256833_1001568_pt1 | contig 16681 bp, 17 predicted proteins | sample 356284metaG_FD_190535 | JGI IMG/M metagenome (GOLD analysis project Ga0256833, IMG submission 190535) | Hydrothermal vent microbial communities from Mid Atlantic Ridge, Atlantic Ocean - 356-284 | ecosystem: Environmental > Aquatic > Marine > Hydrothermal vents | place: Atlantic Ocean: Mid...
TTCATTTTTAACCATATTCTCAAATCTAAAATACGCAATCAGTTCATCATCAGATAGATGTTTCATCTTCTCTACAATCACTTTATGTTTTTCGCCGTGTTCTTTGTACCACGATATGTATGACATTTTCTATCCTTATAATTTAATATTAAAGTATAACTAAAAATCTCTATTTCTCTATTTACATGATATAATCACTACATGGCAAAAAAAAAGAAAAAACAATCAATTAAAATAAACAACAAAATAAAAGAGATGATGAATGGTGAACCCTTTGATGAGGGCATCAAATATTTAAGTGACGATGTTTTAGTAGAACTCACCATGCTACTAGACCTCAAAGTTCCCATGCTCGTCAAAAAAGAGATGGTTCGTGCCTTGCGTCAAGTTTGGTCAGAGGGCAATGTGCATCTGCGAATGCACATTGTAAACTATCTTGAACAGATGAATCTCAAAAAAGTACAACTTGACGAAAGAGACAAAGTCTCTTACATTGTCTCTCTTTTAGACAAGTATGAACACAGTAAAGAAGAAGAACAGCAAGTACTCTCTGCTTTCATTGACACCAAGTTTAACAAAATATCAGAAGACAAAATAGCCAATAAGCTTAACTACATTCGACAACAACGGCTCATGAATGTTTGGGAAAAAAAAGTAGAAGTAGAGTTCAACACCCTTTCTCAAATGGAATTTTACCACTCTTATGCCTTTGAGATGAATGAAGAGACTTTTTACAAATCACTGCTAACGACTAGCAAAACCATTGAGGAAAATCTACTCTTAGGAGAGAACGAAACGCTCATACAAGAGGCTTTAGAAAACCATAAAAAGTCTGCCATTGCCTCAAAAGAAGAGGAGATAGCACTTTTTTTAGAGAGTGTTAAAGATGAACACAAATATTTGTCCGAACAAGAGGTGATTCGACTCATACGCTCTATGCCTCCTGAAGATAACTTTTATGAGATAGAGATTCCCCTTGAAATTTTACGAGAGATTGTAAGCCTTATTGATACTGACTATTTTGTCACTTTACAAGGTGCTAACATTGTGATTAGCAAAGAGAGAACTTACCCTTTTTATGACACAACACTCCCCTACACTGCCGTAGTAACTTATGGTCGTCCTTTTATTTTTCATCATATTTGGAGAGGTGATACACTTCCTATTAGAGAGGACTTAAGAGAAGTAAAAAAAGAGATGCAAGAGCATTTTGAACAAAATGTTGCTGACTTAGAAGAGGAACTTTTTGACTTAGCCCAAGGTTTAGAACTCGAAGCCTCTGTGGTTGAAAAATATATTTTACAATTTATTGAGCCTCAACTCTGTACAGCGAAGAATCTCAAAATAAAAGAGAAAGTTAAACGGCGAATCGTTTACCATTTTATGGAATACATTCGTCCCCTAAAAGCAAAAAAACGTAAAGAGGAACTTCTAGCCAAGACCATTCGCGACTTTAAGAACCTTTTTCCTATGGCAAGATTACTTAAACGTGAAATCTTCTTTCATGTGGGTCCTACCAACTCGGGTAAAACTTATGAGGCACTTCAAGTCTTAGAAAAAGCTGACACAGGCTACTACTTAGCCCCTCTGCGACTTTTGGCACTAGAGGGTTACGAAAACCTAAAAGCCAAAGGCGTTGGTGTTTCACTTATTACAGGTGAAGAAGAAATTATAGATGAAGAATCTACCCACATAAGCTCTACCATTGAGATGATGAACGCTTCTGTGGAGGTCGATGTTTGTGTCATAGATGAAATACAGATGATAAACGACCGTGACCGTGGTTGGGCTTGGGCAAATGCCCTCATTGGTGTTCCTGCCAAAAAGGTCATTTTAACAGGTTCTGCTGATGTACTTGAAGCCGTGCAAGAGCTTTGTGACTACCTAGAAGAGCCTTTAACTGTAAGACATTTTGAGCGTAAAAATGAGCTTAAACTACTCACTCAAGCGACTCCCATAAAAGAGATAGAAAAAGGAACTGCTGTCGTTGCCTTCTCACGTCGTGATGTTTTAGGCTTACGACAACAACTCTCGCAACGTTTTGAAGTCTCGGTGGTCTATGGAAACCTCTCTCCTGAAGTTCGACGAGAGGAAGCAAGACGTTTTAGAGAAGGAAAATCGGATGTTTTAGTGGCAACCGATGCCATTGCTATGGGATTAAACTTGCCCATTAAAACCCTACTTTTTTCTAAAGATAACAAGTTTGATGGACTAAGAAGAAGAGAACTCTTACCCACAGAAGTCGCTCAAATTGCTGGACGTGCAGGACGTTATGGTTTAGAAGAGGTGGGCTACATTGGGGCGTTAGATGCTAAAGCTTTAGAGACCATTAAGTCTAAGTTTTACCAACCTTTGCCTACACTTGAACTCCCTTTTTCGGTGATGTCAAGTTTAGAGCATATACTGCTTATTGGTGAGATTTTAGAAACAGAAAATCTCTCTACTATTTTAAATTTCTTTGCAGATAACATGGAGTTTGAAGGACCATTTGTAGCTGCGAATATTGATTCTATGTTAGAAGTTGCGCACATTGTCGATGAGTATCGACTCGACTTAAAAACACGTTTTCACCTAGCTTGTGCACCTGTGTCACTCTCTTCACCTTATATTGAATCGGTATTTCACCGTTACATCAAGCAAATAGAAGCAGGAGAAAGAGTCAAATACATTCCCCCACGTGACCTACCAAAATTTGCCCAAACCAATGAGATGATGCTTAACGCTGAAGACCGTGTTCGTGAGATTTCCCTCTATCTATGGTTGTCATTTAAATTTGAAGATTTATTTCAAGACAAACAAAAAGCCATAGAATCACGCGTGCGTCTTAACAACTACATTGAAGCGTCATTAAAACAAGGAAACTTTGTCAAAAAGTGTACACGCTGTTCTAAAAGCCTAGATTTTACTTATAGGTTTTCAATTTGTGATGCATGTTTCACCAAAGGGCGAAGAGGCTCACGCTCAAACAATAGAGGGGCTAGAAATGGAGGGCGTAGTTCAAGAAGACGCTCTTAGAGCGTATCGCTTATTTCAAGAATTTTATTTACTCTTCTTTATGATGATTTAGAATCTTCAAGTAGGATTTGAACTTTTTGAATCTCTTCTAACATCAAATACGAAAGTTCTCTTAACTCTTGAAAATTTTTCCTTACCTTTTCTTCTTCCGTTATGGAAATCGTATTTTTTTGTAACCTTACTTTAGAATCATATACAATCCCTTCTGCTGAACCAAAATAAATTTCATAAATAGTTAAATACTTTTCATGGAGTTGATGATGAAGCGTATGAATCCTTTCAGTTCCATCTATTTTAAGAGCCTTAAACAATCTGACTCCTTCAGAATTAAACCACAAACCAAATTAGCATGCCGTACTCTCTAAGGGGTGAGGGTCTCTAACCAAAGATTTACCATCAACCATAGATTTGGCTCTATTAAGCCATTTTATATGTGATCTTATTGCTTTATCTAAATTATCTAATGCTGTATTAATATTCATTTAATGATTTTCTATTTCTATTTCTTTTGGTAAAGTTGTCCTAATTTGCTTAGGCATATAATATTTAAACTGCTTAGGCTGTATAAAAAAGTCTATCTCTCCACATTTTTCAGATATATCATTCCAAGAGTCTATATTTAGATTAATTGCCAATACACCAAGTGTTGGTAATTTGGAGAAATTATCTTCTAGCAAAAAATTAGCAAACTCCGTAAGTTCAGGATTATGCCCTATAACAAAAATAGTCTCATAGCTATCATCTTGTAATGTCAATACATTCATTATGGTTTCAGGACGTGAGTTGTAAAGCTCTTCCATGTAATGGATACGACCTTCATAATCTATTTTTTTGCCTAATTGGTCTGCTGTAATCTGTGCGCGTAAAGCTAAGCTTGATATGATTAAATCTGGTTTAAGCTCTTGTATAGACAAGTAAGAACTAATGGTATTAAGGTCTTTATGTCCACGTTTTTTAAGTCCTCTTTCAAAATCACTAAGTGAACCATCACTCCAATCAGATTTAGCATGACGAATAAGGTATAATGTTTTCATAATAACTTCCTTTATTTATATTTATATTAAGACTAAATCAAACCCACATTTTAGTGTGGGTTTTGTTTAATATTAATATTAAATTTCTGCCATAGATTTTGACATATTTTGTACTGTTTTTTCCATAATCATTTTTCCCAATGCAACATTTCCATCATCTCTAAAAATAGCGAATGTTGTTAATTTAGAGAAATTATCTTTGCTCACGTTTCCTGAAGAGTTTACAAGAAAAACATGTCCATCTTCTGTTCTTGCTTCCATTAATGAAGCATCTGCAAATCCAACATCTAATGAAGATTCAGAAATCATTCTAAATGCATCATTGAAAATACTTGCTGAGTATGCTATATCGACAGAAGTATTCTCTTCATCCATATAAAGTGTTTCTCCTGAAAAGTTCAATACTGCTGAACCTAAATATCCATTTACTGTACGTAATTTTTTCATTGCTTGATCAAATTCAATCATTTATTATCCTTAAGACTTTTGTATTTTTTGCATAGTTTCATTAAAAGTATCGAGGCTTCCACCATGTTCTTTTAAAAATGTTTCGAGTATCGGTAAAGAGGCTTCCATACCTCCGATATTTTCTGCTTCAAGTAATTGTTTGTATAAGGGTTCAATAATTGCTCTTGCACCTGCAGACATACCTCTTCTGGTTGAAACATAGTTTCTAAATGAACCATCAGGATTTTTGGCAACTCTTACATGTGCCAACACCCAATAAAATCCTCTATCTTTACAAAGGTTTTTTACAAAGGCTTTTATATCTTTACCTGTTTTTATGGTGTCCCATAAAAATTTAAAAATTAATTTTGGCATATCAGGATGACGAAGTAGCGAGTGAGGTTGTTCTAATAACTCTGCTTGTGTGTATCCTGATAATTTAAAAAAAATCGGGTTGGCATAGGTAACATTACCTGCTTCATCTCCTTTTGAAACTACAATATCTACGGTTTTTACTTCATGTTCTATATTTGTTGGTGTCACGCTCATTTATTCTCCTTGGTTTTATATTATATGTATATATTAAATTAGTTGGACTAAAAAATTGTTTCTCAATTCATTTTAAATTTTGAAATAACCTCCTGTACGTCATGTTTATTAAATGGTTTAGCGATAATCGCATCATAAAGTCTATGTTCATTTTGACTTAAATGAGGATCTCCTGTAATGGAAACAGCATAAATAGGTTTAAGCACATACTTAGCTTCAAATCTTCTATATTGTTCTAAAAGTTGTGTGCCTGACATAGAGTTCATATGCTTATCTAAATAAACAATATCAAATCTATCTCCTTTTTTGGCACTCTTTTTTAAGTCCATTAATGCTTCCTCTCCATCTAATGAAGTATAAATATCTAAAAATTCACTTGCTAGCATTGACTCTAATAATGTTAAATTTAATTTGTTATCATCAACAATAAGCACTTTAAGTTTTTTACCTGAAAAAACGATACTGTAAAGAGCATCAGCATTATAGATATTTTTTGATGTTACTTTAAATTCACTCTTATCTAGTAATGAAAATAATTTATTTTCAATCAATAAAAGCTTATAGAGTTTTAACTTTTTCCCGTTCAAAACAGAAGGCGTGATTTTTTCTTCAAAACAGATAACATGCGTCACATTCTGCTCTAAGGTATTTGAAATAATTATTTTTTCTTTAGACATTCCTAGTTCCACAAGATAGTGTTCAATAAACTTTGGATACTTCGCTTCTGGATAATCTGTTAAAATTAAAATTTTCTTTTCTAGATTATGAAATGCTTCATAGCTAGTGCTACTATTTACAACTTCAACAGGAATATCAAAATAAAATTCACTCCCCTCATCAAGTTTACTTTTTAATTTTAATTCGCTATCCATGTCCGATACATAAGAGGCAGAAATTGCTAATCCTAGACCACTACCACCATATTTATCAGCTCTATTCTTTCCAACTTGAGAAAATGATTTAAATAATTTTTCTTGATCTTCTTTCTCTATACCAATACCTGTATCTTTAACTGAAATCATTACTTTCTGATTTGACTTATCCCAAAGTACTTTAAAATCTATTTGATGTTCTACTGGTGTAAATTTATATGCATTTCCAATTAAATTAATAATAATACGTTTAAGTTTAAACTTATCAACTTTAATCTCTTTAGGAATAGAGGGATCAATAAAAATAAAATAATCTATCTTTTTCCCTGACATTTTGGCAGAAAAAGTATTTCCAATGCTAGAAAAAAAGGCTATAGAGCTAATCACTTCTTTTTCTATATGTGCAGCTTTATATCTATTTTTTGCTGTTTCTAAAATAGAATCTGTTAAAGTATTAATAAAAGAAGCACTCTCTTTTGCATTGCTAACAAAAACTTTTAATCTTCTATCTTCTATTTGTTCTTCTAACAATTCTAAAAAACCATAAAGACTATTTGCAGGTGTTCTAATGTCATGTACGGTATTTGAAAGAAAAAGCAATAAACTCTCATCATTAATAACACTCTCTTCTTTGGCTGGCATTATCTCATTTTCAAGAAGAGGAGTATCATCAATACTATCATCTACTGGCTCTGTATCAGAGTTTGATATTATTTGTTTAAGAAAATTTACCAAATAAGGAGTAACTACATTTACCTCTGCCATCTCTTTTAAGGTATATTTTTTTAATTTACTATTTGTTGTTAAAGAAAGACGAAACATACCTAGTAACTCGTTATCTTCCATAATAGGATAAATAAGTTGTGACTTTAATTTATGATTTAATTCATTGTCATAGCTTTGAAAATAGTCTTTATCACTGGTAATATAGTTATAAATTTCTGCTGATTTTGTTAAAAATACTTTTCCAATACAACCTTTAGGCTCAATCATTAGAAGAAAGGCATCACCATTATTTATATTTTGAAATTTATCTTCTTCTCTATCATAAGAAAATTTCAAAACTAACTGTTGCTTCTTCTTGTCATATAGATATAAAGAGATTAAGTCAGAGAGAATAAAATTATCTGATAAAGATTTAAATTTTTCATTAAGAAGATTACTCTCTTTTTGTACTTCTAACATCAACGTTCCTTATATTTATATTATATTATTTTAAAAAAGCATTATACTTTATTAAAACTTAAAATTACAATTTAAATTTAAAGTTTTTTAAAAAAATATTAACTTTTAATTTATCTATATTTATTAAGTTTTATTTTAGTATAATTTCTTAATTTTAATTTTAGGATTTTTAAATGGGAAGCAAAAGAATATATACAGTAGATGATTACCCTTTAGCAGCATATACTGTAAAACGAACTATTGAGAAACTTTCCCATCATCAATGTATTGTATCGGACTTTGAAAGTCCTATTATCTTAATGAAAAATTTTGAAAAAGAGTTTCAGAATATCGATATGATTATTACCGATTATGAAATGCCTAATCTTCGTGGAAATGAACTCATTAAACAAGTACGAAGTATAAAACCCAATATTAAAATCATTATTATTTCTGCGTGGTTAGACTCAAATAAAGCTTCAGATAAAGACTCTATAAAACAAGAAGTAAAAGAATTGACACCTGATTTAATTTTATCTAAGCCATTTCCAACTAATTGGGTAGAACAACTTGACAAAATTTTAGAAAATGCCTAATGCATAGACTTTTAAAAAGACAAGTAAAAAAAAGCTTTGGAAAAGAGTTTAATCTTAATAGTTTAGATTCTAATACCTTAGAATTACTAGAACTCATTAGCGAAACCTATAATAATTTTGATGAAGAGAAGAAGTTTTTAAATCATACTGTTAAAAAAAATAGAGAAGAGTTGCAAGAGATGTATCAAAGCTTGATTAGTAATTCTCGTCTTGCAGGTATTGGGGAGATGATGGAGAACATTACCCATCAATGGAAACAACCATTGAGCATTATTTTAAATGTTGTTTCACTTTTAAAACTAGATATAGGAGAAAATAGCGATTTGATTCTAATAGAAGAGCAAACAAGGTATCTTGATAATACCATTGCTGACTTTAAAAATTTCTCTTCACACTCTTTAGAGGAAAAGAGATTTTTTCAACTGGAAAAATCGATACAAGAGAGCATTAAAATTTTTAATTTTCAAGCCATATCCAATAATATTAAGATTGAATTAGACTTAGAAGAGAATTTTCTTGTCCAAGGAGATATTGGTACTTTCAATCAAGCATTACTGGTCATATTATCCAATGCTAAAGATGCTTTTTTACAACAAGAGTCCCATAATAGAAAGATTAAAATCAAGACCAGATTAAGAGATAAAAAGATTTTAATAAGCATTCACGACAATGCAGGAGGAATACCTACAAAGCATATTAATAAAATTTTTGAACCTTATTTTACAACAAAGTTTAAAGACAAGGGTACAGGTATTGGTTTAAGTATGACTTATAATATAATCAAAAAAATGAGGGGAACAATTAGCGTTCAAAATATAGACAAGGGTGCATTATTCACCATAATATTACCCAAGCACAAATAAAGGACAGAAATGAACAATATTTTTTTAGATAAAAGTGACAATACGCCAAAAGTAATTATGGATAGAAAAGAGCATTTTATAGAGTTTGAAGGGAAATCATATACCCCGAAAATACATTTTCCTTTTATCGTCCTATTTACAAGATTCAGATGCTGATAAAATCAAAGAATTGGTTATAAATAGTCCTTCGATACCTGTGGCGAATGCAAAGTTAAGAGATAAATTAAAAATATTTGTACATGATAAGTACCCAACAATTAGAAAATATTCAAAAGAGTTTAAGAGATTTTCAAAAAAAAGTACAACAGAGTGATGACATTACTATTATCGGCTTAGAGTTTTTATAATTCTAAGATATTTTAGTTAGAATATCATCTTTTAAACCCCATAGAGGATAATCATTACTTATGTTAAAAAAAACCCTTATATTAATTAGCTCACTAGGACTCTTAATGGCAAACTCCCTGCCCCAACACCATACTAAAACACTTGAAAATGGATTACAAATCGTTGTTATTCCTATGCAAAATGAATCAAATGTCATTACCACTGATATTTTCTACAAAGTAGGAAGCCGTAATGAGGTCATGGGAAAGAGTGGTATTGCTCATATGTTAGAACATCTGAACTTTAAATCCACTAAAAACCTTGAAGCAGGTGAGTTTGACAAGATTGTCAAATCTAAAGGAGCAGTGAATAATGCATCAACTTCATTTGACTATACGCACTACTTCATAAAGTCTAGTTCAAAAAACTTAGAGACTTCGGTTGAACTTTTTGCAGAACTGATGGAGAATTTGAACCTCAAAGATGAAGAGTTTCAAGTTGAACGTGATGTCGTCGCCGAAGAGCGACGCGTTAGAACAGACAACCCTCCTGTTGGGTACTTGTATTTTAGACTTTTTAATACCCATTACGTTGCCCACCCTTACCACTGGACACCCATTGGATTTATGAATGACATTCAAACATGGACAATTGACGATATTAAAGCGTTTCATGACAAATATTATCAACCCAACAATGCTATTTTAGTGGTAACAGGCGACATTAATGAAACTGAAGTATTTAAAGTAGCTGAAGCCAAATTTGGAAAGATTAAAAACAAAGTGAAAATTCCAAAGCTTCATCTTAAAGAACCAAAACGCGATGGTAGCATAAGAAAGATTATCCATAAAGATAACAATACCATTGACACCATTGCCATAGCCTACCCTATTCCTAACTATGAACATAAAGACCAAGTGGTACTCTCTGCCATTTCAGAACTTTTATCTTCAGGGAAATCTTCACGTCTTTACAAAAAAATAATCGATGAAAAACAGATGGCAAACTCTGTTTATGGCTACAATATGGAGCTAAGCGATGAGGGGATATTTATGTTTATGGGCATGGCAAACCCAGGGGTAAAAATAGAAGATTTAGAAAAAGAAATTTTAGCTGAAATTGACAAAATCAAAAATGGCAATGTTACCAAAGAGGAACTTGAAAAAGTAAAAATCAACAGTAAAGCTGATTTTATCTACTCATTAGAAGATTCTGCCTCAGTTAATTCACTTTTTGGCTCATATTTAGTTAGAGGAAACCTAGAACCTTTACTTAACTATGAAGAGAATTTAGCTAAAATTACACCTGAGATGGTAACTAAAGTTGCCAATAAATATTTTGACCATGATTTTACCACCACAATAATCTTAAAAAAACATGATGATAAAAAAGAGACTAAAAAAAGTAAATAGGAAAAGTAGATGAGTAACTTAATTACGGGTGCAACAACAGCACTCATTACCCCTTTTAAAAATGGAACACTAGACGAAGCATGTTTTGCCAAACTAATTACCAGACAAATTAACAATGGCATCGATGCTGTTTGTCCCGTCGGAACAACAGGAGAATCTGCAACCCTCACCCATGATGAGCATAAAAGATGTATTGAAATTGCTGTTGAAGTATGTAAAAACACCAACACCAAAGTGCTAGCAGGTGCAGGTTCAAATGCAACGCATGAAGCCATAGAGATTGCCAAACACGCCCAAGAGTGTGGTGTTGATGCCATATTTTCAGTAAGCCCTTACTATAACAAACCTAGCCAAGAGGGTCTCTACCAACACTACAAAGCCATTGCACAATCAGTAGAACTCCCTTTTATGCTTTACAATGTTCCTGGAAGAACAGGCGTAGATATTACAGCTGACACCGTTTGTAGGCTCTTTGATAATGTAGAAAACATTTTTGGAATTAAAGAAGCGACAGGTTCTATTGAACGTACTGTTGAACTTTTAGCCAAACGTCCAGAGCTTTATGTTTTCTCTGGTGATGATGCCATTGATTACCCAATTTTAGCCAATGGGGGAAAAGGAATTACTTCCGTTACCTCAAACTTGTTACCAGACCTCAAATCTCAACTTGCACACTTGGCTTTAAAGGGTGACTTTACGGCTTCTAAAGCAATTAACGATAAACTCTATAACATAAACAAAATAATGTTCTGCGAAAGTAATCCTATTCCAATTAAAGCAGCGATGTATATTGCAGGTCTTATTGATACCTTGGAGTATAGATTACCTTTAGTTCCTCCATCAAAAGAGAATATGAAGAAAATCGAAGAAGTTATGAAAAATTACAACATAGTAGGAGCATAAATGTCAAGCAATAAAGGTAAAACAGTCGTCATTACAGGAGCGACCAAAGGAATTGGTAAAGCCATCGCAGAGAAATTTGCATCGGAGGGGGTAAATATTGCATTTACTTACAATTCAAATGAAGAGATTGCCAATGAAATAGCCCAAGATTTAATGTCAAAATATGATATTAAAGCCAAAGCTTACCCTTTAAATATTTTAGAGCTTGATGAGTTTAAGCCTCTCTTTTTAGCCATAGATGAAGATTTTGATAGAATTGATTTCTTTGTATCTAATGCGATGATTTACGGTCGTCCTGTGGTTGGTGGTTATGGTAAGTTTATGAAACTTAGACCTGCTAAAGGTTTACAAAACATCTACACGGCAACCGTTGGTGCATTTGTAAGAGGTTCACAAGAGGCTGCTGTGCGTATGCAAAAAGTAGGTGGTGGAGCAATTGTAACCCTTAGTTCCACAGGAAACCTCATCTACATTGACAACTATGCAGGTCACGGAACCAACAAAGCAGCCGTTGAAGCCATGAGCCGTTATGCTGCTGTTGAACTTGGAGAGATGAACATTCGTGTCAATGCCGTCTCTGGTGGACCTATTGATACTGATGCACTTAAAGCCTTTACCAACTATGAAGAGGTGAAAGCTGAAACCATTAAACGTTCAGCCGTAAACCGAATGGGAAGCCCTGAAGATTTAGCAGGGGCTGTTTACTTCTTGTGTACCGATGAAGCATCATGGGTCACAGGTCAAACTCTCGTGGTTGATGGTGGAACTACATTTCGTTAATTAACGGTGTATTAAAATGACACCCTACCCTTTTTAATTGTAAATTACAATTCGTAGGGTGCAATTTATTGCACCTTTATAAAATTCCAAACATTTTAAGGAATAATCTCCATGCAAAACAACAAAATCATAAACATTCCCAATATTTTAGCCTTTATTCGCCTGCTTTTAGCCCCTGTTATGTTTATGCTATTGGTTAATCAAGATGCCTCCATATTTGAAGGTATTCACCCCTCATGGCTTAACTATGCGGCAGCTTTTATCTTTGTGGTCGCAAGTGCCACAGACTTTTTTGACGGCTACATCGCTAGAACCTTTAATCAAATCACTACTATGGGTAAAATTTTAGACCCCTTAGCTGACAAAATGCTCACTTTAGCAGGATTTTTAGGGCTTATGATGTTGGGAACTGCTTCACCTTGGGCTGTTTTTCTCATTATTACACGTGAACTTTTTATTACAGGTCTTAGGGTTTCAGCTGTAGCTGAAAACATTGATATTGCCGCTTCCTGGATGGGAAAAGTTAAAACAGTCGTACAGATGATAGCCATTGGCTTTTTACTTATGGGTTGGATTGGAGGAGAGATTTTGCTGTGGATTGCAGTTGCTCTTACACTCTACTCTGGGTATGAGTATGTAAGAGACTTTTTTAAGAAAGTAAAGATTTAATACTTAGTCGTAAATACGGCTTAAGTATTCAGAATAAATCTCTTTTGCTACGGCTAAAGCTTCTATTGATTGCATATTTACACTATCTTCTTCTGTCATTGGCGTTGAGAATAATTCTTCACCAGCTCTCATAATTTTTTCAGTTTCTCTCATTACTTTTTTAGAACTTGGGTGATACTCTTTCTCTTCATCAAATGCACCTTCAACATAATCAATTCTTGTTAAAACAGCACTCTGTTCCTTTAAAATTATTTCAAGATTTTTAAGTTCAGTCGTTGATTCTAATAGATGTTTTTCTAACTCTTTCATTTTTTGTTGAGAATCTTCTTGTGCCATACAGAACTCAGTAGAAGCTTCCAATGTCTCTTGTGCCACACGTAAATTTTTTGATTTTTTTAATGCCACGCGTATTGCATAGACTATCCACGCCACAATCAGTGCTGAAAACCCTACGACTAATCCACCTACTACTAAGTTACCACCTGCAGGAACAACATCAGTAGCAACCCACGTTAGCATGGGATTAACGCTATTAGTAGCTTTTTCTACATTTAGCTCATTAATATTAATACCTAAGTTTTTTATGGCAAAATAACTCCAAGTCACAAGTGTCAATAAGGCAACGAATAATGCCAATAAGAAACCTGTAAATTTACCTGAAGTAAGATTTTTTACGGCAAACTTTTTCTCATTCATATCACCTAATGACAATTCAAAAGCCTCTGCCTCTTCTTTTGTCACATAGTCAAAACCTAGTTTCTCTAATAATGCTTCACTCTTTTTAAAAATTACATTTTTAAAATTACGTTTTGTCTCATCAAAAGCTTCAGCTGCTTTCAATACATTGGCTTTAGTCTCTTCTATGGTTAAGCTTGCTTTTTCAACTAACTCTTTAGAAGTTTCAATTAAAGCCTCTGCTTCTGAACGTTTATTATTTTTAGGTTCTTCAACGCTCTTCTCTACTTCAAGCTTCGGCTCTACTTCAAGTTCTTTATTATCAATTTTAACATTTTCTGTTTCAACAGTGTTCATTTTGTTTCCTCTTTTTTTAAACTAAATTATTTTAACATAAAAGTATTATTATTTATTTAAAAAGCTTGGTATAATTCAATCAATTATTTTTTACGAAACATCGGAGTTCTATGGGTACACTTATCGCCTTATTGGTTTTTTCATTTTTAATCTTTTTTCATGAGTTAGGACACTTCTTAGCCGCACGATTTTTTGGCGTACATGTTGAAGTATTTAGCATTGGTTTTGGAAAACGTATCGTCACCAAACAATTTGGGGCGACCCAATGGAGTTTTTCACTTATTCCTTTGGGTGGATATGTGCGAATGAAAGGTCAAGATGATGCTGACCCTTCTAAAAAATCGTATGATTATGACTCCTATAATGCAAAAACACCTTTTGAACGAATTATCATCTCTCTAGCTGGCCCTTTTGCAAACTTTTTATTGGCTTTTTTACTCTATTTTGCAGTTGCCAATATTGGTGTGCCTACGCCTTTGTCAAACATTGGACAACTCATTAAAAACTCTCCTGCTGTTCAAGCTGGAATGCAATTAGAAGATACTATCACCAACATCGATGGTAAAGAGATTAAATATTGGCACGAAATTGGAAAAGCACTCGGTCAGAGTGAACAAGCACATCAGATTACAGTTTTACGTCATAATCAATTTATTGACTTAAGTGTTAGCCCCAAAGTTTTAGAGACTAAAAATATATTTGGTGAAACTGAAAAACGTTATCTTTTGGGTATTAGTGCCAATCCCAATGCCTTAGAAAATGTCTCTTATGGTTTGAGCGATGGTCTTTACTTTGCCTATGAACAGACACAACAAGCTTCACTCTATATTTTAAAAAGTTTACAAAAGTTACTCTCTGGACTTATTCCTATGGAAAATTTAGGAGGCGTTATCGGCATGGTTGATAGCACTTCAAAAGTAACACATCTCGGATTGGTCGCACTTCTTATGTTTACAGCACTCATTTCTGTAAACTTAGGGGTTATTAATCTTTTACCCATACCTGCACTTGATGGTGGACACGTACTGTTTCATCTTTATGAGCTTATCACAAAAAAACCTGCTAGTGATGGGATTATGTTAAAACTTACCATTTTAGGTTGGGGAATTTTACTCTGTGTCATGCTTTTGGGCTTATATAATGATATTAATAGATTACTAGGATAAAATAAAATGAAAGAAACATACGACATGAAAGAAGCATTAAGAAAAAATTTAGATGAAGTTATTTGGAACATTGAACAAGCACGTATTTCCATTACAGAGCACCATATTGTAAAACTTGTAGCCGTAGGAAAATATTCCGATGAGCAAAGCATTCAAACACTCTATGAGCTTGGACAAAGAGCTTTTGGAGAGAATCAAGTACAGCAACTTAACACCCGTATGCAAAATCTTGAAGAATTTCCTTTAGAGTGGCACATGATGGGGCATTTACAATCCAATAAGATTAATAAATTAATTGAGTTACGTCCAAGCCTTTTTCAGTCACTAGACTCGTTAAAGTTAGCCGAAGCCTTAAATGAAAAGCTTATAGAAAAGAATCAAACGATGAACTGTTTACTCCAAATTAACAGTGCAAAAGAGGCAACAAAATCAGGAGTTTCAATAGAAGAAGCTTTTGATATTTATCAGCAAATTCAAGAGGCTTGTCCTGCACTTAAACTCAAAGGGGTGATGAGTATTGGGGCACATGTAGAAGAGCAAAAAGTGATTCAGCAAAGTTTTGAAGCAACACATAAAATTTATGAAGCCTTAGAAAAAAAAGGTGCAAGTATCTGTTCTATGGGAATGAGCAGTGACTATGAACTTGCCATAAAATGTGGGTCAAACCTTGTGCGTATTGGTTCTAAAATATTTAAATAAAAATTATCTCAAAAACAAAGGTTAAAAAGAATGAGACAACTGGTACATTACTATTATCATGAGGAAAGATTAGTAACGTGGATGAAAGAAAATAAGATTGTATCGCACAATAAATTACTCATAGAGGTAAATTTTCCAGATTCAGATAAAGATAAACTAAAAGAACTGCTTAGTAATTTATCTAAGCTACTTCCTGAAGCAACTATTGTCGGTATGCAAAGTTTTACTTCATTTGTTAATCACAAAGTAACGGACATTAATCCTCAACCTGTTATTTCTATGATGGAGTTTGAAAATTCTGACATCTCTGTAGAAGTCATAGACTTATCTAAACAACAAATAAAAAATCCAACTTTAGACTTTTTAAGACTTGAAAAACAGATACAATCCAATACTCAAGCCATAGAGATACTCTCTTCATATAGAGAAAAAGGAATGGAGAGACTTATCAATCAAATTGGTTCTAAATTTTCTCATTTAAAAGTTTTTGGAGGAGGGGCAACTTCCAAAGACCCTAAAAATCATGAACAATTTGTTTTTTATAATGGAAAAATTTATCACAAAGCTTTAATTCTTATTTTTATGCATGGTGACAATCTCAATGTTGAACTTTTTCAAGCGTTTGATTGGAAACCAATTTCAAAAAAGAAAATTGTAAGTAAAGTAGAAGGAAACACCCTTCTTACACTAAACAAACGACCTGCGTTAGAGATTTATAAAAAATATTTTCCCAATATCAAATCAGATTCTACCGTAGCCTTACAAATTCCACTCTACCTCCATAAAAATAATATCTCTTCAACAGTCAATATTTTAAAAATTAATTTTGAAAATCAATCTTTAGAGATGTCACAAACCCTAGAAGAGGGAGACATTGTACAACTCTCTATTGGGAATTATGACTCTATGATAAACCGTATTGATGAGATTAAACATTTTCTACAAAACACACCTGCACAAGGCTTATGGCTTTCAAGTTCTATCTCATATGAGTATGGATTTAGAATACCTATTGTGCATTATCTCTCAACCATTAAAGAGACTGACCAAATTTTTGGATATGGTAGTTCAGAAGAGTATTTTAATACACTTAATCAGCCCTATACTTATCATAGTCAATCATTTTTAATGGCAACAATTAGTGAATCTAACT
>Ga0256833_1001569_pt1 | contig 16672 bp, 23 predicted proteins | sample 356284metaG_FD_190535 | JGI IMG/M metagenome (GOLD analysis project Ga0256833, IMG submission 190535) | Hydrothermal vent microbial communities from Mid Atlantic Ridge, Atlantic Ocean - 356-284 | ecosystem: Environmental > Aquatic > Marine > Hydrothermal vents | place: Atlantic Ocean: Mid...
CCACAAAAAAACGGAGACCTCAAAGGTCTCCGTTTTGTGCCAGTCGGGGCGGGCGGATTTGAACCGCCGACCTCACGGACCCGAACCGTGCTGGGTCGGGTTGAAGCACGGTATGCACTGGTTGTTCATTGTTCTGCGTGTGCGGTCTTCGGTTTCTGCGAGGTGAGCGAACGAAGGTTCGCCAGGATTTTGGGCTTTTCTTCTGGGGGAAGATGAAACCAGTAGGTGAGTAGTTCTTGTACCTGGGGGTCATCAGGGATGTACCCTGCGGCTATGTAGACGTCGGGGCCAAGGACATTGGCAACTTTGGCAACAACGTCGCGCCCCGGCTTTCTGACCCCTGACATCCAGTGGGATACCAGGGCTTGCGATACTCCCAAGGCTTTTGCAAATTCTGATACGGATACTCTGCGGCCTTGCCTGGCCTGGTAGGCAATGTAGGCTTGCTCTATGTATCTGGCAAATTTGTTGTCGCTCATTATAGCCTCTCCTTTGCTGGGTGTCAATTGCAGTTTATCACGCCGTGTAATGTTTGTGTGTTTTTTGCTTCGTGTTCAATTCCCTATTGACAAAACTCATTACATTTGGTAAACTCACAATACAGTAAGTAAACCACAACACAACCAGGAGGCTACCATGAGTGACACTGTTTTCCCTTCTTTTTCAAGCGCTGTTGAGCCGCCCATCCCTGTGCCGTATTTCTGGTGGAAGAACGGCGATGTGGCTCTGAAGCAGGTCAGCCAGACGCTGTATTACGGCGGTTGGCTGGCGAAGTCGGAAGAGGTCGTTGCCGCTGCCCAGGACAATGGTTACGACATTGGCCTGGTGGAAGCCAATTTCGAGACCGTGACGATGGTTTTCGAGGATGAGGGGGAAGTGCAGCATTTTGGGGCGCGTGCGCTCATCATCGCGCCCATTGCATACCGCAAGTCGTGGTTCAACAAGGAATTGCGCAGGCGCAGCCCGAAGTATTTCCCCGGTTCCCGGCAGCACGTCCAGGTTGTGGCCTATTTGGGCGTTCGCGATGCAGAACGGGTGATTCATCCGTGGGGCATCGTTGTGTTGAGCGCCAAGGGTTTCAACGGCGGGTATTTGCTGCAGACGTTGAGCAAGGGGCTGGGGATGACGCACAAGGCGCTCCGCCAGTATGGTGTGGATGAACCACCGCACGCGTTCTGGCACATGGTGGGCACGTTTGGCCCCGACCGCGCAAGCAAGACGGTGGGCAAAGGCCAAACCAGCAAGATTACGCCCATCGCGCTTCATCCTGCGCCCATCGACAGCAAAGAGCGTTTGATGGTGCGGCACGTGGGGGAAGAGGTCAAGGCGCAGATGGTCGAGGCGCTTTCGTCGTTCCGCGAGTGGCTGGATGCCTGGAACGAGGAAAGCGACGAGCGTGACGAGCAACCCGAGGCCGCTTATGCGCCTGCGCACGACGAAGCCGCGGAAGAAATTCCCTGGTAGAAGGAACATGCCGGGTATGGGATGCGATGCCCCATGCCCGGCTTTGTTTGCCGAGGTGTGCAATGAAGATGTATTTGAGGCCACGTGAGCCTATTCCGGCAGAGGAAATTCCCGAATTGCTGCGCAAAACTGAAGCGGCGTACAAGCCTGGGCGAGATTTTCCGCATGGATTGCGCGGCGTTGTCATTGGCATGATGAATTCTCTTGCCGGTGGTACGGCTTGGCGCAAGTATTTGCTCAAGCAATTGTTTGGCACTTCGAGCAGCAAGCGATTGACGCCGGCGCAGTGGTATGCGCTTATCCGTTGGGCGGGGCCGCATCCCTCGGATTTGTGCCCTGACTGGTGTGATTACCCTGGCGAGGGATGGCATGTGCATCCTGCGTTTGCTGTGGAGGTGAGGCGATTGCTTGACTGGTTTGCCGTGCAGGAAGGGCAGCAATCGCTGCCAATGAATGACGACGCGGCCCGTAGCGTTACGCAACGCGACACCCAGAGCAACGAGCCGCAAAGCATTGGAGACGTGCTTCGCTCTCTTGGTTTAGGAGGTGCATGATGGCTGTTATTCGACGGCAAGACGGCAGAGTGATTGGCGAGGTGCGGGGCGATGTGTTCCGCAAGCGCATCAAGGGCAGCAAACACATTTTGCGCGTGCCACCGGCAATCGCCGTGGACACAGATGCGCTGAAGGCTGCCGAAAACCTTGGGGCGCGCCAGGTTGTCGTGGAGGATGTGGAAAACGGCACCTTATATTACGCGTCCGTTCAGACTTTTTGGGAACACGGATTTCGGTTCAACCGTGGTTTTGGCGACCAGATTGGTTTGCCGCTGCATCGCTGGCAGGTGCAACGGCGCGGCGAACCCATGCAACAGGCCTTGTTTTAGGCGGCGGGCTATGAGCGTGAGAATCATGGCTTTTGTGTTCGAGGCGGAATTGCCAGAATACCTGGTGTATGCCACTCGCAACGGGAAGCAAAAGCGGCTGAAGCGCGCCACGGCGAAGTTGGTGTTGTTGGCATTTGCCGACCATGCGAACGATGAGGGCCGCGCGGCGTATCCGTCGCTTGAGTTGGTAGCCAGGAAAACTGGGTTGAGCCTGCGGGCGGTGAAGAACACCGTGCGCGCCCTGGTGCACGCCGGTATTTTGATTCCCAACGGCAAGAGTTTCCGCGGCACCAATGATTACATCATCGATGTGGATGCCCTGGTGGGGGTGAACCCAGTTCACCCCCAGGGTGAACCCGGTGCACCCCAGGGGGTGAACCCGGTGCACTCGCGGGGTGAACCCGGTTCACCCGAACCATCCTTTAACCATCCAATTAACCATCCCTTAGAGAGCACTGGCGCGCCCGCCCCTAACGCGCCGGCGCTCAAGTCTGCCAAGCATACCGCGCGGAAGACGCCGCCGCCACCGGCTGTGGAGGTTTACCGTTCGCGGGCTGGGATGTTTCCCAGGCGGGCGCTTTGGGAGATGCTGGCGAGGGAAGTGGGCGACGAGCAAGACGCGCTTGAATTCTGGGGGCGGGTGGTCGAGGCGTGGGTGGCTTCCGGCTGGAACCCGCGAAATCTACGCGGTATGTTGGACTTCTTTCGGCGGCATGAGTTGCCCGGCACGAAGAAGGGGCGCCAAAAGCACCAGAAGCCTTCGAGAGATGGGACGGAGGCTTTCGCTGTGGTCGAGAAGGCGAGGGCGTTGTGGCAATCGGGCGATAGTGATGGCGCGGCCACGCTGCTCGCAGAGAAGATTTTCGACGCGCGGGCCAATCCGCCCGTACAGGCGATTTTCGAGGCGCGCAAAATCTGGCGCGCGATTCACGAGAAGGAGGCTGCTTGATGGCCGTGGACGCTGTTGCTACCGCGAATAAGGTGTTCTTCGCGAGAATCGATGGGGCAGCACATGCCGTGTGTCATTTGTGCGGCGATGCCGGGGTCATTTGGGAGACACGGATTGTAGCCGGGCCTTTTCGTTCCGCGCCGGGGACGTACAAGGTCGTGACTTGGCTCGACCAGCCTGTTGTCGAGAAGCCAGGGTGGTATGAGGTGGAGCGCAAGAAGTTACCATGCCCGGCGTGCAATGCGGGCGCCGAACGCGCCAGGCTGTATGCACAAAAGTTGCGCGAGCGGTGCGGGCTGGTTGGCGACGAGTTGGCGTATCGCCTGGACTGGTACCGTGACAAGCCTCATTTGCGGCGCGGGAAAGAGGCGGCGCTTGAGGCCGTGGGCGAGATGATGGCGCGCTTGCCGCGGGTATCCGGCATGTTGTTCTTGTATGGGCCGCCTGGGGTGGGGAAATCCGGCGCAGCCAAGGCGTTGATTGCCGCGGCGCTGGAGGTCACGCCGCCGGTGCCTGCGCTTTACACCACGATGACGGCCTACCTCTCTGCTGTGCGCGATAGTTACAGCGGCGGACACGACCCCAGGCCGGAGGTGCGCGAGAAGCCGTTGTTGGTGGTCGATGAGGTGGACAGGATGAGTGATACGTCGTGGGCACGCGAGCAGGTTTTCGATTTGCTGGATTGGCGGCATAGAAACCGTGAGAGGATGGCCACCGTGCTGATTAGCAACGCGACGCCAGAGATGTTGAAGGAGCGCGGGCTGGCGTATTTGACCAGCCGGTTGATGCAGGGCGTCGTCGTTGAGATGGGCGGCCTCGATTTGAGAGATTCAGGAGTGTAGCGATGCGGTTTTTGAGCGAGGAGGCTATTTCGCAGATTCAGGCGCTGGCCGAGCACGAGGAGGCTTCGTGGTGGGGGCTGGCCGATTTGACGCTGGCGCTCATCGAGGAGTATGCACACATTCCCGGGGCGGCGGCGATGGTGCGTAGAGAGGTTGCGCACGCGGCGCGCCTTTCGCCGGATACGTTGCGGGATATGGTTTGGATGGCGCGGCGGCTGCCTGAGGATGTGCGTGATGAGTTCCCCATGCTCAGCAGGCACCAGTGGAAGGCCGTGCTGGCCGCAGGCGAGCGATGGCGAGAGGCTGCTACCTGGGCCGCCGATACGATGGCTTCGGTGCGTCAGATTAGGCAGTATGCGGCGGCGTTACGCAGGGGCGAAGCCAATGAGCAGGCGGCGCATCGTTTTCCGTGGGACAAGCGGGTGAGCAAGGCGGCGGAATTGCTGGCGCCATTGCTGGACGGTGAGGACGCGCCGCGTGAGGTCGTGCAGTTGGTAGAGCAGTTGTTGGCTGCTGTGCGGCGGTGGCAAATGGAAGAGGGCGCGTTACATGACGCAAAGCAAGCGTGAGGCATAGTGTGGCGGTACTCGATGGGCGGACTTGGGACGAAATGCCAAGTCTGGTAAGGAGGCTGTCTTGAAGGCTACTTGTGTACCTGAAGAGATGCTGGAGAAAGCGCATGAGCATTTGCTGGATGTGGTGCGGTACTGGCAACGCTCTGATGGGATGATTGATACGATGGCGCTTCGCGATGTTACTGATGCGGTGAGGTATCTGGCCGAGGTTGGTCTGGTGGAAATTGTTACCGAGGTCAGTTGTAGGTGGGTGCTGGCAAGGGAGAAATAGGTATGCAGGCTTCTATTGCTACAGGACGCGGCTATGGTTGGACTTTGTTCGTCTGGCCAAATGCGCCCGATGTGCCTGCCTGGCAGGACAAAGCGCAAGTGGTTTTGGATGGCTTTCCCACAATGTGGGACGCGTGGGCGTTTTGCGTTGCCACGCTTGGTGTTGACCCGTTGAGCAGCAGCCCGGATTGGGCACGGAAATTCACATTGCGCCCACCAGAAGGCGCGGGGAGAGAGGTGCTGCATCAGGGGAGGTTGTTTCGGGCAGTGGAGCGCCACGGCAGGCCGCATGATGTTTGACATTTTGACCGAAAGACCCTATAATTACTGAAAGGAATAAATCATTCCTCTCAGTAATGGTTTAGCCATTTGCGGTTTAGCGGTCGAGGCGGTCTGTCATGGGTGCTGGTAGCAAGGGCAGTGCGCGGAGGTTGAAGGCGCGGGAGCGCGAGAAGGAGGCGCTGCGCCTGCGCCTGGCTGGAAAGACGTATGCGGAGATTGGCGAGGCTTTGGGGGTGACGGAGCAGGGGGCGCACAAAATCATCATGCGGGTGCTGAAGCGCCTGAACGAGAAAATCGTAGAGGACGGAATGGCCGTGCGCCGCATCGAGGTAGAGCGCCTGGATGCGCTGTTGCGCGTGGTATGGCCGAAGGCGCAAGATGGCGACCTGGCGGCTGTTGACAGGATTTTGCGGATTTCGAAGCGGCGCTCCGAGTTGCTGGGCCTGGATGCGCCCATGGCGGTTGATTTGACCAGCGGCGGCAAGGCCGTTCCGGTGGAGCGCATTGTGGTGCGCGAGGTGGTCGATGACGGTGATGACGGCGACGGCTGACGCCAAGGCAGCCACCCGCCGCACCCGCCGCAAACGGGTGCGGGAATGGGTGTTCGACCTGCCCTTGCGCACGGAGGGGGAGTTGCGGCTATTTGTGCAGCGTGTGTTTGGGGCAACGGTGCCAGATGTGCGCGTGTGCGCCGGGCATGTGACGCCGTGGCGGGCGTTTGCGGATGCGTTTTTCGCCCGTTATCCGGTTGTGGTTTGGAAGGCCAGCCGCGGCTTGGGCGGGAAGTCGTTTTTGCTTTCGCTGCTGGCCGCCGTCGAATCGGTGGCGTTGGGCGCCGATGTGACAATTTTGGGCGGCTCTGGCGAGCAGAGCCGGAGGGTGCTGGAGCACATGCGGCGGTTTTGGGGGTATGCGGCTGCGCCGCGGTATATGCTGGTGGGCGATGTGCAGCGCGAGATGCGGTTAATTGCCGGGAACAGGGTGCAGGCGTTGATGGCTTCGCAGACGTCGGTGCGCGGCCCGCACCCCCAACGGCTGCGATTGGATGAGGTCGATGAGATGCGGCTGGCGATTTTGGATGCCGCGCTGGGGCAGCCGATGAGCGCGAGGGGGATAGCCTCGCAGGTGGTGATTTCATCCACGCATCAGCATCCTGACGGCACGATGAGCGAGGTGCTGCTGCGGGCGGCTGAGCAGGGATGGCCTGTGTATGAGTGGTGCTGGCGGGAGACCAGCGCGCCGCCCACGGGGTGGCTGTCGCAGGACGAAATCGAGCGGAAGCGGGCGCAGGTGACCGCCGAGATGTGGCGCGTGGAGTTCGATTTGCAGGAACCCGCGCCAGAGAGCCGGGCGATTGCGCCGGAGGCCGTGGAGAGGATGTTCCGGCGGGCATTGGGGGTTTTCGATGGCCGGGCCGGGGAGGTGGTGCAAATCGAGGCGCCGCAGCCCAATGGGGTTTATGTGGTGGCGGCGGACTGGGCGCGCAAGGTGGATTACACGGAGATTGGTGTATTACGGGTGGATGTGCGCCCGGCGCGGCTGGTGTGGTTTTGGAAGGGGCACCGTGAGCCGTGGCCACGCATGGTGGGACGGTTCGACGAACAGGCGCGGCGGTATGGCGTGGGGAAAGACGGCAGCCGGTCAGTGGCGTATCACGATGGCACGGGGTTGGGCGACGTTGTGGGGCACTATATGCAGACGCCGGCGCGAGGCGTGGTCATGGCCGGACGGCGACGCAAGGATATGGTGAGCAATGTCATTGCGGCTGTCGAGGCGGGTGACATCGAGGCTCCGGTGGTGCGTTCGTTGAAGGCCGAATTGAAGTACGCATCTGTGGATGATGCATACGGCAATGGGCATTTGCCCGACGGGCTGGCCATGCTGGCATTGGCGTGGATGGGCGCGGAGGAGGCGCGGCGCGCGCCGCGCCGACGTGTGGCGGAGGCGGGGTCATGGCTGTAGATTTGGCGCGGGTCGTGAACAGGTTGCGCACCCAGGCGAGGCAGCAGCAGGCGCTGTGGGATTACTACCGCGGGCGTCAGCCGTTGCTGTATGTTTCCGAGAATGTGCGAGACTATTTCCGCGAGCGTGGGCGGTCGCGGTTGATGTTCGTCGAGAATTGGGTTTCGGTCATCGTCGAGGCCGTGCTGGAGCGCATCCGGCTGGTTTCGGTGGGTGCTACGGATGATGCAGCCCAGGGCGTCATCGATGCGGTATGGGGGGCGAGCGGCTTCCCGCTGTTGGCCCAGGGGGTGCATGAGCAGGCGCTGGCCACCGGCGTGGCGTATGTGATTGTGTGGCCGAACAGGGATGATGTGCCGCAGGTGTATTACCAGCGGCCTGGCCTGATGGCGGGCGTGCCTGACAGCGAGGACGCCACGCGGCTGGCGCAGGCGGCAAAGTGGTGGATGGACAACGAGGGGTATGCCCGGCTGACGGTGTACACCCCTGAGGCATTGTATCGGTATCGCACACGCCGGAGGCTGGCCGACGGGGAACGAGTGCGCGATTTGTTGCCGCAATCGCTGGAGGCAATGGGAGAGCCGGAGCCGAACCCGTTGGGCGTGCTCCCCGTGGTGATGTTTCGGCCGCGGCTGGATGGGGCGCGGGCGGAGTTCGAGACGGCTGCGCCGGTGCAGGATATGCTCAACAAGACCATCGCCGACATGATGGTCACCGGGGAGTGGGGGGCGTTCCCGCAGCGGTGGATTGTGACGCAGGCAGATTTGACGGCGTTGAAGAGCAACCCCGCGGGGTTGTGGCAAATTCCGGCAGCGCTTGCCAGCGAGAGCGAACCCACAAAGGTGGGGCAGTTCGAGCCTGCGGATTTGGTGAATTACACCCGTGTGGTGGAGCATTTCGTGAATGCGATTGCCGCCATTGCGCGTGTGCCGTCGTATTACCTGCGCACAAGCGGCGATGTGCCTTCGGGCGAGGCGCTGCGTTTGCTGGACAATGTGTTGGCGCATCGTGCGCGCAGTCGGGTGGATGCGTTCGCCGTTTCGTGGCGTGAGGTGTTCAGCCTGGCGCTGCGTTTCGCGGGCAAGGATGTGCCGCCGCACGAAATCAGCGTGGAGTTTGCGCCTACGGAAGTGGCCTTCCCGGCGCGGGTGGCGGATGCGCGGGCGAAGAACAGGCAGGCCGGTATGCCCCTATCCGCCATTTTGCGCGAGGAGGGGAAGAGCGAGGCGTTCATTGCCATGGTAGAGCAGGAGCAGGAAGCGGAGCGGGCGGCAGAGGCGCTGCCCGGCCCGGATGCGTTGGCCAGGGTGCTGAGTGCGATGGACGGCACCGGCGAGGGAGACGCGTAGATGGATGCGGTCACGGCGATGATGCTGGATGCTCACATGCGCATCGTGCGGGACGTGGAGCGCACGGAGTTGAGGTTGCTGCGCCTGTGGAGCGAGGCGCTGCGCCGTGCCGGCGCGCTGGCCACGCTGGAGGCGTGGGACGAGCGGGATGCTCTGGACGCCACGGATGCCATACGACGGTTGCGCACGCAGGTGCGCGAGGCCGTGAAGATTTATCATCCCCAGGCCGTGTTGGCGGCGCAGCGGAGTTACCAACACGCCGAGGAGGCGCACAGCGCGTGGCTGGCCGACCTGGGCAAGGCGCTGGGAGCGATGTTGGGCGCTTTCGTGGTGCGCAGCACGGTGATGACGAAGCAATTCGATGTCTATGTGCGCACGCAGATGAGCAGCAGCGGGGTGTGGGATACCTCGACAACGCGCAGGGCTGTCGAGGCGCAGATGACACGCCTGGGGCTGAACAGCGTGACGGCGTTTCGGACGCTGCTGATGACGTCGCTGCGCCAGCAGAACCGACGGGCGTATGGGCGCATTCCCGGCATTCGCGGGTATCGCAGGGTGGCGGCCAAGTCGCCGCGGACGTGTGCGGCGTGCCTGGCGCTGGACGGCAAGTTTTATGCGATGGACGAAACGATGGAGGAACACCCCAATGGGCGGTGTCAGTTGGTGCCGGTGACGGATGCGTATTCCCCGGAGTGGACATCGGGGAGGGCATGGTTCGAGGAGCAGCCGGAAGATGTGCAGCGGCACATTTTAGGCCCTGGGCGCTGGAAGGCGTGGAAGGAGGGGCGACTGCAGTGGGATGACATGGCGGTCGTGACGATGACGGACTACGGCCCTTCGCTGGGCGTGGTGCGTGTGCGTGATTTGTGAGCACGGCGGGAGATTCCGCTTTAGTTTTTTCAGGAGGTATCCGAGATGGGTGAACAAGACGGCGGGAAGCCAAACGATTTCGAAGCCTGGCTGGCGCAACAGCCCGACGATGTGCGGGAGATGTACGAGCGCCATATCAGCGGGCTCAAGAGCGCGCTGGAGCGTGAGCGGGAGGCTCACAAGACGCTGGAGAAGCAATTGAAGCGCATCAGCAAAGGCGAGGAGGTGCCGGAGGGCATTCGCTCGCAGTTGGAGCAACTGGAACAGGCGTTGAACACGACGCGACGGCGGGCGGATTTCGTGACCGAGGCAGCGCAGCGGGGCGCGAAGTACCCCAAGTTGCTTCTGGCGGCTGTGGACATCGAAGGCATCGAATCGCTGGACGACGATGGCTTGTGGAAGGGGTTGGCGGAGCAGTACCCCGATTTGTTCAGCAGCAAGCCGCAGGTGCGCAGCGGAGGCGATGCAGGGACTGGCGAGAAGCCCCCTGAAACGCCCAATGTGGACCAATTCATTCGAACCCTTGCAGGGAGAGGAGCGTAAATCATGGCTTATAACGATGCGATTACTCGGAGTGACGCCGAGGCTCTCATCGAAGAGAGCGTAGCGGCACAGATTTTCCAGGGCGTGGCCGAGAACAGCGTGGTGATGCGGCTGGCGGCCCGCCTGCCCGATATTCCGGCCAGCAAGCACCGCCTGCCGGTGCTGAGCATGTTGCCGGAGGCGTATTTCGTCAGCGGCGACGCGGGGCTGAAACAGACCACGAAGGCCGCCTGGGAGAACAAGTACATCACCGCGGAGGAGTTGGCCGCCATTGTGCCCATCCCGGAGGCGGTTTTGGATGATGCTTCGTACCCCATTTGGGACGAGATTCGCCCGCATCTTGTGGCAGCGTTAGGGAAGGCGTTCGATGCTGCGGTGCTGTTTGGCACCAATGCACCCAGCACGTGGCCGGATGCGCTGGTGCCGGGCGCCCAGGCTACCGGCCACGTGGTCGACCTTTCGGCGGTGAGCAGCGGGATGTATGACGCTATCATGGCCGAGGACGGCGTGCTGGCGAAGGTGGAGGAAAGCGGCTATCTGGTCAACGGTCACATTGCCGCTATCAAGATGCGCGCAAAACTGCGCGGGCTGAAGGATTCTTCCGAGCGACCGTTGTTCATGCGTTCTATGCAGGAGGGCACGCGGTACGAATTGGACGGCGAGCCGCTGGAGTTTCCGCGCAATGGCGCGTGGCAGGCCAATGTGGTCGTTGGCAGCACCACCTTGAACGATGTGTTGCTGGTTTCCGGCGATTTCAGCCAGTTGGTGTATGCGTTCCGCCAGGGGATGCGGTGGAAACTGCTCGACCAGGCGGTGATTACCGACCCCAGTGGGAACATCATCTACAACCTGGCGCAGCAGGACATGGTGGCGCTGCGGGTTACCGTGCGCTTGGGGTGGCAGTTGCCCAACCCCGTGAATGCCGTCGACGAGAGCGCGAACCGGTATCCGTTTGGCGTGCTGGCCGGAAGCGTGGCAAGTTCTCAGTAGTTGACCTTGGGAGGCAGGCGTGGCGGTAGACGCTGATGTGATTGCACGGGTGCGGCGCATGGTGGCAGAGCAAGACAACGCCGCGCCATGGGATGATGCGACCATCGCGGCGTATATCGAGAGGTATGCGTTGCGCGACGCGGCGGGCGTGTTGCCGGGCGAGGACGGCTGGACGCCGACATACGACCTGCACGCGGCGGCGCGCGATATCTGGAACGACAAGGCCGCCATGCTTGCTTCCGAGTTCGATGTCGGCGTGGACGGCACCACGGCGCGGCGGTCGCAGCGGTTCGAGCAGGCGCGGCGCATGGCGGCATACTACGGCGCGCGTGCGGCTGCGAGGGTGGTGGCCGTGACGCGCGCCGAGGACGCCGCCGACGTGCTGCCCGGCGAGGTGTGAGATGGCGCAGGTGCTGGACGCCCAAGAGCGTGAGGATGTAGAGGCGCTGTTGATGGACGTGTGGCCGTTCGAGTGCGCCGTGCAGCGCGCCGAGGTTGCAGAGGACGACGACGGCTCTGTGACGATTAGCCTGGGAGCACCGGGCGAGCGCGTGCCGTGCAGTTTGGTGTTGCAGCGGCTACGCAGCGGCATGGCGGGCGCGGAGCCTGGAATCATGGCGACGCGGCAGGTGTATGTGCGGCTGCCTCTCTCGATGGCTAATCTTCCGCTGCGGTCGCGGGTGCATGTGTATGTGCGTGGCCGCACGCAGGCATGGGGCGTGTATGACGTGGACGCTCTGCCTGTAGCCGAGATGGCGTCGGTGCTGGTGCCGGTGAAGGATATTGGCGATGCCAATGAAGACTTTACGAGTTGACGACCATGAGTTTCGGGAAGCCGTGGCGCGCCTGCGGCGCATGATGCCTGGCAAGGTGCTGGGCGGGCTGCGGGTGGGTGAAGCCATTGTGATTGGCGAAATCAAGATTGCCATGGCAGAGCCGAAGCACGGGCGACGGTATGGGTACCATGTGGCTTCGGCGCCGGGAGAGGCCCCGGCTATCGACACGGGCGAGTTAGCAGGGAGTGTACGCGAGTTAGGCACGGCCTCTTCGGCACGAGAGGTGTGGGTCGAGTACGGTTCTGATGTGCCCCAGGCGGCGTTCACCGAGTTGGGGACGTCGCGCATGGCGCCACGCCCGTGGCTGCGGAGTATCAGTTACCGCAAGCGCGGTGAGGTCGTGGCCGCGTTCACTGCTTATTTGCGGCAGTGGTTTGCGAGGGTGTGACGTGGATGTGCTGAGCACGTTGACGACCTGGGTGCGCGGGATGGAGGCCGTGCAGGCGCTGACGACGTGCATTCGGCCGCGCAGGCTATACCCTGTGGACTTGCGACAGCGGGCGTTGTGTGCAGCGTTCAATGTGCTGGCCATGCCGCAGCCGCCGACGTATGGCGGTGAGGCCGAGGTGCGCCATTACGCGCTGGACGTGGATGTGTACGGCGATGACGCTGCGGCTGTGAGCGAGTTGGCGGCAACGCTGGTTTCCGTGATGAACGGCGCGGATGCATTGCCGCAGGGCATTGCGGGCATCTGGCTGACCGCGGACGCAGGGATGGCGTTTCAGGACGACCAGTATCGGTTTCGGCATCACCTGACCTTTCAGGTGGCCGTGAATTCTGTGTAAAGGAGTGTGCTGCATGGTTGCGACGTATGCAACGGTTTTATCCGTAAAAGATGCCGGGGAAAGCGGGAGTTACGTGCCGATTGCCAAGGTGCGTGACGTCAAGGGGCCCGGGCTGAAGTTGGACACCGAAGAGGTGACGACTTATGACTCCAACGGCTGGAAGGAGTACGAGGGGACGCTCATCGATGGCGGCGAGGTATCGTTCGAATTGGAGTACGACCCCTCGCTGGCAACCCACAGCGGGCAGACGAACAATGCCAACGGCCTGGCGGCGATGTTGATTGCCCGCGCGCCGCGGGATTTCAAGGTGACGTTCCCGGATGCGGCTGAGGTGACGTTTACGGCGCTGGTGACGGAGTTCGAGCCCGAAGCGCCGGTTGGCGGCACCCGCAAGGCCAGTGTGAAGATGCAGGTTACCGGCGCGGTAGTCATGCCGTAGCCGCCGGAGGTGATGCATGGGCGAAAAACACTTGTTGAGCCGGGACGACATACGCGCCAGTAACGACATTGTGCGCGAGTTGGTGGAGGTACCCGAATGGGGCGGCGCGCTGTACGTGCGTGCGATGACGGCGCTGGAGCGGGAACGGTTCGAGCAGTCGTTGGTGGAGACGCGGCGCGGGAAGAACCGTGTGCGCCTGGAGTATGCGCGGGCGCGCCTGGCGGTGATGGTGTGCGAGGATGAGGACGGGAAGCCGATTTTCGAGGGCGCAGACGTGGCCTGGCTGGCCACGAAGAGCGCGGCAGCGTTGGAACGCATCTTCAATGTGGCCAGCCGGTTGAGCGGCCTCGACGATGGCGACCTCGAGGAGTTGACAAAAAACTAAAGCAACGCCCCCGGCGACGGTTTGCCTTTCGTCTGGCGCTGGCGCTGGGGGCGCCCTCGGTAGATGCGCTGCTTGGCAGCATGACGGCGCGTGAGTTCGACGAATGGATGGCGTATTACACCCTTGAGCCGTGGGGTGTGTTGCCAGGTGACGTGCGGGCGGCGATTGTGGCGCAGACGGTGGCGGCGGTGCACAGCGACCAGAAGAAAGCGCCGCCAGAGATGGCGGCCTTCATGCCTGCGTGGTCGCGTGAGATGATGGAAATGCCGCACGATGCCGATGCCAATGACAAAGAAGAGCCGGTTTGGAAGCGTTGGAAAGGGGCGTTCGCGCTGCTTTCCAGGGCGCAGAGAGGACACTCATGAGCCTGGGTAAGATTGCGGTGCGGTTGGTGGCCGATTTGTCGGCGTTCGATTCTGGGCTGGCGAAGGCCGAGGCCAAGGTGGCACGCTGGTCGGCGCGCCTGACGAAGACCGGGCAGCGGTTGACCGGCGCGGCCACGTTGCCCATTTTGGGGTTCTTGGGGTATGCCACCGACAAGGCCTCGGACCTGTACGAAAGCGTGAACAAGGCGCAGGTGGTGTTTGGCGATGCGGCTGACTCTGTGTTGGGGTTTGCCAGGAACGCCGATACCGCGCTGGGAATGAGCAGCCAGGCGGCGCTGGAGGCGGCGGCGACGTATGGGAACCTATTCGAGGGCGCGGGGCTGGCGAAGGACGCATCGGCGAAGATGTCCATGCAGATGGTGCAATTGGCCTCCGACCTGGCGTCGTTCAACAACCTCGACCCGTCGGATGTGCTACAGAAGTTGCAATCCGGGTTGGTGGGGGAAATCGTGCCGTTGCGTTCGTTGGGCATCAACTTGAATGCCAACGCGGTCAAAGCCAAGGCGCTGCAGATGGGGCTGGCGAAGACGGCGGACGCGCTCACGCCTGCGATGTTGATGCAGGCGCGGTACGCGCTCATCCTGGAACAAACCAAGAATGCGCAGGGGGATTTTGCGAGGACGAGCAATGGGGTGGCCAACAGCATGCGCATTGCGAAGGCGCAACTCATCAACCTGGCGGCAGGGTTGGGCAGCGTGCTGCTGCCCTATGCCATGAAGGCGTTGGGCGTGGGTAAGCGGCTATTGGGATGGCTGAACAACCTTTCGCCGCAAACGCGCACGCTCATCGTGGGCGTGATGGGGTTGGCGGCGGCGGTAGGGCCGCTTTTGTGGATGCTGGGGTCGTTTTTGGGCGCGATTTCGTCGATTTCTGCGGCGGTGGGTGGGCTTTCGCTGTCGCTTTCCGGCCCGCTGCTGCCCATCATGGCGTTGATTGGCGCGGTGGCGCTGCTGGCGTTGGCATGGCGCAACAACTGGGGCGGCATCCGCGAGAAGGCGGCGGCTGTATGGGCGTTCTTGCAGCCCATCCTGGTGAGGCTCAAAGCATTGCTGGAGCAGGGTTTGACGCTGGCCGTACAGGGGTTTTCCGCGGCGTGGGCTTTCGTGCAGCCTGCGATGGCGGCGGTGATGGATTTCGCGCAAAATGTGCTGTGGCCTGCGTTGCAGGTATTTGGGGCGTGGCTGGCCACGGTGGGCAGCGGCTTCGTGCGCGTGTTCGGCGCGGTGTGGCAGGGCGTGTTACTGCCGGTGCTGAAATTGGTCGGCAGGTTCATCAAGGGGGTGTTGTGGCCCATATTCCGCGGGGTGGCGCGGTTCGTGCGCGCGGTGTTCGTCGTGGCGCTGCGGCTGTTGGGCGCGGTGTTTCGGACGTATGTGCTGCCTGCCATGAAGGCAGTGGCGAAATGGCTCGACGAGCATTTGATGCCGGTATTTCAGAGGGTGGCGGATTTCATCCGCACGGCGCTGATGCCGGTGTGGGATGCGTTGGGCAGCGCTATCAACAAGGTGGCGGGGTTCATCCAGACCGTGGTCGGGAAACTCGAAGCCATGGCGGACAAGTTGGAGCATTTGTCGCTGCCAGATTGGCTGACGCCAGGCAGCCCGACGCCGTGGGAGATTGGGCTGTTGGGCATCAACCGGGCATTGGAGCGGGTATCGCGGCACGGGTTGCCGAGCCTGGCAGCGCAGTTGGACGTGGTGCATCGGATTGGGCCTGCTGCGCCCGCGGTGGGGTATACAGGCGCGGAGGTGGGACGGCAGGCTCCCACGGTTGTGGTGCATTTGCAGTATTCCCCGGCAGTGGCGCTGGGCGACCAGGTGGAGGCCGAGCGCGTGCTGGCGCCTATGATTGCCGAGCAGGTGCGGGCAGCCCTGGCAGGAGCGTGAGCGATGCGGTGGCGTGTGCTGGTCGATTGGCCCCATGACGGGACATATAGCGACGAAACGCCGCGGGTGTTCCATGTGGAGTATTCCCGTGGGGCGACGCATTTCGTGCGCCCTGATGGGCATGGTTTCGAGCGCCCCAAGCAGGGCAAGGGTAAGGTGCTGCTGCGCAACACGAGCGGGCGTTACGATGCGCTCAACGCGCAATCGCCGCTGTATCCCTATGTGTTGCCGGGCGCGCCGGTGCGGATTGAGTCCAGCGCCGATGGCAGCGCGTGGGTGCCGCGGTTCGTGGGGCGGGTGGGCGATTTGCGCCCCAGCCGCAGCCGGGGCAGCAGGGCGGTGGAAATGCGCGTAGAGGAAGATTGGAGTATTTTGAAAACGCGCGTGCATAGTGACGTGCTGGAGGACGTGTGGAGCGACGAAGCCATGACGGCAGTGCTCGACAGGGCGGGATGGCCTGAAGCGCAGCGCGATATTGCGCCCGGCCTGAACAGGATGGCCTATTGGTGGGCCAATGGGGGGAGCGCGCTGGCCGAGATGTTCGCGCTGGCCGAGGCGGAATATGGGCATGTGTGGCTGGACGGGGGCGGCGTGCTGCACTTCCGCAATCGGCACGCCGATTACAGCAGCACGGTGACATTGGGTAGCGGCGCGCTGCGCCCGGAGACGAAGGTGCAGCAGCCGTGGGACGTGGTACGCACGGTGGTCAGAATTCCCGTGAACATGCCGGCGCGAGTGGATGACGTGGTGCTGTATAGCCTGGTCGAGCCCATGCGGATAGATGGGGGGCGAGAGGTCGTCTTGTGGGTGAATTACACCTATCAGAATGCGCCGGCGCGCGCATTGGCGATTACGGACGTGGCGTATACGGCGAACACAGCATCCGATGGGAGCGGCGAGGATTGCACGAGCGACGTGCAGGTGGCGGTGACGCGCTTTGCGTCGTCGGCGAAGGTGGTGGTGACGAACACGAGAA
>Ga0256833_1001570_pt1 | contig 16672 bp, 15 predicted proteins | sample 356284metaG_FD_190535 | JGI IMG/M metagenome (GOLD analysis project Ga0256833, IMG submission 190535) | Hydrothermal vent microbial communities from Mid Atlantic Ridge, Atlantic Ocean - 356-284 | ecosystem: Environmental > Aquatic > Marine > Hydrothermal vents | place: Atlantic Ocean: Mid...
CTTATTGCCCCACAGCATGGCTCAATAATTAAAAAGGAATTAATCCCATATATGATAAACAGAATGAAAGAGTTAAACTGCGGCTTATTCCTATTAAGTTCATACGAATCCAACATTGAGATACTTTTAAAAACCAATCAAATAATAAACGATGTTTTTAAGGAGATAATAAACAACAGCGATTTTTTAACTGTTTTAAGAAAAACATTTACCACATTAAAGAAAAATGAAATACCAATAAAGGATATAATCGTCCATGCAATTGATAGTGAAAAAAAGTGGTATTCTGTTTTCTCAACAATAAAAGGGGAGATACCTGAAAAAGATATAGAAAAGAACAAAAGCATAATAAAAAACCTCGTTTCAGGAACAACAAAAGATTTATACTTTAAAACCATTAAACTTGTAACAGACACCATCGATGAATACAAAAATGTTTTTGCCATGCCTCTTGAATCTAAAAAAGAAAACTTAGAGGCAAGCATATACTTTATTATGAAAAAGGAGTTAAACGATAAACAAAGAAAAACAATTGAAGAGGCACTTGACAAACTTGTATTCCCCCTTTCATCGTCCCTTGCAAACGAGGTCTTAATCAAAGAGCTTGGAGAAGAAAAGAAAGAGATGTACAACACGGCAATACACGACTCATTAACAGGGCTTAAAAACAGGGTTTTTCTTGAAAACATTGCAGCAACAGAGGTTTCAAAATCAATAAGGTATGAGTATCCTTTAAGTGTAATAATGTTTGATATAGACCACTTCAAAACTGTAAACGATACATACGGACACCTTGCAGGAGACTTTATCCTTCAGGAAGTGGCAAAGATAATAAAAGCATCTTTCAGGGCAACAGACTATGTTATCAGGTATGGTGGAGAGGAAATTCTCGCAATACTTCCCTATGCAAAAGAAGAAGATGCCTGCAAACGGGCTGAACACATAAGGCAGATCATTGAAAAACACGAATTTGTAATGGGAAACAACAGAATAAATATAACAATAAGTGCAGGGGCGTATCAAAGACAGTATGAAACCAAATTATCTCAGATTATTGCAAAAGCAGACAAACGCCTTTACAAGGCAAAAAGATCAGGGAGAAACAAAGTTATATGCAAGGATTAACAAAACAATATTTTTAAAAATCCTGAAAAATTATCCATCCCTATCTTTCTGATTTTAATAACACTAAAAATTATAATTGTATCTTTTTAAAATTTTAAAAAAACATCCAGAACCTATCAAAAAAGATTTATAACTCTAAAAAACCTTTCCTTAAAATTCTTCACATCAAGGAAGTTGATTTACCTTACCTGATATAAAATCAAGATTGTACTTTAAACTCTCAACCTCTCCACTGTACTCAGCCTGGATATCTTCTCCTTTAAGCATTTTAATCAGCAATAACTTTCTCAAAGACAATCTATCTGACAGAGGACTTGCATATACTTTTTTAATGGTTGCTCTTGCATCTGTTCTTCTTCCACCCAATTTCATAACCCAACCATAGGGAGATAGCCACCACAATTTGCCCAGCAAAAGATTTTCGGCTTTCCTGGCTCCCTCAACAACTCTTTGCACCCCTCTATCTGATTGATAGGCTTCTTCGGGTGGATTCTGTAAATATGCCCACGGTGTAAGAGCAAGGAAATCTCTCAAAGCATCAAGTGTTTCTTCATAGGAAAATCCAGAGGGAATGGAGAAGGTCTGGTCTCCAACAACAAACTCACTTGAATATGTCCTTGATATCTCCTCTCCATACGATGATGTCACTGTTACCGTCATCCTCACAATCCCTATTGATTCTCTTGGAAAAATCACAGGGTCCTTTCCATACTCATTAACTACAATCCATGAAGGAGAAACATAAAACTTTTTATAAAACAGAAAGGGCTGGAACGCCGGTGTTGATCCCTTTTTTAAAGATTCAAGGATAATCCCATGGATTTCTTTAATATCAATATTATCCTTCCTTACACCTGAAATAAATTCACTATTTACTTGCTGTACAAGGCTTTGAGGGTCTCCGAACTCCTGAAGTTTTGATTTTGTTTTGGACCTCTCAAAATCAGTACTGAGTTTCAAAGCATTTGCAAAAAGGACAAGAGAAACAAAAACAAAAAAGTATCCTGCAATAGCCCAACCTACTCCATGGGAAAAAACATAGTATAAGGATAGCAAAACAAGCGCAACAATAAGAAACACAGCACCTCCAATATAACCCCCTTTTGCCTCCTTTCTTTTTTCCTCGAAAAGGGAATCTACAAAATTTAATTCCATAATCCCCTCCTATAAAAATTTTAAAAGGGTTAACTTGTATTTAATTTTATTCTTTCTAAAAGAAAAATTCAATTTAAATGTTTTTTGGTAACCACTAACGGGATTAACATATTTAAACTCTATAAAACAAATAAAGTGAAAGATATGCCAAAGGAACTGGACAAAAAAATTGGAAAAGAAAAAAATTAATGTGACACAGATCACATAATCCTTGCGTGAACAAAAAAAATGAGGTAAAATAATATATATTTTTTCAGAAAATAAAAAAAAAGAAGGAGTTGAGGATGAGAAAGTATGTTTTTGCGGTAATTTTTGTGTTTTTTCTTTTCTCTTCTGTGGGGTTCGGTAAAGACATCTATGTAAGACAGGGTGCAAGTGGAAACGGGACAAAAAATGCTCCGTATGGCAAATTGTGGAAAGCAATCAAAAAAGCAGTTAGAGGGGATGTTATCCATGTAGCTGAAGGGACTTACACTGGGAAAGGCGGATGTGGAAACTTTACCATAGGGATACCAGGTCTCACCCTTGCTGGCGGTTACAGCAAAGACTTCTCAGAAAGAAACCCTTTTAAACACCTGACAATACTTGAAAGAGACAGGAATTACAAAGGCAAGTTTACAGGTCTCGGGGAAGGGATAATCGAAGGGGATTATCAAAAAGACCACAGCGGACTTATTGTTGACGGCTTTGTTTTAAATAGTGAAACAAGGAATGCCTATGCACCTGGTAAGTCAAAAATTATCCCCAAAAAATCATGGAAAGGGGCTCTTTTCAAAGCATACAGTAAAAACATAAAGATAAGAAACTGCATACTTATAAACCCTTACGGTAACGGCATATATGTAAAATGGCAGGGAAAGGATAATGAAATCTCAAATAATTTTATTGTTAACACATTCTACGCAGCAATAAGCACAAGGAGTGCACAGAAGAATGCTGTAATAAACATAAAACACAATACAGTTGTTTTCTCCTGGTTTCAACCGGGCAAAGGCGGTGGATACGGGCTTTTTATCGGTAAAAACGGGAAAGCAATAGTTGACAGCAATGTATTTGCATTTATTCAAACAGAAGGTGGAGAAGCAGGATATGCCGTAAGCAACACATTTGGCAATGACCTTACTGAGCTTAAAAACAACATATTTTTCCAGTGCCAGGGCGGATACTATGTTTATATGGATGAAGACGGGAAAAACCTTGTTGTGTACAAATCAGACGACCTTAGCGACCTGAACGATGACCCGGAAAGTTATATGCTTGAAGATGCAGGTGGAAACAGTGACCAGAACCCCGGGTTGAAACCTGACAAATGGTACTTTGAAAAGTTTTCAAACTTAGTAGCATCTGAACCCGGGAAACTCAATATGGATACAATGAATCAATTGAGAAGCATGCTTGGACTTCCCCTTCAGGCAGCAAAGGGAAGCGCAAGGCAAAACTGGGGAATGCCCTATCCTTTAAAAAAGGTGGTATCAACCCTTGTATCACCGACAGGTAAAGGGGTTTTGGTTAACAAAAAGTTTGAAGAATACCAGTCATCGTCAGGAGCAAAGGCAAATGTAAACTACGCAAAGGTTAATTTTGAAGACTTCAATAAATCAAAGAAAGCAAAGAGTTTCAACGGCAATTATGTTCAGTTCAAAGCAGGGATAGGAAGCAAGGCAAGTACATTCCTTTTAAAAAGCAAAGGGATTACCTCAAACGATTATATTTGTGTAAAACTCTTAAAACCGGGTGAATCCGATTTTACAAGGAAGTATGTTTACGGTTATATTCTAAAAGGCTCTGAGGCTTACAAAAGGTTTGAAAAGTACTACAAAAGGAAAAAAAGGTACAATTCTCAGGGTGGAATAAGGATAAAAGGTAAAGCCTATTACATAGGTAATGACACATATACATACCCTGTTGGCATTGTAGTCGAAGAGGTTAAGAGGAAATAAAAAAAGGCCGCTTAATGCGGCCTTTTTATTTTTAGTTTTTTTTGGGTTTTTCTATTTTAGAAATCAATCCATCAATGTGTTCAAATAGATGGGGCTTTATAGGGTTCCACATTGGATCCAGAATAAAATCAATTCCTTCTCTCCTTGCAAATTTTGCCGCAGGGACAAAATCGCTATCCCCTGAAACAAGAATTATTTGAGTCACCTGTTTTTTTAATGCCAGAGAAGCTATATCCAATCCTATTTTAATATCCACTCCTTTTTGAGCCAGATCAAATTTAATGTCATTCTCCTGTAAATCTTCAACTTTTATTTCCCCTTTTAATAATTCTTTTACTTTTGCAGGTTTAATAATCCATCTATTATTATCATCTAAAATCCCCAATCTTAAAGCTACCTTTCTTTTTTTCTTTAACTCTTCTAAAAACATTATTTTAAATCGGAAAATTTCTGTTTTTGAAAAATCCACAGTTTTTTTAGTTAATGGATTTTGTTGTTTTTTGTTATAAGGAAGACAATCGTAATAAAAAATCCTATATAACTCATATTTTTCATTCTTTTGTTCTAAATGAGATAGACACATCTTAAATAAGTCATCTGCAGTCTTTTGAGGTTCTAATTTTGATATTTTCTTTATTGATTTATATCGTTTTAAAAAAAATGCTCCATCAACTAATATCGCAGTTCTTTTCATTTCAAGCTCTTATACAAATTGTCCCCAGGAATAGCCCTGAAACCTTTATCTTCAAGGCTATTATGCTGGGGACACTATGTTTTAATAAAAATATAATACCTTAGTATAAAAAAATCAAGTATCAAACCGGCTTTTTAACCTTGCCTGCCTGAATACAGGATGTGCAAACCTTCATTCTCTTAACATTTCCGTTTTCGTCAACAACTCTTATCTTTTGAATATTTGGAAGAAATCTTCTCTTTGTTAGATTATGTGCATGAGAAACATTGTTTCCCACCATTGGCTTTTTCCCGCATATTTCACAAACTCTTGACATGGCTTTCTCCTTCGCAGTAATTTTTTAGCCTTAACTTTATATCACACATTGAGCAAAAATCAAAGAAAAAATTAAGTCCCCTGCGCATAATCGTTAATGTATTCAATCTGTTCAGGGGTGAGTTTATCTATTTTAAATCCCATTGTTTCAAGCTTTATCCCTGCAATCTCCTGATCCTGCTCCTCCGGAAGAAGATGAACAGTTTTTTCAAGGTTTTTCCCCTCTTTTGTCAGCCTTATCATTGCAAGGAACTGGTTTGCAAAAGACATATCCATAACCTCAGAGGGGTGCCCTTCGGCTGCTGCAAGGTTAACAAGCCTTCCCTTTGCAAGCAGGAATATATTTCTTCCATCTTTTAATGTGTACTTTTCATTGTTTGGCCTTATCTCCTTTTTATCAACAGCAAGGGATTCAAGGTCAGGAATATTTATCTCGCAATCGTAATGCCCTGTATTGCAAACAATTGCACCATCTTTCATAACCTCAAAGTGCCTTTTTACGATTATATCTTTAACACCTGTTGCAGTAACAAATATATCTCCCAACTTTGCAGCCTCATCCATTGGCATCACTCTGAATCCTTCCAGTGTCGCCTTTAAAGCTGCTGTTGGCTTAACCTCTGTTACAATTACATTTGCACCAAGACCCTTTGCCCTCATTGCAACGCCTTTTCCGCAATGGCCGTATCCAGCAACAACAACCGTTTTCCCTGCAATTAAAACATTTGTTGCCCTGATTATTCCGTCGATGGTTGACTGGCCTGTCCCGTAAACATTGTCAAAATCCCACTTTGTTTCAGCATCGTTTACAGCAAAAACAGGGTAAAGCAACTTCCCAGCCTTAGCCATAGCCCTTAACCTGTGAACACCTGTGGTTGTCTCCTCTGTTCCCCCGATAACATTTTCAGCCTTTTCAGGGTGTTTGTTGTGTATAGTAAAAATAAGGTCTGCGCCGTCGTCCAGTGTTAAATTGGGATTTAATTCAAGGGTTTTTTCAATTGCCCAGTAAAACTCCTCAACATTCATCCCGTGCCATGCATATATTGATACCCCGTTTTTTGCAAGTGCTGCTGCAATGTCATCCTGAGTTGAAAGGGGATTGCAACCGCTCCATGCAACCTCTGCCCCGGCAGCCCTCAATGTTTCAACCAAAACCGCCGTTTCCTTTGTTACATGAAGGCAACCTGCAATCTTAAAACCCTTTAAAGGCTTTGTCTTTGAATACTTTTCCCTTAAATACATTAAAACAGGCATTCTGGATTCTGCCCATTCTATCTTCTTTCTCCCCTGCTCGGCAAGGTTTATGTCTTTAACTTTGTAATCCATACTCCCTCCTGAAATTCAAAATGCTATTCATTAAAACAGATTTACTCTTAAAAATCAAGCAACTAACTTTATTTCATCATAGGGATTTTGCATCCCTTATTCTTTGCAACCTCTATTGCCTCTTCATAGCCTGCATCAACATGCCTGAAAATCCCTGTCAACGGGTCATTTGTAAGCACCCTTTCAAGCCTTTTTGCAGCAGAATCTGTGCCATCTGCAACAATAACCTGCCCTGCATGGAGAGAATAGCCTATTCCAACCCCTCCCCCGTGGTGAAAGGAAACCCAGGTAGCCCCTGATGCAGTGTTAAGAAGGGCATTCAAAATAGGCCAGTCAGCTATTGCATCCGAGCCGTCTTTCATTGCCTCTGTTTCCCTGTATGGGGATGCAACGCTTCCTGTGTCAAGGTGGTCTCTCCCTATAACAATTGGAGCCTTAACCTTTCCGGATTTCACAAGGTCGTTGAAAAGTAACCCTGCTTTATCCCTCTCTCCGTATCCAAGCCAGCAAATCCTTGAAGGAAGAGCCTGAAATTTAACCTTTTTTTGAGCCATCTCAATCCATCTTCTCAACTGCTGATTTTCAGGAAAGAGTTTAAGCAACTCCCTGTCAGTGGTGTATATATCCTCAGGGTCTCCACTTAATGCAACCCATCTGAAAGGTCCTTTCCCTTCACAGAACAACGGCCTGATGTATGCAGGAACAAATCCCGGAAAATCAAAGGCATTTTGCAATCCAGCCTTAAAAGCCTGCCCTCTTAAATTGTTGCCATAGTCAAAAACAACGGCACCCTTCTTTTGAAACTCCACCATTGCCTCACAGTGTCTGTACATTGACTCATAGGACATCTCTATGTACTTCTTCGGGTCTTTCTTTCTCAATTCAAGTGCTTCCTCATAAGGGATACCAGCAGGGACATAGCCGTTTAATTCGTCGTGGGCAGATGTCTGGTCTGTAACCACATCGGGGATAATCCCTCTTTTTAAAAGTTCTGGGAAAATATCTGCTGCATTCCCAAGCAGGCCAACGGAAAGAGGCCTATTTTCTTCCTTTGCCTTTAAAACCTTTTCAAGTGCCTTATCAAGGTCTGTTTCCATCTCGTCAAGATAAGCAGTATCAAGCCTTCTCTTAATTCTATCAGGGTCAACCTCAACAACAAGGCAGGCTGCCCCATTGAATGTTGCGGCAAGCGGTTGTGCTCCTCCCATTCCGCCAAGCCCTGCTGTTAACACAAACTTACCACTCAGATCAGAATTAAAGTGTTTCTTCGCAGCAGCGGCAAATGTTTCATAGGTGCCCTGCAAAATCCCCTGGGTTCCTATGTAAATCCATGAACCGGCAGTCATCTGGCCGTACATTATAAGCCCCTTCTTTTCCAGTTCATGGAAGTAATCCCAGTTTGCCCAGTTTGGAACAAGGTTTGAGTTTGCGATCAAAACCCTTGGGGCATCCTCATGGGTTTTGGCAATGCCAACAGGCTTTCCGCTTTGGACAAGCAGGGTTTCGTCCGGATTTAAGTTTTCAAGGCTTCTCAAAATAGCATCAAAGCATTCCCAGTTTCTTGCAGCCTTTCCAGTTCCACCGTAAACTATAAGTTCATCTGGTTTTTCTGCATTGTCCGGGTCAAGGTTGTGCTGAATCATTCTGTAAGCAGCCTCAATCTGCCAGTTTTTGCAGGTAAGTTTTGTACCTGTAGGTGGGTGTATTACTCTTTTCATGTTTTCCCCCTTAATTTAATTTTCCTGTACTTTTTTCAACAATATCAATTAACTCACCGCTATTTATTATCTTTTTGCTCTTTTCAATATCATCCGCCATATACCTGTCTTTATCCCAGGGAGCAATTTCCTCTCTAATCCTCTCATAAACAGGTATTAAAGCCTTTGCAGGCTTCAAAGGTTTCAAAAATTCAAGCCCCTGACAGGCAGCAAGCAATTCAATTGAAAGTATTGTCTCAACATTTTCAACCACATTCAGAGCCTTCCTTGCACCAATTGTACCCATTGAAACATGGTCTTCCTTGTTTGCAGAGGTTGGAATTGAATCAACGCTTGCAGGGTGGCAAAGTATCTTGTTTTCAGAGACAAGGGCTGCCGCAGTAACATGCGCAAGCATAAAACCGGAATTCAACCCTCCTTTCTCAACAAGAAATGCAGGCAATTCAGAAAGTGCAGGATTTACAAGCCTCTCAATCCTTCTCTCACTTATATTTCCAAGCTCCGCAACAGCAATCTTTAAAAAATCCATCAAAAACGCAACAGATTCACCATGGAAATTTCCACCTGAAATCAATTCATTTTGCTCGGCAAAAACCATAGGGTTATCAGTGGCAGAGTTCATCTCTATTTCAAGCATTTTTTTCACATAGTTAACTGTATCCCTCACTGGGCCGTGAACCTGAGGCATACACCTTAAAGAGTAAGCATCCTGAACCTTTCCGCAATCCCTGTGTGAATCCATTATCTCGCTATCCTGCAATAGATTCCATAGATTCTCTGCACTCTCCTGCTGTCCTCTGTAAAGCCTCTCTTTATGAATCCTTGAATCAAATGCAGTTTTTGTTCCCTTAAGCGCTTCAAGGGAAAGAGCTCCAATGATGTCAGCATGCTTTGTTAAATTCAAAGCCTTATGCAAAGTCATGGCACCTATTGCCGTCATAACCTGGGTACCGTTTATCAGGGCAAGCCCCTCCTTTGCTTTTAATTTCACAGGGAGCAATCCTGCCTTTTCAAGAACTTCCTTACCACTTCCTGTAAAATCTCCTAATTTTGCTTTCCCCTCACCAATTAACACAAGTGCAAGGTGAGCAAGGGGTGCGAGGTCTCCGCTTGCCCCGACAGAGCCTTTTTCGGGGATAAGGGGATAAACCCCTCTGTTTATCATCTCTATTAAAAGTTCAAGGGGTTCAAGCCTTACTCCGCTTCTCCCTTTTGCAAGCACATTTGCCCTTAAAACCATAAGCATCCTTGCAATTTCTTCGGCAAGGTAATCCCCAACACCGGCGGCGTGGGAGCGGATAAGGTTGTACTGCAACTGTTCCACATCCTCTTTTGGAATAACAACATCTGCAAACTGGCCAAAACCTGTTGTCACACCGTAAACAACCCTTCCCTCTTCAACGATCCTGTCAACAACATCTCTTCCCTCAACAACCTTTTTCCTTGCTTCTTCGCTTAAAACAACCCTTGCCTTACCCTTTCCAACATCAATCAACTCATCAAGAGTCAAACTGTCCCCTGTTAAAATCACCTCTCTCATAGCATCCCCTTTGCATAATAGAGAATTAGCAAACCAGTAATTATCGCAAGCAATCCAATTATTCTCAAAATACTTGATTCAGTATTCGCAGCCAGAAAGGCATACCTTCTGTATAAATCAGGGAAAAAAAACGGGAAAAAACCTTCTAAAAAAATTGTAAACCCCAGAACCAACAAAAACAGTTTCACAAAACGATTTTATATTAAAAAAATTCAAAATCAAAGGGGCAACAAAAAAGTTTTTTCAAGAAAATGGCTCAAAAAACCTGAAGAAAAACTTATCTGTTTAAACTATCGATCAACCCCTGCACAAAAAACCCCGACCATTGAGGTCGGGGAGCCCCGCACCCTTTTTCAGGGGAAAAATGGGAAGGGGGAACGGGGGTATTTGACAGGTCTTTTCTTTATTTCACGGTTATGTACGGTTTTAACCTCTCAAAGGTCTTTCTCCCTATTCCCTTTACAAGCATTATGTCCTCCACTTTCCTGAATTTCCCGTTCTTCTTTCTGAATTCAACTATTGCTCTTGCTTTCTTCTTGCCTATCCCCTTTAACTTCATGAGGGTTTTCTCATCCGCTTTGTTTATGTTGATCTTTTTCTCAATGCCTGCCTTAACCTTCTTCCCTCTTTGTACTTTTCTCTTAACACCACATATACCCTGAGTTGAAAATCCAATCCCCATTACAATTACAAGTAATAACATCATTACCTTTTTTAACATTTCAACCTCCCTTTAGAGATCTCTCATCTTCCTTCGTTGCAGATTTAATGCCAGATTTAACCCGGGGTTTATCTAAAATGTTGTACGAATTAGTTGCTAATTTTCTGTAAAATACAAATATCATATCTATCAATTACCCGAATTGCCCCTTCTATACCCCCTTTTTCCCCTTTTTTTGTAAAATAATTTTGACGTTACAGGGGATTTTTTGATAAAGACACTGAAGATCTATAAAATCGGGGTCTTTAATTATGATTGAAAGAAATTTTTTATCAATAATACTCCTATGATTTTGAATTGTGTATTAGAAAGGGAATTTTTATCAATATAAATTCACCCCGCACCATATTAAAATTTCTTGAGAGAGTTGAAATTTATTCTTTTGCCGTGTCAGAGATGGTATGGTCTTTAAACTTTTAGAGCATGGTGCGGGACTGAAGCCTAACACCTCTCAAACTTATGTTTGACTATATTCCTTTCTTCCTCGCTGAAAACAATCCCAATAAGGTAAATCTCCTTTGCCTTATCTTTATACTTCTCAAAGTATCTCTTTTCCTTAATCTGGGTAAGGGGGTCTTTATCCAGCTTCTCACCCTTCCTTAAAACCTTGAACTCAAATATGTAAGCCTTGTTATCAAACAAAACAGTTAAATCAATCCTTCCCTTATTGGTAATGTCCTCTCCAATTAAATCTATCCCGATTGAAGCAAGGTAAGAGTAAATCACACTTCCATAAAACCCCTCATACCTCGCTATCTCATTCTTTGTGAAGTTTGAATATGGTATTGATGCAAAAAGGGACTTAAGATTTTCTATAAACCCCTCAATGTCTCCATCTGACAGGAAATTAAATAGTTGTGTCTTTTTAATGTCTTTACCTGTCAAAAAGTTTATTATATGGGTATTTAAACTTGTTCTTACCTCAAGGTTTGGATAAGAAAGCATATAAACATTTGAGCCATCTGGAAGAATATGTGTATCTTTAATTGTTAAATATCCTGTTTGCCAGAGTAGTGCTTCCAATTTCATTGAATAAACATCAAAACTCCCTAAAATAGCATCGGTTGCCTCAATGTTTTCTAAATTGGGGATAAAGTATCTTTCCTTTCTAATCATCTTCATTAAAAATGTTGGAGTCCCTGTCTCAAACCAGTATGGCCTGAAAGAAAAACCCTTTGATATAAAAAGCAAAATATCAAAGGGGTTATAAACCCTTTCTCCAAGCCATGAATAGCCGTTATACCACAGTTTAATCTTATCCCTGTCTGCATCCTTCAAATAATCGTTGAAATAAACATCAAGTTCATCCTCTGTGTATCCGCAAAGTGCCGAGTATCTTCTGCTTAATGTGATGTCAGTAAGGTTATTCAATTTAGAAAAGAGATTCACCTTTGAAAACTTTGATACCCCTGTTAGAAGCACAAACCTTAAATTCTCATCAAGGCCCTTTAGTACACCGTAGAAGTTTGAAAGAAGATCCCTTAACTCCTCAGCCAGCTCCTGCTTTTCAATGTTATCCAGGATGGGCTTATCGTACTCGTCAATCAAGACAACAACCTTGGAGTTAAACTTTTTATAAGCCTTTGAAATAAGTTCGTCAAAGCAGTTTGAAGGGTTTTTCTTTTCGCACTTTATTTCAAGTTTTTCTTCATTCTTTTCAAGTAAGGTTAAAACCCTCTCTTCAAAACCCTTCTTTGAAGAGAAATCCCCTCCACTGAAATCAATCCTTATAACCGGATAGGTTTTGCTCCAGTCCCATTTATCATGGATGTACAGCCCTTCAAACAATTCTTTATGCCCTTCAAAAAGGTGCATTAAAACATCAACTGTTAGTGTTTTACCAAACCTTCTTGGACGGGATAGAAAATAGTAATCTCCATTTTCAATCAATTGAAGTATGTACTTTGTTTTATCAACATATACCTTATTTTCCTTAACAATCTTTTCAAGGCTATTTAACCCTATTGGAAGTTTTTTCATAGATATACTCCTTGAAGTGTTTTTTAAAATTATAACATAAGTTAGGTTTTAGGTGTTGGGTACTGGGCGTCAGTCCCGCACCATGCTCTAAAAATTTAAAGACCACACCATTTATGAAATGGCAGAAAACAGAATTTCAATTAACGCAATAAATTACAATATGGTGCGGGATGTTGGGTGCTGGGTTTGGGTATCAGTTCCACACCATGCTTTGTGAATTTAAAGACATACCATTTCAGATATGTCAAGAGAATGAATTTCAATTTTTGTAAAAAACTTTTTGTATTATACGGGAAATACTGGATTCATGGTTTTCCGGATTAAAATAAAGTAAACGGGGGGCTGTCCCCTCTTTGCAATGGTCTGGTTTAACGAAATTAATTAATTCTGTTTTTTATTTCTTTTTTTAATGTCTTTAAGTTTTTCTTTGATGTTCTTATAATCTTTTTCTTTCCGTCTTTTGTTTTTAAATGGAGATAGAACAATCCTTTAACTTCTTTCAGGTTGCAGAACAGAATTTCCCACTCAACTTTTGAATCTTTTTTAAAGACAATTTTGTTATTGGCAAGAGTTAGCACACCTTTGTTTTTTGAAACTGTGTAAGGAAGTCCAAGGGTAAGTATCTCCATTAGAGAAATGGTTGAGCATTCGATCTCTGTCATAATTCCCTCCTGTTTTTTATGTGATGTCACCGTATAAAAATCTTTTTAAGAAATATATAGCAAAAATCAGACAGATCAGGGTTAATGTTATTTGGGTAAGAAGAGAATGTTCTATAAAATCATAAAAGTCCCAGTGGAATAAGGTTTTAAAGAATATTATTATTGCAAAGTTTATAAGTACTGGCAAAACACTTAGCAAAATCACAATGTTTATTCCGTATAACAGCCATAAAAACAAGATTAGAAGCATATAAGATAAAAATAATAGGTAAATTACAATTGAAGGAGTTGAAAGAGGAGGGCTAACAAAAAGCATAACCATTAAAGAGAGGATTATATAATTCCCGCCGAGATACACAATTATTTCCCATCTTTTAAAACCTGCATTTAAAAGAAAGGTGAGTCCTTTCGGGGGATTGTAGTTGATTGACAGATACTCAATTGAGATCAGAAAGAAAGCCACCCAGACAATATGGATGGTTTGTTTAAATTCCTCAGAGTTGAATGTCTTTAACATAAAAAGTATTGATAGAAAAAAGATCAGTAAAATTTTTATAATAAATTTATTCAGGAATCTCGTTTTCATTTTCGTTTCCTTCAAAAAACAATCTTGTAATTTCCTGCAGATCACAGATCTCACCTTTAATATTTTTATTGTTTTTGGGCACTGTTTTAACAACCTTGTCTTTAAAATAAATAACACCCTGCGTTTTTTCATTTTCTTTGTTTTCTTCAATAACCCAGAAAACATCTTTACAGGGTTTTTCAATAGCATCACTCAGGTTACCATTTTTTAAAAAACATATAATATCCGCTGTCTTGTCTGTTTCAAGTATGTTGTGAGATGAGATAATGCACGGGATGTTTCTTTTTATTATAGTTTCAGACAGCATATCAAAGAGTATATTTTTATGAACAATGTCAATATGAATAAATGGCTCATCCAACACAAGTGCTTCAGGTGAATTTAAAGATAATGCAACTATCCACTGGCATAACATTCTCTGTCCCGAAGACAGGGTTTTTAACTTCTGATTCTCTTTTATTTTAAACTTTTTTATAAGGTTAAAGGCAATACTTTTGTTCAATTCTCTGTTTTTCCCGAAAAACCCAATTATTTCTTTTATTGAGAATAATTCTGGTAAGTCACCTATTCCAACAATTGCTAAATGGGATAAAGGGGGAAAATGAATTTCCCCCGTTGTTGGTTTTCTAAGTCCGCACAGACAATGAAGAAGAGTTGTTTTCCCTGCTCCGTTCGGTCCAACAATTGCTGTAATTTTCCCTCTTTTAAGGGATAATTTTAATGGTCCAAGTGTGAAATTTTTGTATTTTTTAATAAAGTTACACGAAAATTCAGTTATTTGCATGCTTCCCATTCTTTATAAAGGTAGTAAACAGCACATAGACATCGCAAACCGCTTGTCTCCTCACAGAGAACAAAACATGCAATTGCTTTGTCCCTGTATTTTTCACAATCATCTTTTGATTTTGTGGCTGTTTTCTGGTTTGCGATAAAATTGAAAAAGCCTCCTAATTTCATTCTTTCCTTATTAAAGGTTTGCAATTCCTCAGTTGTTAAAGAATTCAAGAAATCATCAACTATATTATAGTACATTGATTCATTAAAACAGATGGTTTAATATCTGAAATTCAGTATGTAGTCTTCAACATCTTAATTTTTTATGTTACACCATAAAATTGTTATTTAATTCTCTGTTACCTATTTTTTATTTTCAAATTCTTCAATTTTAAAATTGTAAATCATATATTTTAGGTTTTGTTTTTTCCCTGTCATAAGATAATCGAGTTTAGACAAAAAAACTATTTCTAATTTTCTGTCAATAAAAACGATTTTTCCTAATAGAGACGGATAAATATACTGATAGTGTATTGGAACAAAAACACTTTCGTTTTTTAATTTCACCTTTAAATATTCGGGAAAAAGTACATAAGGTTTTCTGCCATAATATTTTTTGATTCTTTTTGAAAAATTGAAAAGACAGGTGGAACAAAGTGAACCATCAGGTGGGTAAACAATGTATATCCCATTTTTTATTTTTTTATTTTTTGAAAGTAAAATCATATTGTCTATTTTCAGAATTTCTCCGGATAATTTTTGATATTTTAAATAATATTTTATTCCAAGAAAAATACTGGTAGCAAGGAGAAAAAGAATAATTGTTTTTTTTGTTGTTTCATTTTGCATTTATGAAACTCCTGATTATTTTCTTAAAATTGTAAACCTTTATTAATCCGTAATCATTTTCCTCTTCATTTTCAATATAGTCATAATCGTAAAAAATAGGTTTAAACGGATGAAAAGTTCCCTTTTGGTAGGTGGTTTCTACATTTTTCTCTAATTTAATTTGTGTTAAAATTCTTTTCTCTGGCAAAGAGTATAATGTTAAGTACTTCTTCCCTGTTCCGCTTAACTCCCACACCACGCATATTATTTTATGGTCAATTTTTAAAGCTAAAACCCTCCCGTATCCTGATGTTTCTTCAAAATATTTTTTAATATCTTTACCTATATCTATTTTTTTGTCATTTTCGAAGGAAGAACTGAAATTTGATGGTTTTGGGAGTTTTATTGAATTTTTTATTGAAAGAGAACGAAGATCTATAGTGTAAAATTGTAAATTTCCTTCATTAATAGCATATAGATTTGGATAATTAATCCATGTTATGTACGCGTTAAAAAGGTGTGAAAGATTGTTTTCAGATATTCTATTGATTAACTCTTTGTTCCTTTTAATAATAATGCCGCTTTTTTGGTGATATTCAAGACCAGCAAATGTGGTTAAGCAATAAAATGATTCGTCATGGTTTATCCAGTTTACGGCTCCGCCACAACTCCCGCTTTTCCCAAACTCATCAATAAAATTGAAATTTTTGTCTAATTTTATAATTTTAAACATTCCAACAACATAGTAGAAATTTTTTGTTGATAAGAAATTGTATGCTGTTGCTATCCATCCGGGCGATTGAGAGTGGGGAGTGTATTTTTTTATTAGTTTTCCGGATCTATCAAAAACAATGAATCCGTTTTTAATTCCAAAGATAAACAAGTCCTTTCCGGGTAAATAATACATTGGAGAAGCATAAGGAGCATAGTCTGTGATTTTTATTGTTTTTTCAGGTTTTAAACTTATCTCATTACCATAACTTATAGAGTTTAGAATAAAAAAAATTAAAATAAAACAAAAAAAAATCTTTTTCATAAAACCTCCTTTTCAAAAAAAAGGGAGGGGAACCCCTCCTCAATTATTTAGGTATTTCGACTACAATTTCCATTTCACAATTATCCCCTTTTTTACAGCAATGATAAGGAGCACAGCCAACTGGACTAAAATCCACATTTTTTATATGATATGTTATTTTTCTTTTTGCGAAAGCATTAAAATTGGTTAGACCAATTCCTCCAAACATAACGAAAACAAAAGCAATTGCAATCAATGTTCTTTCAATCCAGTCGATTGCTTTTTTCATCTTT